>Ga0182024_10011095_pt1 | contig 18179 bp, 21 predicted proteins | sample P32metaG_FD_120480 | JGI IMG/M metagenome (GOLD analysis project Ga0182024, IMG submission 120480) | Permafrost microbial communities from Stordalen Mire, Sweden - P3-2 metaG (Illumina Assembly) | ecosystem: Environmental > Terrestrial > Soil > Wetlands > Permafrost | place: Sweden: Stordalen... | reverse complement strand
CTGCGAGTAATGGGGCCGGCGAAACTGATAGGCAGACTGGTCCCCGCCTGAGGCGGGAAAAGCAAAACTCCCGCCTCAGCCACGCAAAGGCATGTGCATTCGAAGTGTTTCGTAACAGACTCTCACGCCGTGGGCTGCATTCTTGCGCCGCTTCGCGGCTAAATCCAGAACGCCTAGGGCCTTTCGACGTACATTTCGTGCGCGGTCACTAGTTCAGCGTTGGAGACTTCCGTCGACACTTTGACACGCTGCCAGCCACTCTTCTTCGGCACCTTGGCCTGGAAGGTCACCCAATACTGATGTTCGAGATGCTGTGCCGTCTCTTCGAGGAACGGATCGAAACTTACCGGTGCGCCGCTCATGCCGATATAATAGGCTTCACCGCCGGTTTCCTCGCCCAGGCGTGAGAGATACATCTGTCCCCAATAGCTTTGCCAGTAGCTATGACTGAAGTGCCCCGCTCCGGGCTCATAGATAGCGTAGACGACGATGTTCGCGCGCTCGGCATCGTGGATGGCGGCATCCAGGTACGGATCTTGCAAATCTCCGGTACCGTAATAGCGGTCAATCCCGTCGGATGCCATCACGATCTCGCGGCGGTCGGGGCTTGCCGGCCACTTCTTGGCCAGATCGCTGATGGCAAAATAAGGACTGGCGTTCACGCCCGCCATACCCATGGGAAGGCGCAGGGCCTTCGAGGCCAAATCGTGGTCCGTTGTCGGAGCTTGCTCGACCTTGGCGATGCCGTTCTGCATGTAGGCGACGCCGATCTTGGCGGAGGCCGGCTGCGCGCCGATAAATTTGCGAATGCTATCGAGTTGACTTCCGAGATTAAAGCCGGAGCCATCGTCGAGCAGGATGAAGAGTTCGAGTCCCGCGTGATCGCCCTGGGCGGGAACCCAGTCCGTGACTTGATCGCGATCCTTGCCTTCATAGACCATCACGTCGGCGCGGCTTACGTCCGGCACGGTTTTGCCGTGATGAGCTTCGACCGTTACCAGCATGTGTTCCGGTACGCCTGCATTCTGCGCATAGGCGCCGGCTGCGGAAATACAGAAAGCAAGCGCCGCGATGGCGACGAGCAGACGAATATGTTTCTTCATGTGAATTCCTCCGAGTCTACTTAATGAGATGCAGGAAAACCGTTGTGCGATCTTTGAGGGGTCAGGGATTAGGGTTTAGGGGTTTCGGGTCAGGGATTGGTGGCCATTAAAACCAGACGTACTTGCCCACGCACCGTTGGCCACTACGTTTTTGATGTGCTCACTCAGATATCCGTGCGCTGCTCAGCGTGGCGCTCTAAATACCAGCAGGGCGTGAACCCTCCGCGGGGAAACATGGCGTGGACGCAGGTTTGCGTCTCTGGCGGACTGAAGATGAACTGGGTCTTGCCGCTTTTCTGGGTGATCGCATCGTAGCGGGTGACGGTGACTTGTCCGTAGGGCTGGCGATTCGAACTCACGCGGTAGCGGAACAGAAGGTAGTCGACGGCATAGGCGGCCGCCGTTATAGCAAAGGCCGAGGACAGTCCAACCACGATCAATCGCTTCAGGAAATGCTTAATTCTGGCTCGGAGGGCGGAACTCACGCTCCCCAAATTATACGCGTGCCGCAATCCCGCCGCGCTCGACTGAACCCCTCGGCTTCGCTCGGGGCAGGCTTAAGAGGCGGCCGTCCCCACATTCGATATATTCGCTGCTGCACGTTGACAACTTGCTGCTTTCACAGGCAAACTGACGCATCGTCGCTTGCAGCGTTGTGGCGAGCCCCTACGGGCCATTCCAAAGAACAGGTGCGGGTCTAACACGTATTCATCGCCCATGGAGCAATCAGTCTCCTACACGCTCGATTCCACTTTGGACACCGTGGACCATGCGGAAGAAAAAGCCACCCGCATTGCCACGGATATTGGTTTTGGAGAAGACGAAGTGATGCAGATTTCCATGGCGGTGCGCGAGTGCGCGGTGAATGCCGTGCTGCACGGCAACGCCTATGCTCCGGACAAAAAAGTTGTCTTGTCGTTCGAGCGCACGCCGGAGGATCTCGTCATCACGATTCGCGATCAAGGCAAAGGCATTGACCTGGGCGGAATTCCGAATCCGCTGGCTCCGGAAAATCTGCTGAAGACTTCAGGACGCGGTATCTTTCTTATGCGCTCTTTTATGGACGTGGTGGAAATCCGCCCGTCCCAGACAGGCACCGAAATAAAACTGATCAAGCACGTCCGCGGCTCATCCGCGGCCGGCAAGGAGGCGTCTCAGTGAGCATGAAACTCAGCACCCGGCAGGTCGACGGAGTCACGATTGTGGACTGCAGCGGCCGCATCACCCTCGGCGAAGGCAGCGTAATGATGCGCGACACGGTTCGCGATCTGCTCGCCAAGGGCAACAAGAAAATCATCCTGAACCTCGGCGACGTCAACTACATCGACAGCTCCGGCATCGGCGAACTGGTCAGCGCATTCACTACCACCAAGAACCAGGGCGGCGAACTGAAGCTGCTCCACCTGACCAAAAAGGTGCACGACTTGCTGCAGATCACCAAGCTGTACACCGTCTTCGATGTGAAGGATGACGAGACCGCGGCGGTTAAGGGATTCAAGTAAGTATCCGTGTGAATAAGTTTGGGGTGCCCCACTTCTCGCTTCCTTTGCGAGAAGTGGGATACTCACCTTCCGGCAGGAGTGGCCCAAGCTCCGGCCCGCGCTGAAGGCTTACTCACCAACCCTTAAGACAAGCCGCGAGTGCGCTGGCTAAGCGAACCTGGATCCTACTTGCTCACCTGGCTCGCCCCGAGGGCAATCTCCTGCCATCCCCCTGCAGGAGTCCACATCTTAACGGGCCTCGGATGCAATCGCTCCGGACAGTTCGTGAAGTTGTGGTTCAGCTTCCCTTCGCGTTCGAGCTTGTTGTGCAGCAGATCGTAGGCGGTCTCGAACTGCACCGAGACCGGGTGAATCACGCTATCGCTCTTTAGGATGTACAAAGTTTGCGCGCCCGTGGTCCAGTGGGTTTCTTCCTTGCGGAGTTCGATCTCGTCACCCGCAACATTCATCTTGGAAACCCGGTCTTCATAGAACTGCATTAACTCATTAACCTCGGAACGAGGGAAGACGAAATAATAATCCGGATCGCCTTTCGCGCAGTTCAGGCATTTGTGGCTTGTGCCTTCTGTCTGCGGCGACACGGCAAAATCTTTGGACTCGTCGAGCACCGCCAAGTATCCGCTGTCGTACTCGTTGTTGAATCCCCCAGCCAGCAGGAAGTTCCCATGTGGAGTTGCTAATTCATTTAACGCGACCGTGGAGCCGCTATTCACATAGCGCAGAGTGGCCTTACCGGTTTCGGGGTCGAGGCTTTCGATGAAGGAGTGCCCCCAGACTGAGTGATCCGCAACAACCCAGATCTGTTTTTTCCCCTGGTGGTCGGAAACGAAGACGTCAAGCATTCGCCAGCTGTCCTTAAGATCGTGCGTGGAGAATAGCAAACGGGTCTGGGGAACGTGAGACCACAGAAGTGTGCCGCGGCTGGAAAACATATAAACCTCGGAGTGCTCGGGGTGGGTAGCATTCGGAGCTACACGCATGGTTAGCATGGCCAAAACCTCGCGGTTGCCGTCGCCGTAAAAATCTGCAATTCGCACTCCGTCCTCCAATCTGCGTCCATCGAGTTCGGACAAATCCAGGGTCCCGTGAAGGGGATAAGACCAAAGCATGTGTCCCTCGGCATCGAAGGCCTGAATCGCGTTCAAGGTAAATCCGACGCGCACGGGAAGATTGGGCCCACCAGCGCGGGCCCGCGATTGGAGCATGATGACCCCTGCGGCGATGATGGCCGCCGCGATAAAGCATGCCAGGACATATGGCCACGTAACGCGTCGTAATTTTTGCGTGCGAAGGCCCGGCGGAGCCGAGCCGAAGGAGGTCGGAAAGGGCTCAACTGCGCCGTTAAGCGGCTCAGCCGAAACGAACTTCAACGCCTGAGGTTCGCTTTCTTCTTGAGTCAACCAAGCATCCAGCTCCGAAGTGTAGGCAAACACCGCTTTCCTCTGCCCGCCCGGCACCCGTCGCACCGGCAGCCCTTTGTCTCGTTCCCAGCGAATGGCTGTGCGCACATCCCGCCGCAGGTAAGTGGCAATGTCCTTCCACGAGTCGAGCCGCGCACCATTCCCGTTACCGTTAGGCATACTTCCACCTATATGGACTTAGTAACTTTCGAGGATGTTCTCGGGCCCCAGCGGCAAGTTCACGGGGAAGAACAGGGTAGAACCAGCCGCGCGTCAGCAAAAGTCAGCTACTGCCACCTTCTGCCAGTTGCCAAGTTTAGCGCGGTAGGGTCTAGTACGCAACAGACAAGGCGCTACCCATCGCTGAAGGCATCCGGGCTGCGAGGAGGCGATGCGCCGGGCACCGCCGTGGAGGCAAACCGATATGCGCAAATACATTCACCTGACTTTGGCTGCGATGATCCTAAGTGCTGTCCCCGCGCTGCATGCTCAGGACAACAAGACCGGAATCCAACAGAAAGTGGCCAGCCAGTTTGCGCTGACCAAAATAACTTCAGACGGAGCCGACATTGTGACTCCGGGCTCCATCTTAGCGCTCAAGAAAGACGGCTTAATCATGTTTGCCCTTGGTCTCAAGGCTACGCCGACCACAACCTATAAAGATGGCAAGCTCTCCATGACTTTCGGGGATGCCATGGCCACAACCCTGCTGTTAGGCGGAAACCAGACGGCTAGCACCGTCCCTCAACGCAGGTTCGTAGCCGGCGAGAAAGTCTGGATTACGGCTTACTCCGTCACCGACAAGCACGTTATTCTCCTGCTCTACAGTGATCCGGTCAACGACGTTCACTATTACGGACAAATCAAGTTCCCATTTCAAAAGCACAATATTCCGTCCGCCGACGACGCGATGAAAACGATTGCGGAGGTGGTGGACGTTCAGCCTCCGGATACGGCGCCCGACGCGTCGGGGCAGGCCAAAACCGAAACAGATGACGCTTCCACGGCTCCAAAAACGATTGCTTTGGGACAAACAAAGGACGATGTCGTGGCTGCCCTGGGACAGCCCCAGAAAATAGTGAATCTGGGCGCGAAGGAAATTTACATTTATCCGGACATGAAAGTCACTTTCATCAACGGCAAGGTTGCCGACGTGCAATAGCCAGGAATCAAAATTCAGGAGGGAAACAAATGTTCTGCTCAACTTGTGGTAATGAAACGGACAGCGCGTCTCTGTTTTGCCACGTGTGCGATACCTATCGCGCCGCTCCAGCAGCAGGGAAAAAAGCCAATGTCGGCGCTCGGCTAGCGGCCCATTTTATCGATGTGCTTGTTGCCTTCACCATCTTTATGACCATCGGGCTGGTTTCCTGCGGAATGGCTGGAATTGGAGCGGCCGGAGTCTCGCCCGGCGGCAGCGATTCGCAGAATATGGCATTCGCCGGTCTGGGCGCTACCCTGGGGTTTGGCACGTTCTTCCTAGCGATTGCCGGATACATAGGGCTTCTATTGTTTTTTCTGGCCCGCGGCAAAACTCCAGGCAAGGCCTTGTTCGGGCTCCGCGTTGCCGACAAGCGCAACGGAAATCTGCCCGGCGTTCCCCGTATGTTGTTGCGCGAAACTCTCGGCAAATTCGTTAGCGGATTCTTTCTAGCTCTGGGATACTTCTGGGCGATCTTTGATCGCGACGCGCAGGCCTGGCACGACAAGATAGCCGGCACAGTGGTGTTAAAAGTCGACCCTGCGCCAGCTTCGCACCCATCTCCGGTTCTCGCATCGGGCTCGGATCAGTCTGCGGTGCTGCGATGAGGAGGCTTGAAGTTTTATTCCGGTTGGTGCGCGTGAATCTGGCGCAGAGAGGCCCGGCCCGTCGTATATGTTGGCCCGCAAGCGGAAGAACTGAGGGAGATGGTCATGCGAACCCGTGAGCAAACGATTCCCTTCTTGGTGGTTGCAGCGGCTTTGCTGCTTCCTGTCGCGCCAATTCCGATTTCAGTTAGCAGCAGTCCCGCAACAAAGTGCGCTTCGAGCGCTGTACGACTGAAGGGGGCAGGTCAGACATCGGATTACGGCATCTTGCGCTCTGTCGACCGCGGGAAAACCTGGACTAAGGTTGTAAACGACTCCGGCGCAATTCAAACGATAGCGGAGGTATCGGCGCGGCGAGTCTGGGCGGGGACAAACGCTGCGTTGCAAGGTCCAAAAATGGAGTTCGGGCTTTTGCGCTCGGACGACGAAGGCAGTAAATGGATCAGAAGTTCTTCGTGCCCCGGCGGCATTGACCTATCGGACATACGGTCGATCATTTCGGTGTCGGAAGGCCATCTGTTGGCGGCAGGCGGAAGGGGAGTTTTTTGTTCTGATGACGGTGGCGAAAGTTGGGTTGGGTTAAATGGAGGTCTGATAAGTGGGGCGGGATCGAATGTGCAGTCTCTCGCCAACCACGGCCAAGGAGTCGTTCTGGCCGCAACCTATGACGGAGTTTCCCGGTCAGATCAGTACGGCCCTTGGAAACCAGCAGGCCCGAGGGGCGTACCCGTCAACGTAGTAGCTATTAGTCCGAAGGGCACGATCCTCGCCGGTTCGGGTGGCAAAGGAATTTATCGATCAACAGATCTGGGAGTAACTTGGAAACCGATCATTGTGACTTCAGGCAGAGTCTGGGTGTCAACAATAGTGACCGACCCGAAGGGGACGATATTTGCCGGAATCAGCGACCACGGCGTATATCGGTCAGACGACGACGGCATTTCTTGGAAACAGCTTCATATCCCCGGGAAACGACTGCAGGTTTTCGCGCTGGCCACGAGTGCCAGCGGGGATCTGTACGCCGCTACGAGCGATTGCTGCCCAGCACAAGAGGTTTCCTTGTCTCGCTCCTCGGATTCCGGTTCAACCTGGAGTACTATCCTCGAATTGCACGAAGCCGATGTAGCGATTGGGTCCGTTGCGGTGACTGCCACAGGCACCATATTGGTCGGGTTGAATTGGGTTGGCGAGTAGGCAGCCGCTCGCATAGATTTCTTTTCCGGCAGAACTCGCGGATCAGGAGGCCCCAGGAGCCTCGCTAAACGCGACGGCAAAGTTTTCCACAGGCACCTTGTGACATCTGACCTTGCGCTGCTCCAAGAAATACCTCCATAATTGTCCAAGCAGGAAAACTAGGGTCTGCGAAAGCAAGAAGGAGCCTTTGGGTGAGGATTCGGCCCACAAGTCCTTTGCTTTCTAGATTATGACCTCTAAGTCCTTTAGGCCCTATATTTTGCGGGGCAAAACCTGTGTAAGTGGATGATTCCAGATATCGAGGGGGGGTGGGGAGGGGGTACCCGTTGGCACGGACCAGATACATTCCTGACCAAAGACCGGGCGCAGCCCCTCATAGAGTAAGACTTATTTGCGAGCCAGCAGATTCTGAATGGCGGCGGAACATTTCGCAAAACTGAGGCCAGCGGAATCGTCGGTCCCGGTGCGGGTTATCATTCCGATGACTTTACCGTCTTCGGTAAATACCGGACTGCCGCTTGCTCCTGGCCACGCCGTCTTGTCGAGCAGGTAGGAAAACCAGCGGTTATCGTCATCCGTAATGGCACGGCCGGCTACGCTGCCAATGGATGTGATTGGAGTCGTCCTTTGAAGGGGAAATCCAGTAAAGGCTGCTCCGGTTCCATCGGGTACCGTGCCGGCGTCAAAGCTGACTTCCTGGATGAGGTTTCTCGCAAGCCGCGAACTGGTGAAAGGATTCTCGATCAACGTGCAAACGGCAACGTCGGCGCTGGCCGACCGAATGCATTTATTGAAGGTGAAATACTCGAAATCGATAACCTTCCCGACTTTTTCCCATCCCTCGTTGGGTATGTAAATTGCGGACTCGCAGGAATGTTCGGAGACCCGTTTTTTGAAAGTATCAAGGCTGTCCAAGACATGACTAGCCGTGACGAACCTTCCCGCTCTGTGGTCGACAAAGAAGCCAGTGCCTTCGATGTCAGCGATAACCCACTGGCCTTTGTTGTCGGTATAGCCGCACACAATCGGCACAACCGACCTCTTCATGTCCTTGATGGTTTCGACCCACGAGCGTTTCACTGGAGGGTTTCCCAGAACAAACAGGATTGCGAGAGCAAAAGCATAGCGGGCGCTGATCATCGTAGCAGCCTTATTGTGGACAATTCAGAACTCGAAGTAAAGCGACGATGGAGATCAGCAGCTCTAAATCTTGAGAGCATCGTATCCAAGTACTTGGTACTAGGTACTTGGTACTTGCTGTTAGGGCTCGTGCTTTCGACAGCGGCATTCGCCTCTGATTGCGTCGCTATCGGCGAGGCACGTCGCCACGTCGGAGAGACTAAGTGCGTAACCGGCAAAGTCTTGCGGGTGAAAGTCGGCCCGAAAGGCGTGCACTTCGTGGATTTCTGCGCGGATCAAATGTCTTGCCCATTTACCGTCGTGGTCTTCCCTGCTGACCTTAAGGATATTGGCGATGTTCGGCACCTCGAGGGGCAAGTCATCGAGATTCACGGCCCAGTAAAACTCTACAACGGTCGCGCCGAAATCATCCTGAACCGCGTCAGCCAATTGACCGCCGGTTCAACTTTGATTCCACCGTTACCCAAGAATTATGACGTGGAAAAGCAGGGGCATTACAGTGCCGGGCGAATGCGTCCCACAAAGAAGCCGGCAAGAGTCAAAGGCACGCCGAACACATCCGCGACCTACGGCAATGAGGCCGATGCTAGCGAGGATCCGCCGCAGTGAGGTCGCAATTGCTTCGCTTCGGTCATGTGCGTGATAATAGGCTGGATCAGAAGAGCGCACTCCGAATGTCCAAAGTAATAAATCGTTCGCATAAATACTTTTGGCTGGACCCGGCGAAGATCACCCGCGCGCAGAAGGCGTTAGGGGCCAAAACCCAGACCGAGACAATCGACCGCGCCCTCGACTTGGTTATCTCTGAAGCTAAAAGCCGCCGTCTAACTCACGCGGCCCACCGACGATTCCTTCGGAGTAGCGTGCACATCAAGGACGTCTCTTGCAGATTGGAGGATTAGCTCTTCACACCATTCCCTTCCTCAGTTCTTCCAGCGGATATTTCGTTCCACGCCAGATGATCCCGTCATTTCGCAGCGTAAGAAACATCGATCGCAGCAACGTGTAAACGAAGAGCGCCGTGCTCACGGGATGCAGCGCGAAGTAATAGGCGGGAACTTTCGATCGCCACGACATTCCCAGATAGATGAGGAACATAGAGCCTAGCGCGATGGCGTACGGCAAACGGTCCCAGCCATACGCGAAAGCTACGCCTAGAAATGGCATGAGATTCAGAAAGGCAAGTCCAAAGGCCGCGATTAGAGTTCGCCACCATTGGAAGGATAAGATCGCGAAGAAATTCTTGGTCAGATTGTTGACTACTCCGATCGCGCCACGCGCCCAGCGAATCGAAATCAGGTCTGCGCCAAACACGTTGCGTTGTGCGAAGCCCGCGCTCTTCACGACCTTGCCAAGCTTCATATCGTCGAGCACTTCCATGCGCAGCGCTTGATAGGTTCCCACCGATTCATACGTACTGCGGCGAAGCAAGTTGAAGGCACCGACTCCCATGTGATCTTTTGTTTTGGGATCGGCGACTTTCCAGGGACGATGCCCGAAGACGAACATGGTTTGAAAAAATGCAATCATCATGAACTCGCCAGGACGTTTCATGATCATCTGCGGAAACAACACGACGTGATCGGCGCGCTCAGCCTCGGCATAAGCGAGCGCCCGCCGGAGCGAGTCCGGTTTGAACATCACGTCGGCGTCGGTAAACAGCAGCCAGTCGCCGGTTGCCGTACTTGCTGCCGTCCACATCGCGTGGGTTTTTCCCAGCCAGCCTACGGGCAGTTCGCGGTGATGGATTACGCGCAGTCGGCCTACACCCAATTCTTGTCGCGCGACTTTTTCCATGATTTCGCCGGTACGGTCGGTCGAGCGATCGTTGACGGCGATCACTTCATAATTATCGTAGTCAAGCGCTAGCAGAGTTCTCAGCGATGCTTCGATATCCTGCTCCTCATTGCGCGCGGGGACGATGATTGAGACGCGAGGATTCCCAGTAGCAGCTACTGGATTGCGATTCCATTCGGGCTTGGTGACGTCGGCGACGCTGGGCATGCCGATCGCAGCATCGACGATGCGCGAGAACCAGGCTAGCGCGAGAATTGTGCCTGCAATCCAGTGAAAATAATGCATCAAGAATTTCTGCGGAAACCAGAACCTACCACAGGGTCACCCTTCGACTGCGCTCAGGGCAGGCTCCGTCACAGAGAAAATCAAAGGCATTGCGAAAACCTACATCGCATCTGCGCTTTGCCGAATTCCCATGTCTCGCAAAAGCGGCGAGACATGGGGCACCCGGCTTTAGCCCTTCCCTGCCATCGTTGCTTGATCGTTCGCGCTGTCCATTCGGATTGGCGGAGCGAATCTCATCCCGTAGAACAGTATGGCAGAAGAAAGCGCTGTGGCCACGACCGGCGCCACGAAAGCCAGTCGCAAAGAGTAGCGGTCGGAGATATAGCCGATTAAAGATGCGGAGGGGACATCCCCGAGCAGGTGGAAGATGAAAATATTTACGGCCAACGCTGCCGCGCGGATGTGCGCTCCGACTGAGTTGATGACGGCAGCGTTCAGTGGCCCTGTGTTCAGCAAGAGCAGAAATTCTGCGACGAAGATTGCGACGACCATGCGGGTTCCATCGGCATGAATGGCGATCCACATCGCGGGGATGCCCAAGGCAAGGCTCACTGCGGAAACCAAGTAGTGCGCGGCGCGGGTCTTGCGGAGCAATGCGTCGGAAAGAAAGCCCCCCGCCAGCGAGGCCACCAAGCCATTCACCGCAATACTCACTCCGAAAAGAAGATTGGCCTTTTCCAGAGTGTATCCGTGCACTCGATGCAGGAAGGTCGGCATCCAGACCTGCAGGCCACCCAGGGCGAATGTCATCATCGCCATGCCAAACGTTGCTGTGAGGAAAGCTGGATTTTTAATCAATCCGCGTACCGTGTCGCGATTGGGCGATTTCTCTACGTGGTCGAACTGTCCGTAAGGCGGCTCCGGAATGAAGAACAACAAAAAGGCTAGCAGCGCGCCGGGCGCCGCGCCAACGTAGAACGGTGCGCGCCATCCGTAAGCTGGACCCATGAACCCGCCAAGGACATAGCCCAGCGCCGTACCCACGGGAATCGCGAGATAGAAAACTCCCATCACGCGCCCGCGCTGATTCTCGGGAAACATGTCGGCTACGAAAGTAGGCGAGAGAATTACGAAACTTGCTTCGCCGATTCCAACCAGCGTATGTCGGATAACGAGTCCAGTGAAATCGTGGGTGAAGGCCGTGAGCAGCGTAGCTCCGCTCCAGATCAGAGCGCCGGCGATGATTACGTACTTTCTTGAGAAGCGCTCGGCCAGCGGACCCATGAAGGGCGCGGCACACATGTAGAAGATAAAGAAGACACTGGTGAGCATGCCGAACGCGACATCGCTTTGATGGAATTCCGCCTTCACTAGATCCTGCACGGCGAACAGCACCGAGCGGTCTACATAGTTCAGCAGGTTGAGCGCGGTTAATAGCGCCAGAGCGGTGCGTGGATAGAGTTTCGTTTGGGGCACGGGTCGAGCGAATATAGCATGGAGGGGAGACGTTCGCAGGGTTGGGCATTTAGCGGTTAAACGCCTAGCTATTCTTGATCCTGCGAACGCAATTTGACGCCTAGCGACAATTGGCGCTATGATAAGCGACAAATGGTAAACGAATTGCGTGCGGTGGTGAAGGAGCTTGGCGGCCGAAGGGTTTTGGGACGAAACCTTGCTAACTCGCGCGATCTTTGCGAGGCAATTCGCGAAGGCTTTCCTCCTGCCGTGGTCGAAGAGTTGATGCAGGCTTCCGGTCTCACCCTCAAAGAGTTGGCTGACGCCCTTGATCTCTCTCCGCGCAGCCTGCAACGCCGGCGTCGAAGCGGCAGGCTGGCGCGCTTCGAGTCCGATCGTCTTTACCGTTTGGCTCGCGTCATCGCTCTGGCGCAGCAGAGTCTTGGCGACCGCGCGAGTGCCGCGCGCTGGCTGAAGCGCTCCAATCGCGCACTTGGGGGAAGCGCTCCCATCAGTTCCATGGATACTGAGTTGGGCGCGCGTCAGGTCGAGAACGTGCTGGGACGGATTGCCTATGGCGGAATCAGCTGACTCGAATTCCTATGAGGCAGGTCTATCGCGTGTTGCGCGAGGCCTACGCCCGCTCTCCGCTCGACGGCGAGGGCGCTTATCGCTATGGCGGACGCTGGTCGAGCCCTGGGACTCGTCTCGCCTACACTTCCGAGCATCAGTCCCTCGCAATGTTAGAGTACTTCGTCCATCTCGATGCTGCCGACGCGCCGCCTGATCTGGTTCTGGTCACGGCTTTGGTTCCGGACGATCTGCCCCGGCAACGTATCGCAGTGGAGGAACTTCCGTCGAACTGGAGGAGTTCGCCGGCTCCGGCTGAACTTGCCCGCATCGGAGATGAATTTGCGCGCAAGGCTGCGCAGTGCGTTTTGATTGTGCCGTCGGCTCTGGCTCCGAATGAAAATAACTGGCTGTTAAGTCCTGGACATGGCAGTTTCGGGCAGGTGGTCGTGTCAGGAATCGAACCGCTAGCTTACGACGAGAGAATGTTTGGCGCCTCGCGCAGGCCCCGGCGCAAGCCGTAGGCACGCTCGGTCACTTCTTTTTTCGCGGCCACTTCGCAATGACTGTCGTTGAGATGCCGCCGCGGGGACGGAATTCTCCCTTCACCTCGGCCCATACCGGCTTCGCCCAGCGCACCACGTCTTCGAGCACGCGATTGACAATGTTCTCCTGAAAAATTCCCAGGTTGCGGTAGCTATGCAGATATTCTTTGTACGATTTCAGTTCGAGGCAAAGTTTATTGGGCTGGTAGCGCAGCGTGATCACGCCAAAGTCAGGCAGGCCGGTCTTCGGACAGACCGAGGTGAACTCCGGATCGTCGATGACGATTTCGTATCCGGGGAATTGGTTTGGCCAGGTTTCGATCTCGGGGAACTTGGCGTCTAACCCGGCGGCTGCGTGCTCGGGCGTGTAGCGCGGAGGTTTTGGCATGCGGATATTGTCCCACCGGCGTTGCTGTTCTATCGCCCCTTCAGGGCTTGCTCGTTGCCGCTCGGTACCCACGGCTCGCGCCGTGGGCTGCATTCTTTCGCCGCTTCGCGGCTGAGTTTAAAGGTTGAGATTCAACGGGCTCGGATGTTTTGGCTGGTAGATGCCTATCTTCCCGCCGCCGGGGAGTTCGAACTTGGCAACTTTTCCCCAACGTTGTTCGTTCACCTCTGAGACCTTCACGCGCTTCGCCTTGAGATCTTTCAACGTCGACGCAATGTCGTCGCACATAAAGTAAAGCTCGTGCTGATCGTTCTTCTCCGAATCGTGAAATGCGGCTTCCGCTGGAGGCATGGCGAAGATCAGCCAGCCGTGACCTGCGTCGACTGAAGAAAGCTTGAGTACGTCGCGAAAGAAGGCACGGTCTGCTTGCGCATCTTTCGTGTAGATAACGATGTGCGCGCCGGTGATCATCGTAAGGCTCCGCCTTGCAAATGACGAAGGCATTTTAATCGGTATTGTTCCGCCCGCAAAACAATTGAATCCTCAGTGCGCGCGGCGTTCTCTTAATATTATTTGTCTCGAGGCTCTGATGGAAGTCAACAACGTTTCTTCATTTCTCGACTACTACGGGAAAATCCGCGAGCGCACGCTTCGTGTCGTTCGGTGCATTCTCCCGGAGAAGTTTGATTGGACCTACAAAGAAGGCAAGTTCAGTCTTGCCGACCTGATCCGGCATATTGCGGCGATCGAGCGTTACATGTATGCCGAAACCGTGCAGATGAAGCCCAGCCGCTATCCCGGGCACGGCAAAGAGTTGGCGGACGGACCTGAGAACGTGCTGGCATTCATGAACCGCCTGCACGCTGAATCGACGGAAATCTTTGGCCGCCTTTCCGATGAGGATCTGAAGAAGAAGTGCCTCACTCCCGCCGGAACACCGATTGGAATCGGAAAATGGCTGCGGGTGCTGGTGGAGCATGCGATCCATCATCGCGGTCAGATTTACGTTTATCTTGGGATGCTCGAGATCAGTACTCCTCCGATTTATGGTTTGACTTCGGAGGAGGTGCGAGCCAGGAGCCAATGACGTTCTATCAACCCTCGGACCCTCGGCCCGCTGGCCGAAGTAAACCGTCGCGCGCCGAACTCGTCGTCTCGTTCGCGCATCCCGCGCCCTGCTCCCGCATCTAACTGTGTAACGGCTTGGGCATGGCGGCGTTCTCTGGTTTGCCGCCTGAGTGGTAAATTAATACTTGCAGTTGTCCTCGCCGTACATTGAAAGATAACCGGTTGGCAGCACCCAACAACAATTCGAATGGACGTCCTGCCTCGCGCAAAGGCCGCATCGGGTGGGGTATTGGAGTGCTCGCCGTCCTCGCTTTGATCCCCATTTTCACGCGGCCCGGCCCCTTGAAAGTTCGCACTACGACAGTCGAGCGAGGTCCCATCCGCAGCTTGATTTCGACTAACGGCAAAGTCGAGCCGATACAGAATTTCGAGGCTCACGCACCCGGTGCCACCACGGTGAAGCGCCTGTTCGTTAAAGAAGGCGACCACGTTCGCCGAGGCCAACTACTCCTGCAACTTGATGACGCCGACCTGCGCAGCCAGGCCGCTCGTGCGCAGGCTCAAATAAAAGCTGCTCAAGCAGATCAGTCTGACCTTAGTACGGGCGGCACTCGCGAAGAACTTCTTACGCTCGACTCGCAACTCATCAAAGCCCGCAGCGCCCGCGATGCTGATCAGCGCAATCTTGACTCCTACCGTCGCTTGCAGCAGCAGGGCGCAGCCTCGGCCGGTGAAGTCAAGCAGGCGGAAGATGCATTGCAGCGCGCAGAGGCCGATTTAACTCTGATCGAGCAAAAGAAAAAAGATCGCTACTCCCAACCTGAAGTTGCCAAAGTGCAAGCTCAGGGCGCGCAAGCGCAGGCTGCCTACCAGGCCGCCGAAGATGCGCTGGCGAAATCCAGCGTGCGCGCTCCGTTCGATGGCATCGTCTATTCGGTCCCCATCAAGCAAGGCGCATACGTGCAGACCGGAGACCTGCTGTTGCAGGAAGGCGATCTTTCGCAGATGCTGGTTCGCACTTTCGTCGACGAACCGGATATCGGCCGACTCGCCACTGGCCAGAAAATCGAAGTCACTTGGGACGCAGTGCCCGGGCGCATCTGGAAGGGTGAAGTCAGCACTGTTCCCTCGACCGTGAAACTTCGCGTGACGCGCAGCGTCGGCGAAGTCACTTGCACGCTCGACAACCACGACTTGCGCCTGCTGCCGAACGTGAACGTAAGCGTGACTATCATCACCGCCGAACACACTGGCGTGCTCACGCTGCAGCGCGAAGCCATCCGCATCGACGATACCAAGCCTTACGTTTATGAAGTGGTGGATGGCAAACTCCAGCGCCGCGGAGTCGCAGTCTCTCTGCAAAACCTTACGCAGGTCGAGATCACAGGTGGACTTCCGGAAAATGCTGTTGTGGCCCTATCCGCGGTCGACTCCAAGCCCTTGACCGACGGCGCTCGCGTAAAAGTGGTGCCGTAGCGTGAGTTGGAGATGGAGTAGCAAAAATCCTTGTCATTCCGAACCGGGCGCCAAGCGCGGTGAGAGCCTGCCCCGAGGTTGCCGAGGGGAACCTGCTTCTCAGCCCGCACGATTGAAATGGGGTGCCCCATTTCTCGCGTCATTTGCGAGAAGTGGGAATTTTGGCTTCATCCTTATCGGCTTTATTTTGCTGTCATCCCTGATCGCCGCAGCGCAGTCCCCGCAAGATCTTCTCGCCGCCGGCCGCGTAGATCAAGCCATCCAAACCCTCGAGCAACAAATCCACACAACTCCCACAGCCGAAAACTACAACCTGGTCTGCCGCGCACATTTCGAACTCGGAGCCTGGGACGCCGGCATTCCCGCGTGCGAAAAAGCCACTTCGCTCGAGCCGGACAACGGCCTCTATCATCTCTGGCTGGGCCGCATCTACGGCGAGAAAGCGGATCGTGTCAACTTCCTCAGCGCCACCAGCCTGGCCGGGAAAGTTCGCGCCGAATTCGAACGCGCCGTCGAGTTGTCTCCCAACAATTGGGAAGCTCGCACCGATCTGGCCGAGTTTTATCTGGAGGCTCCTGCGGTCATCGGCGGCGGCAAAGATAAAGCGCGTGCACAGGCGGCTCTGATCGCGCCACTGAATCCAGCCATTGCCCATTGGGTGGGCGCGCGCATCGCCGAGAGAAGCAAAGACAACGCCGCAGCCGAGCGGGAGTATCGTGCCGCCATCGAGGCCAGCCACGGAGGCGCGCGTGCCTGGGTAAATCTCGCCGGATTCTATCGCCACACCAACCGCCTCGACGATATGGAGCAAGCTTTGCGCAGCATGGAGTCCGCCCCGCTCGACCATCCCGCTGCATTAGTCGATGGAGCCAGCCTGTTGTTGCGCACTGGCCGTGACTATGCCATGGCAATCCGCCTCGTGCGCCGCTATATCGCGTTGCCCAACACGGTCGAAGAATCTCCCGTCTTCAAAGCTCATTGCATGCTGGGCGAGTTGCTCGAGAAAGAAAGTGATCGCTCGGCCGCCGCTGAAGAGTATCGCGCCGCCCTGGCCCTGGCCCACGGCTACCGGCCAGCCCAAGACGGCTTGAAGCGCGTAACGCGCTAAGGAAAAAGCTGACGCTGTATTAGGACCTGCGAAGGGTCTCGTGAAGTGCGGCGGTTTTTAGCCCGTGACGGACTTCGATTTTGCCGCGGCGGCCCGGCGAATCAGCGCGGGCGCATTCATCCGCTGGCAATATCTCTCGAAGTCTTCGCGTGGACCTTTCCATCGTAGTTCCTCGACGGATTCGAACACCGGCGCATCCCGACGCAAGGTCGCGAGCGTGCGAAACAGCAAACCATCGTTCCAGGCCGCCAGCAACGATTCCGACAACGCGCGCGCTCTGCTAATCGATGGATCCCACGCTCTACAATCCTTCGGAATATTTTCCAGATGCTGATAGCGAGACAGCACAGAGGCCGCAGCCTTCGCGCCCCAACCCCGCACGCCGGGAAATCCATCGGCGCTATCGCCCACTACAGCGAGATAATCCGGGATCGATTGCGGCTTCACGCCGAACTTCTCAACCACCCCTGATTCATCGCGCAGAATATTCTGCCTGCGATCAAACTGCACCACGCGTGAGCCAACTACACACTGCGCCAGATCCTTGTCCGGAGTGCAAATCAGCACTTGCCTTACTCGATCATCCTTCGCGGCTTTCTCCGCGGCAGAGGCCAGCGCATCATCGGCCTCAAAGTAAACCATCGGCCATACCATCACTCCCATCGCCTGCAGCGCCTCTTCGAGAATTGGAAACTGCGAGAGCAGTTCCGGAGCTACGCCTTCGCTAGTCTTGTATCCCGCATACAATTCGTTGCGAAACGATTCCACCACATGATCGGTTGCAACCCCAAGATGAGTCGCACCGCCCTCGATCATCGACAGAACAGAATTCAGCACTCCGCGCACCGCGCCAATCTCCTGACCATTATCATCTGCCGACGCAGGCACGGCGAAAAAATGCCGGAACAATTCGTACGTCCCGTCGATCAGGTAAACATCCATGCGGCTCCCATCAAATTATGCAGACGATGGTACAGGATTCGCTGCGCCGCGTGACATTCGTTGACTGACCCTCGCCGCAACCGTAAGATGAAGCGTCGCCAGTCCGCCTAGCGCCATGATCGACCAGACCATCTCCCACTACCGCATCGTCGAGAAACTTGGCGGCGGAGGCATGGGCGTGGTTTACAAAGCTGAAGACACCGAATTGGGCCGCTTCGTCGCCCTCAAGTTCCTGCCGGATAATCTCTCGCGCGACCCGCAGGCTCTCGAACGTTTTCGCCGCGAGGCGCGCGCCGCTTCCGCGCTAAACCACCCCAACATTTGCACCATCCACGAAATCGGCAAGCACGGCGATCAGTCGTTTATCGCCATGGAGTTTCTAGATGGCGTGACCCTGAAGCATCTCATCTCGGGCAAGCCGCTCGATAACGAAACCTTGCTCTCGCTCGCCATCGAG
>Ga0182024_10011094_pt1 | contig 18179 bp, 17 predicted proteins | sample P32metaG_FD_120480 | JGI IMG/M metagenome (GOLD analysis project Ga0182024, IMG submission 120480) | Permafrost microbial communities from Stordalen Mire, Sweden - P3-2 metaG (Illumina Assembly) | ecosystem: Environmental > Terrestrial > Soil > Wetlands > Permafrost | place: Sweden: Stordalen... | reverse complement strand
CATGTGAATACCAGCGCCGCCGAGAATGACGCCCTTGACGCCAATAAGTGGCATGAGCACGTGGATCGTCAGCAGCACTCCAACGATTGCGCCGAGGGTGTTTGCCGAATAGACCGTGCCTATGGCTCGCTCACCAGTGCCACGACGCATGAGTTCGTGCGTAAGCAGCGGCAGGGTCATGCCCGCGCAAAAAGCCGCCGGAATCATGATCAGCGCGGCGATCAGTTGGCTTATCGCGTTGAACGCGACATAGCCGCTGGCGGTGCGCGGCGAGGCCCCCAAAAACCACGCCATGAAGTCAAACGTCAGGTTGTAGGCCGGCAAGGTCAGCGCAGCCATGGTCCCCATGGCGACCATGACGTACGCTACGTATGTCACCGGATCGCGGATTTGCTCGATGCGCCGGCGCACATACAGTCCGCCGAATGCCAGACCGAAGATGAACGCGCTGAGCATGAGTTCGAACGAATGCGTCGAGCTGCCGAGTACCAGGCTGAGCATCCGAATCCAGCCCAGCTCATACATGAACGACGCCGCACCCGTGAGGAACGCCGCGACCGTGAACCATCGGGTCAACTTGTCGTTGCCCCGGGAAAGCGCGGATGCGGCCGGTGGCGCAACTGTGGGCTCCGTCTGACCGCGAACAATCGCCCAGATCACCAAAGCCAGTGCGATGTTGAGAAGTCCGGCGATCAGGATCGTGCCGGGCAGGCCGACCGCTTTAATGAGTACAAACCCGCTGACGAGGACACCGATCGCGGCGCCCATGCTGTTGGTGAAATACAGGGTAGCCAATGTCTCGCCCGGCCGAGCCGGCCAGCGACGGATAAGCCCGCCGCTGATCAGCGGAAAGGTCATGCCCAGAAGCACGGACTGTGGAAGGATGAGAAGAGCGGCCAGTGACCATTTGTAGGCGTGAATCAGCAGTCCCGTGGGAAGAGCTGGTATTACCGAGGCAAACGAGAAATTGGTGGCGGCAACGAATGTTTGATGAAAAAAGATGCCCAGTATTCCAATCAGCCCCTCGACCAGTACGTATCCCCAAAGAAGCTGTCTGATGCGGGAGGAGTAATACGCAACCGTCCAGGATCCCAGCGCCATTCCTCCCATGAAGATGGCCAGCACGAGAGTTTGCGCGTAGGCGGCATGGCCGAGAAAGAGTTTGAGGTAGTGCGACCAGATGGACTCGTAGATCAATCCGGTGAACCCGGATACGACAAATACCGCGAGCAGAAACCGCCGTCGCACAATATCGAGCGTCTGCATGGTTGACCTGCAGTCCGTCAAACGCACGCAAGCATTTGCTGGAGAATAGTCGCGCAGGAATCGGATGCAGCACTACTTATCGCTTCAATCAATCGCACTCGGGCGACCGGAATTCCACTTTTTTCTAATCCCGCTTCAATCACGAGACTCTCACTGGCGAACTCGGTTCATTGGCCTTAAGTTTCCGTCGCCGCGGTCCGCCCGCGCCGCGCCCTTACGTGCGACCTCCGCACCTCCAAGTAGCCAGAAGTCCTGCGACTGTTCGTACGCAGCGTGCACGTGCATGATACCAGCGCCGGTAACTGTTCACCGGACAGCAATACGAGGGACCAATGAAAACGGCTGTGGTTACCGGTGCCGCGCAAGGTGTCGGCCTTGTGACGGCATCACATCTCGCCCGGCTCGGATATCGAGTGATACTCACGGATATTCAAGCGCTTGAATCGCAGCTATCTCATTTGCGGACCGATGGGCTGTGCGTCGATGGAGTCATCGGCGATGTCTCGTCGGAGCCGTTTGTGCGGCAGCTGGCTGAACAGGTCCAGCGCAACTACGGCGCCGCTGATGTCCTTGTGAACAACGCCGGAGTCAGTCTGATCGCGCCGGTGGAGGACACGACAGCCGCTCAGTGGCAGCGTGTGATGGACATCAATCTGTTGGGTCCGTTCCTCCTGTGCAAATACCTGGGCGCTCAGATGTTGCATCGCCGAAGCGGCAGCATCGTCAATGTCGCGTCGGTGGCAGGTCTAGCAGGGATCAGCCATCGCAGCGCCTATAACGCGTCGAAGCACGGTCTGATCGGGCTCACGCGTACACTGGCCGCCGAATGGGGCGGCCGCGGGGTTCGTGTCAACGCAGTCTGTCCGGGCTGGATCAAGACCGAGATGGACGTCGCCGACCAAGGCAGTGGAGCCTACACCGACCAGGATATCGTCAATCGTGTACCGATGGCACGCTTCGCGCGGCCGGAAGACGTCGCGGCGGCGGTCGCCTTTCTCGCGGATAATGATATGCAAGGGTTCATTAACGGTGTCAGTCTGCCAGTCGACGGAGGCTGGGTCGCCGACGCAAGCTGGGACGCGCTGCGAATAAGAACGCGCGAGGGCTAAGTCAGCACCCGATCGCGGCCTGCGAGCTGCGAACTCGGCGGGTCGCGTCTTTTGAACAGGCCGATCTCGTGGCGCGCGGCGCAGCGCACGCGCAATATCTGAACCTAGTCGCGAAAGCGAGACCGCCCTAATGTTTAGACCTCGCCTAGGTTTATCGCGCTCCGGGATCGTATGTCCCATATTCCATTGCCAGTAATGAACGAGCAGACGCTTAGACATGGGTAGACAATGGGTAGACGAGTGCGCCGGCCGGCGCAGCCAACGGTGCACCGTATCTGCGGTAGCAGCGTGAAGAAATGACAAGAGCTGCTTACCGGCAGATAGGCAACGATTCACTGGAACTGAAGCCAACGAGACGCATTAACACGCCTGTTACCTTTCGCGCGGACCCGTATCCAAAGAGAGACCTACGAGTTGTTAACACGAGTTAATAAATTTTAGGCAATGGCATTCAGGCTGTCGAATGTCGGGCGATTCTGGGACCAGGAATACAACCTAACGGCATTGCTGGTGATGCTGGTAGTGACACTGTTTGTAGTGACGCCGCTCGCAAGCTGCTGAGATTGGCGTTCGTTCTAATGCTCGCAGTGATTGTCACTGTTCAGGTTTTCCGCCCGGGCAATGTCACCCATCATCGTGTCCAGGGCGCTATTTGCGTTTATTTGCTTGCGGGCATGGCCTGGGCCTACTCGTTCTCGATTTTGTTGGCATTCGACCCTTCCGCGGTTCACATACCCGAAAACCACGAAATCGCCCCAGTTCGAACGGGGCTCATTCGCTACTTCAGCTTCGTGACGCTCACGACGCTCGGTTATGGGGATATCGTGCCCGTAAGCCCGATCGCACGCTCGCTGGCAACTTCGGAGGCCTTATTTGGGCAGCTGTATCCCGCGATCATGATCGCGAGACTAATCAGCTTAGCGATGTTGGACCGTCGCGGACGTGACCGCTCGGACTGAGCCGGGCTGCGATGACCGAGCATGCAAATCGCCGTAATTTCCCTCACTTGATACACCGGGTCATCTAGCGTGGACCAGATCTGAGCAGTGATGTACAACCTTAAGATTTGGCAGCGCTTTTTTTGCCGAACCAAATATATGCGAACAATAGTTGGGACATCAGCAGACGCCGCTCGGAAAAGGAACCATTGGCGATTTGGCTCGTCAATGAGTTATTAGCTGCCAGGCCATAGGGCTGGCGACGCGGTGGCGAACTCTGACTCCGATTGGAGGCGTGCTCACAATGGCCACAGTTTAGCCACGCATCTACCACTATCGCGCCCTACGACAATTCAGGAGTGTGGACCATGAGGAGCCCGTTGCTTACGCGCACGAAAATGTCCGACGCCGGCGTCTTGCCTCGACGGTCCAGCTCAAGCGACCAGCGGGTAAAATTGACCGACCCTGCTGCTAATGTCATGAACGACTTTGCTCGCGAGTACCCGGTTACGGTGGACGAGGACCGACAGATCGATTCCGCGCTGGCCGACATGATTCGGCTTGGTGTTCGCGCACTGTTAGTGGTGCGAGAGCGTAAAGTGGTGGGATTCATTACATCCTACGATATCGAAGGCGAACGCCCGCTACAGTGCATTCAACGCTTGAATTACTCCTATCGCCAGGATATCCAAGTCGGTGATGTCATGACTCCCTGGGCCGATTTACAGACCTTGAACTGGCGGGCCGTCAAAGACGCATCAGCTGGAAACCTGCTCGAAGTTTTTCGCGAGACCGACTTGATGCATATTCTGGTCGTTGAAACTGCGACAGATGCGGCGACCTGTGTACGGGGGCTTTTTTCCAGGACTAGGCTGGAGCGACAACTGGGTTTGCTGCCGGCGATGACGGCTTAGGTCCGATCTTTAGTTGACTGCAACGAATGGCGGTGCAGATTAGAACAGTCCTATAAGAATAGAATTCCATGCATGGAATTAGGAATCTTCCGTGCGCTCGGGAAGAGCACAGAGCAATCCAGCGAGTGTAGCCAAGGGTGGAATTGAACCACGGACACGAGTAGTTTCGGTCCGGGTGTCAAATCGTAAAAACAGAAGAAAATAATGAAGAGGTACCTTGTCGTCGTCGCATGCGCCGTAGATCTTGCAGTCTCGGCCGTCGCTACGGCTGAGAGCCCGTCGGCTGACCTCGTTTTCCTGCACGGCAGGATCCACACAGAAGATGCGAAGCGCAGCGTTGCGCAGGCCCTGGCAGTGCGCGGCAATACGATCGTCGCAGTCGGCACGGATCAGGAGTTGGGCGCACGGATAGGACCGAGAACCCGCACGATCGACCTGGGCGGCCGGGTCGTGCTGCCGGGCATCATCGATGCGCACACTCATCCGGCCGAAAGTGCGCAGGAATTCGGCAAGTGCAGCCTTGGCGACCGGATGATCACACCGGAGGAACTCAAGACCGCGGTGGCCGCGTGTCTCAAAGGCAATCCCGGCGACAGGAACCTGTGGTTCGAGGTGGTCCAGGTCAACCCCTCGGGACTCACGCTCACGCGCAAGGACCTTGACTCGATTCTGCCCGACCGGCCGATGATTCTCAGCGGCTCGGATGGCCATACCGTATGGATTAACTCAGCCGCGCTGCGGGCGGCTCACATCAGCGCCGGCACCAATGACCCGCTTGCGGGCCGCATTGAGCGCGACGCAGCCGGCAACCTGACGGGCACGCTGCGCGACGAAGCGGTGAACATCGCCCTGAGCGCCAAGCCAGCACCGGGCCTCGATTCTCAGGCGTCGCGACTCGACAAGGCGTTTGACGCGATGCGGGCGACCGGCATCACGTCGGTGCAAGACGCCGCCGTCGACGAGCATGACATGCAGCTTTACAAGCGCCTCTATGATGCACGCCGGCTGAATATGCGTGTGCGTGGTTCATTTACCCTGACGAACTTGCACGAGCCGGCCAAGACAGCGATCGATCGGGCTATCAAGTTCCGCGCTGAATGGGCGATCGACCCGGAGTTTCTGCGCGCCGACGCCGTTAAGATCTTCGCCGACGGCGTAATTGAGTACCCGTCGCAGACGGCGGCGTTGCTTGAACCCTATCTCGACGCCGAGGGACGCCCAACCGGCAATCGCGGGCCTTCCTACTTCACGCAGGACAACCTGAATCGCCTGGTCAGCGCGGCCGATGCCGCAGGCTTCACCGTGCATATCCACGCGATAGGAGACCGAGCCGTCCGCTCGGCGCTGGATGCATTCGCTTATTCCAGGCAGCACAACGGCCGGTCGGATAACCGTGACCAGATCGCCCACCTGCAGCTGGTCGATCCGGCTGACTTTGCGCGTTTCAAGACACTCAGCGTCATCGCCAACCTCCAGCTGCAATGGGCCGAGCGGGATGACTACATCGTCAAGGCCACACTGCCCTTTATCGGTCCCGAGCGCTCGCGGTATCTCTACGCGGCGCGTTCACTGCGCGACGCGGGCGCTCTCATCGCCGGTGGCAGCGACTGGAGAGTCAGCACTTTCAATGCGTTCGAGGCGATGGAGCACGCCGTTACCCGCGCCGGCGCCCGGGGTGAGGAGCCCCTTCTGCCCGAGCAGAGCATCCAAGTCCAAGACGTCGTGGACGCCTACACAATCAATGCGGCATATGCGCTAAAGCAGGAGCGGACGACCGGTAGCCTGGAGCCAGGAAAGCGTGGCGATTTCATCGTCCTTGACCGCGACATCTTTGCGGTCGACCCGTTCGATCTCCATCACTCTCGAGTACTGGCGACCTACCTCGATGGGCGCGAGGTTTACGCTGCCAAGGCAAAGTAAGGAATCGAGCGCGCTCGAAGGCTCAATCGGCGGACGTGCTCCCATCCGCGACGTGCGCGGTGACCGCGCCGAATCAGGTAAGACGGCGCCGGAATTCTCAACGGACCAGGAAGAGGCTGGTAAGTGCCTGCACGGCAATCGTAGCAACTGACAGGTACCACAAGTGACGCAGTTGAAACCACGGCTGCCGTGACAGCCAGATGGCGGGACCTACGAATGTAACCAGGCGCGAGGCGCTGCTCGCGAGCGATGGCCAGGTGTTGCCGAGTCCCTGAAATGTGCTTGAGCATGTGAAAAATATGCCGACCGCTACAAAATTCCAAGAGATGATTGTCAGAAATTGCGCGCCAACGGCGACGACATTCGGCTCTATCGAGAACGGCTGAATCAGCCGTGCGCTCTGCAACTGACAGGTGAGCGTAAGCAAAAACATCACACCGCAAGTCATGAGCACCGCGCTGCGAAAGGTTCCACGCACACGGTCTGGCCTTTGCGCCCCAAAATTCTGACCCACGATCGGCGCAGTAGCGAATGCCACTGCCATAGCCGGCAGAAATATTGACTGCATCACGCGCGATCCGACGCCGAAGCCCGCCTGAGCTGCGGCGCCAAAGGTGCGGATGATCCAGAAAATAATCGCCATGTATCCGAACATGAGCGCAAATTCCCCTCCGGCCGGCAATCCTATGTTGAATATGTGCAGCCAAATTTTCAGCCGTGGCGTCCACATCGCCGGGTGCAGGTGGACGTACTTCTCGAGCTTGACGAAATACATTGCCAGCAGAACAACGCCGAATGCGATCGCGATCGTGCTCGCAAGGCCTGCCCCAGCCACGCCGAGCGGATGTCCGCTGCCCCACCCTGCGATGAGCACCGGCGCAAGCACTATGTTGAGAAGCACAGTGAGCCCCTGCACGACCATCGTCGGTTGCACAATGCCGGTACCGCGCAACGCCGAACCCATCGCGACCAGCGCGAACTGCAACGCGAGACCGGGCAAAAACCAATAAAGGTAAGTCGTACCCAGCATGACTGTCGGCGCATCAGCGCCGAGCGTTCCCATGTACGCGCTCGTGCCAGCATATCCGCACACGAGTGTGAGTACGGCGCACAACAGCGATATGACCAACGACTGATTGAAGACAAGATTGGCTTCGTCCGCATCCTTTCGGCCGACTGCCTGTGAGATGAGCGCCACGATCCCGACGCCTAACATCTGCGTGAGTGCAAAAATAATGAACGCGAAATTGCCGGCAGCACTCACGCCCGCGATTGCGGCATCACCGAGCCGCGAGACAAAATACAAATCGACGATGTAATAAAGCGTCTGCAACAGCATGCCGGCGAAAATCGGCAGCGCCAGGGCAACAATCTGCCGCGGGATGGATCCTTGTGTCAGGTCGCGCATAGTTTTGAACGATGCTTACTCGACGCTGCGCCTTTCGCAAGCGGCAGCAGATCCGTACTGCAGGAAGATACCTGCGTTGATTCTAGGAGATTGCCGTTTCTCATATTGGACATTTTCGCGGCGGGAAAGAGACCGGGAGCGAGCCGATCCGGGCCACGACCGGTCGTTCGGGCTCACCGAGTTGCTTATCCAAAAACGCATAGTCCCCCTCTTCGCTCACGGCGTTGGTCGGCGCACCAGTAGCCGCAGATATCGATCTTGAGTAGCATCGGAACGGGACGGGGAAAACCGGTTGTCACAACGCGATCCGCTGCGGGTTCCGACGGCGCGCACACCGCTCGTGCTGCTGCTGTCGGCTGTCCTCCTCATCAATTACGTCGACCGAGGCAATCTCGCGACCGCGGCGCCCCTAATCCAGGGTGAGCTCCACCTTTCAAATACCCAGCTTGGCTTCCTGCTTTCCGCATTTTTCTACACCTACGTTGTTGCGATGACGCCGGTAGGCTGGCTCGGCGAGCGTTACGGGGCCCACCGCATCCTCGGCGCCGGAGTCGCGATTTGGGCTGTCGCGACGCTCTTGACTGGTTTCGCCGGCGGTTTTATCTCACTGTTGGACGGGGCTTTTCGTCGGATGCGCTAGTGTCAGCTTGGTGGTTTTTCCTAGAGTAGCTGACGTTCATGAGATTTTGATTTACGGCCCAATTGGGTCTGCCACCGGTTTACCATTTTGGTTTGTTTGGAGATTGGGTCCCGAACCCAAGGAGTTCATCAGCGATGAACTGGACAAGGTATTTCTTCACCCGGACTGAGAGCGCGGAATAATAACATGGGGCAACAGTTTCGCCTCACATCAGCGGAGGTTTTGCTTTTTGACTTGCTCGACAGCCGCCAGTTTCCGGGCGTAAGAAACAGTGCGAGACTACTGCTCGTGCGACCCTAATGGTCGAGGCGCGCCCCAGGAATCGCAAAAAAAACGAAACAAGAAGAGGCACATCAATGAACCGAACTGTCATGGCGATAGCGATCTGTTGCGCGGTCTTTACTTTTGCTTCGGCAACCGCGAGTCCCGGCCCCAATCTGACCGCCTCTGCAGAGCGGATGGCGGCCCCGCCGATCGCGGCACCCAAGGATCGAGCTTATCCGGGCGAGATTCGGATTGCAGTCGATGCATCTGATCTCGAGCGGCGGATCGTGCGTGTTCACGAAACCTTGGGCGGCATTACCGCGGACACTGTACTGATTTACCCCAAGTGGCTGCCCGGAACGCATGCCCCCGAGGGTCCAATTGATAGGCTCGCAGGCTTGAGGATCACGGCGAACGGCACACAGGTTTCTTGGACTCGCGATCCCGTCGACGTTTACGCATTTCACGTGCATGTAGCCCCAAGCGCCAAGTTGATCGACATCGACTTTGAGTACTTGTCGCCCACGAGCCCTAAAGTCGGAGCGCTGGAAATCAGTCGCGATATTCTTATGCTCGAGTGGAATTCCGTCATCCTGTACCCCGCCGGTTATTTCGCTCGGCAGATTCCGGTGGTAGCAAGTCTCACATTACCTATTGATTGGAAACTCGGCTCGGCGCTGGAGGTCTTGTCAACGAGCGGTCCCCAGACGAATTTCAAACGTCTCAGCCTCGAGACTCTCATCGACAGTCCGGTTTATGCGGGGCGGTATACATCTCGACTCGACCTTGATCCAGGCAGTTCGGTATCGGTTCACCTAGACCTATTCGCGGATCGGCCAGCGCTGCTAGCCGTGAAACCCGAGCAAATCGAGGCCTATCGCATGTTAGTGCAGCAGGCATATACCCTCTTCGGATCGCACCACTATTCACACTACGATTTTCTCTATTCGCTGAGCGACCAGATCCAGCACAATGGTCTTGAGCACCATCAATCGAGTGAAGACGGCAGCGATCCAGAGGCCTTTACCGAATGGGATAAAACTGCGAGCGACAGGGATTTGTTGCCGCACGAATTCACCCATTCGTGGAACGGCAAGTTTCGTCGGCCAGCGGACTTGTGGACCCCAAACTACAACGTGCCGATGCAGGACAGCTTGCTGTGGGTGTATGAAGGCCAAACGGAGTACTGGGGCCAGGTGTTAGCCGCTCGCTCGGGTCTCTGGACCAAGCAGCAAGCACTCGATCAGCTCGCTCTCACAGCCGCTTACTATGAAATTGAACCAGGCCGCCGATGGCGCGCGGTGCAGGATACGACTAACGACGAGATCATCAATCCACGCCGCCCCATGTCCTGGCGCGACTGGCAACGTTTCGAGGACTATTACTCAGAGGGCCAATTGATTTGGCTGGACGTTGACACCTTGATTCGCGAGCGATCACTGGGCAAGCGTTCGCTGGACGACTTTGCGCGGTCATTCTTCGGTATAGACGACGGCAGTTTCACGACGGTCACGTATTCCTTTGAAGATGTTGTCAAGGCGCTGAACACGATAGAGCCCTACGACTGGGCCGCATTTCTGCGCGAGCGGCTCGATGGGATCAGAAAGCCTCCGCCGCTGGAAGGATTGCGACGCGGCGGTTACAGACTGGTCTATACAGATACCCCAAGCGACCTGCTGAGCGCGAGCGATGGTCAGCGTAAGCGCGTGAATTTGCGCTTCTCCATCGGCGTTGAACTCGACGACAAGGACGGCACCGTTTTACAGGTCGTTTGGGACAGTGCGGCCTTCAAGGCCCAGCTCACTGAGAGCGCGCAAATTCTCGCAGTCAATGGTGCCGCTTACAGTGCCAATGTGCTCAAAGATGCGATCCGATCGGCGAAGGACACGAAGTTGCCAATTGAGTTGATCGTCAAGACCGGCGATCGGTTTCGAGTCCTGAGGCTTGATTACCACAATGGACTGCGCTACCCACACCTCGAACGTGATGCGTCAGCAGCTGTGTGGCTCGACGATATCTTGGCCGCGCGAAAGTAATCGCCCGCTGGCACGTCAGCGCCGTGCCGGAAGGAGCGTACGGTGCGAACCGGTGCATATAGATAGTGTCTGGCGCCTCCCTCGATCCGGCGGGAGTTGCGACAGCGGCAGGTTTTAGCTGTCCGATTTCTGACGCCGCATAGCTGCTAGACGCGAATGTCTCAAACGGGTTCAACAGCGGAAGTTCACCCGGACTGCCTAGAGCGCCTCGCCGCACTGCGTCGGCTCCGCGTACAACATTGCTCGCAGTCAGTTGTTGCGGGCGGTCTGAGCGGTAATGCTCCCGCGGCTTTGTCGGCTCCCCGCACGTTCCTTTGCGGCGCACCCGTCCAAGGCAGGCTCGGGTGGGATCCAGGGTCGCGAATCCGTCATAGCGTCTCCCGTCGTGCTGCTATCAGAAACGACTCAGACTCGATTTAGTACGAAGACAATGAGGGCAATGAAGAGAATGGTTCCGAGTATGCCGCCGCCAATATACATGTAAATCTCCGGTAATTCGTCTAAGGCATGATCAAAGCACGCCCAGAGTCAACATGTCGGGACGCTGCCGCACATAGCCTCGAGAAAAAAGGCCCCTATACTTTCCGCATACTGACCGCTTGTTAGCGCGCATTGCGTGCCACCGTACAGACGCGACTCTGAGTTCGGCGCAGTGTCGCAAGAGTCAGCACGCATCGTGTCCCCGTCCGCCGCCTTCCGTTTAGCGGGCCGTTGGCGTCGTTGTCAGTGGATCTCCTTTGGTCGTGTCCCCTTGAGTTGAATTCGGCAACATCGCCGATGGATCTGCGGACGAGTTGGATGGGGTCTGTGCGTAAGCCATTGCGCATCCCAAAAGCAATGCGGCAGATGCCAATGGCCCTAGATAAGTCGATTTCATGATGCCTCTCCCAGTGGTTGGATTGTACGTCGCGCGAACGCACAGCCAGCCTGATGGCGCTATTTTATGGGTCGCATCGTTTATGTGGGGGCCGGGCCGGTCAGGATAAGGCCACGGGAAACGATTTGGTGAGCCCGGATAAAGGCCACATGCAGCAAGGAACCGGGGCACGCCCGCACTTTAATACTTTGGATGACAACAACAACGGCTATCTGACTGCGCACGACGTCAAGAGCAACAAGTGGTTCGCTAAAAACTTCGCCAGATGCGATTCAGATCATGATGGTCATTTGAGCCAGCAGGAATACGCCAACTGCCACTAGTGATTTAAGGACTATCGCCTGCGTTGCCAGCGGAAGCCGGCTCAATCCGTACTTACAATTAAGATGTCGCCTCGCGGCGCCCGAAACCGCGTCGACGATCCCTTCGTGGTGTCCCATCCGGCGTCGCCGTTCAGGAAGGTGTCTAAAGACACTCACGCCGGGCAAATATCCAATACGTTTCGGGCCGCCATGCTCGTCAGGCACTGGTGGAGCTTGCAAGCGAGTTATATCGTCGCACGGACCCAGTCCGTGACGCCGCGGACCGTCTCCCAAACCGCCGCTAACGCAACCGTCAGAACGATGACCGCAACCAGCAGAGCGATCAAGAGCAGCAGGCCGTCCTCCTCGAGATAGGCCAGGGAGATCAGAGCGATTACCAAAGCCGGGATCACGTTGCTCAGAGGAATCGGCGCGACCACCACAAGTGCGTTCAGAATAATGACAACTGTACCGACGAGGCGCTTAGTTGCCTCAAGCGGCGTGTGCCAACGCGGATGGATTATCTTCTCGAGATATTTCAGCAGTGGTACGGCTCGCCGCGCCAGAGCGGCGAGGTGCCGCGTCGGCAAGGGGCGGTTAGCGATGCGGCTCGGGAAAACCGGGGCAGACCGGCCCGCGATCATCTGGAAAGCGGGGATCATCAGCAGCAATCCAGCTACGATTGAGAGACCCGGTACAATCGCGACCAGGGAAAGCAGGAGCATGATCATGCCGAAGGCGCGCTTGCGCAGGCTGCCCATGACCCAGCCCAGAGTGAAGTGATCCGCCGGCGCCCCATCAAGCAGCCGCTTTAGCACAACGGAGGTGTGGATGAACGCTCTCGCGTTGGGAGGCGGTGTTGCCCTTGGCTCTGGTGTCCGCCGGCTCACATGTTGTGCCTCCGAGAAACTCAATTGTACGTCACGTGAACAAACAGCCAGCCTCATGCTGCTGCTTCATGGTCGTACATGCGCGCAGCATCATCGCGAGCACCTAGGCTGTCATTCCCGCAGCTCCGAAACGTTCTTGGAGAGATGCGCACTTCTCTGGTCTATTAGCAATTGCGATGACGCGTAGCACTCACGCATCACGGGGGCGACACCCACCGGCAAGCACGCATTAAATGTGGTGCCATTCTCTTTCGTCGATGTCACGCGAAGATGCCCGTTATGAGCTTTGACGATTTGCGAACAGATGTGCAGACCCAGACCAATACCACCTCGTTTGGCCGTGCTCGAGCCCCGCCAAAATGGGCCAAAGATTTTAGCGATGCTATCCGGTGGAATTGGGTCGCCATCGTTCCAGACTTCCAGTACGAGGGTGCCATTGCTACTGGTCGCAGTGAATCTAACCGAGCCTTGCCGTGATCCATGCGTCAACGCGTTCGCCAATAGATTCGACGCGAGCTGCTGCACTCGTCCGCGATCACAACGAACCCGCCAATCCGTATCAATGCGGCAGTGAATTTCGCGATCGGGGTGAGCGTCCTTGAGCTCTGCCACCACATCGGATAACGCAATTGCAATATCGTCTACCTCTTCGAATTGGACACCGATACCGCCGCCCAGCCGTGCTCGTGCAAAATCCAGGACGTCATCGATGAGAGCAGACATCCGCTTTACATTCGTATTTATTCTCAAAGCGATGTTCGACAAAACGGGATCGGTCGCTTTTATCTGCAATAACCGTCCGCAGGCCGATACTGCCGCTAATGGGTTGCGAAGATCGTGCCCGAGAATCGCTATGAACTGCTCGCGTAGTTCACCGGCAGCTCGCTCATCGAGGAGAGCTGTGCGAACCTGCTCACGCTTCCGCTCCTCGTCAAGCTGCAAAGCAATGAGCTGTGCGAACAGATTGAACATCGACACGATATGAGACCCCGAGACCTTCGCCGGCCGCCGGTCGATAGCACATAGGTTACCGAAGTAGTCACCATTCGCGAGGATGATCGGAACGGACACGTAACTCTCGATGTTGAAGATTCGCGGCGTGTGATGCGTCCAGTATCGTGAATCCGTGCTCGCATGACCGATGACAATCGGGGTGCGCGAAGTTCTTACTTCGGTACAAAGCGTAGAGGCTACTTCGAGCTGTCCGCCCGGCTTTAAGCCGAATTGAATCTCGTCTCGCACGGCACACGCGGTCCAGGTGCCCGCAGTAACCCGAGCAACTGCCGCGAATCCCATCCCAGTCGATTCGCAAAGAACCTGCAGCAGGGTCGGTACGGCATCGATGCGACCGACAGCTAGTACGTCCCGAGCGATCTCTTCGGCGCTATCATCCATATCGCTTCACCTCACCACGCTCCATTCAGGAGGAGGCTTGGAGAGCCTCACCATGCTGGTTCTTTGAGCGTCAAGGCGTTCTTTTCAAGCAGTCGTCAACGGGTGCCTGCTAAGCATCCGTGCGTGTTTGCATTCAGCTCAATTGGATCGCTCGCATCGTAAAACCCGCGCCCAGATTGCGTCTGTGCGGTAGCGTACACGCGTACCCCAAACTGCAGCTCCCATAGGCGCCAAAACGACGGCCGCGCTCCAAGGTGGCCACCTTTTCCGCCAAGTTGGCGACTTCCTCCTCTTGCGCAGCATTGAGGAACCAGGATGGGAACCACTCCGGAGGAACTCAAGGCCCGGGTCGCCGCATGCTCTCAAGAGCAATCCCGGCGACAAGAAATTGTGGTTCGAAAGTGGTCCAGGTCAATCCCTCCGGAATTGCGCTCACGCGCAAGGACCTTGACTCGATTCTGCCCGGCGAACCGAGGAATGAGTCGCGCGCGCAGTGCTCCCCTGGTTTCGCCTTCACCCCGAGCTTCACTTCAACAACGATCGTCTGTAACCACGGCACCAACTGCTCCATGTCGAAGGTCCCGCTGGTTAAGAGCTCGATCAATAATTCGTAGCGCCTGGGGTGTGGCTCTACCCTCAGTGCTCCACCGCACTGACGACGCACGTAGGCGCGTGGTATATCAGCGCTTCTAGACAATCGCGCCTCCACCTGAACCTAGTTATCAAAAATGGCGAGCGCGTGTCCCTGCGAGGTGCCTTTGGGGCACCTCGCATCTATCGCGTCGCTCGCCTTCGCGAGCTTCTGGCTAACTGCTTCTAGCGCTCGGATAACGGTGGACATTGCGTAGTAGTTAGCATACGGTCACTGCTGGCTCGTGACTCTTTCTTCTTGCGAGTAATTATTGGCTCAGGCGCGATTCCGCCGCCACTCTCGCCAGCTCGCAATCCGACCAGTCCTCCGAACTAGACAGGCAGACCGCGGTATGCGTCGCCTGCGAGTTGTACGTGCGGAGCGCACACGAAAGGCATGAACGCATTCGGTTCCAAAGATCTCACGGCCCTGACGGTGGCTTTGCCACCCGTCGTTCCATCAGCGCGCGAAGCACTGCTTGCCACGGCACCGTACTACCAGTCCGAGTTTCGCGAGGATCTCGCGGAAGACGTCTGCGCTCCGCCTTTCGCGACCGACGGCATCGATGCGTCCAGCTCAGCCAGATATTTTACGACGCTCGCCCCTGGGCTGATGGGTACGGGACTGACCTACCGACCGGCACCACGGCAAATTCGCCGTGCCGAGGAAGGGTGCCAGAACGATCTGACAAGCGTGGAAGGGCTCACCGTCGAATCGCGGCGACCGTACGATCAATCCAAAACGGCTAGTCGCGCCAGGCGCCACTTATTGGCTGCAGCCCACCGCGATTTGCGCGAACCATTGACGGCATTACTGCGGCTCAACAGCGACTGGGATTTTCGGCGGACCGACTCGGTTGCGCAAAGAATGATCGAACAACAACGTCAAGCGCTCGAAGTAATTACCGATCTCATTGATGGCTTTCTAACGATCGCCGAACTCGAGACAGCGGGACAGCCCATAATACTCGCGGACCTTGGGTCGCTATGTGCTGACGAAAAACCGCGCGAGACGAGCGCAAAGGTCGCGCCGCGTGCTGATATATGGTCAGCCGCATGGTCCATGAAACCCGCTGTGGATTGGCCCGAGTCGCCCGTGGTATTCGGGCCAGCGTCCCGCGCGCCTTGCGTCCTCTTAATCGAGGCGGATCAAGGGGCTCTGGGCGCATTACGCATCTATCTGCTATGCGCAGGATATCGGGTGTTCACGGCGGCTAATGCAGATGAAGCCCTCAACCTAGTCCGGATGGCCCGGATGGGCCCATCGCTCATCGACATCGTCATCGCGGATTTAAACCTCACGGGCGGCGACGACGGCATCGCAGCGGTTGACAAAACGCGTCGATTGGCGGGCTACAACGTTCCTGCGGTGTTACTGATGGATCAGGCGTCGATAGAGATCGGCAAGCCTGCGCTAGCCGCCGACGTTTCTCGGCTTAGAAAGCCCGTCAACGTCTATGAGCTTAACGTCCTAATTGGCGAAATGCTCAAACGTCCGAAGGCGCTCTCGCCTAGCTCAACTGAGAACGACAAGTGCGAAGCTGCATAAGACGAACCCTGCGCAAAGGCCCGCTGATTCCGAAAGTCTCGCATAAAGTCACTATCCAAACGGCCGCACCGCGACACGCACGCCGTAAAGTTCAACCGAGAACGATCATGAACTGGAACATCGTCGACGAGAACTGGCAGCAATTTAAACGCCGACTGAAAGCCCTGTGGGGCAAGCTAATCGGTGTGAACGGCAATCCGAGTGCCGCTGTTCGCTACTAACACTCAATGAATACGGCTTTCGTATGAATTCGGCAGCGGCTCCCCAGGGTTGCAACTGGTGCAATGCACCAACTCACGGCACCGGGACATGTCCTCGAGAAATTGGTTGGAATATCTTATTCGGTGAATAAAGTGAGCGCTAGTCGGAAGATTGCAAAATGGCCGGTTCGGCTTGCCGTACGCATTACCACATTTGTCCGCCCTATTCCTTTGCCCCCAGGTGAAACTATGAACAAGAACGAATACCCAGTCCCGGAGAGCTTTGCGGCCGCAGCGCACGTCAATCGAGTCGGTTACGAGCAAATGTACGCCGAGTCCGTCGAGAATCCGAATCGCTTCTGGGCTCGTATCGGCCGTCGCATCGATTGGATCGAGGGATTTTCGCAGGTCAAAGACTCGAACTTTTCGGACAGCGATTTCCATATCCGCTGGTTTCCTGACGGTAAGCTCAACGTCGCCAGCAATTGTTTAGATCGCCATTTAAACACGCGCGGCGATAAGACCGCGATTATTTGGGAGGGTGACGATCCGGCGGTTTCGCAACACATCAGCTACCGTGAACTCTACGAGCGCGTGTGTCAGTGTGCGAACGCGCTGAAATCGCTGGGCGTCAAAAAGGGAGATCGTGTCACGATCTACTTGCCGATGATTCCGGAGATTGCCATTGCGATGCTCGCATGTGCGCGGATCGGAGCCATTCATTCCGTCGTCTTTGCAGGTTTTTCCTCCGAGGCCTTAGGAGGCCGAATAGCCGACTGCGGTTCGACGTTAGTCATCACGGCGGACGAGGGACTGCGCGGCGGCAAGCGCATACCGCTAAAGCAATGGGTCGATGTGGCGTTAAGTATCGAGGGCACGGAATGCGTCAGACATGTACTCGTGGTGCGCCGCACGGGCAAGAACGTCCCAATGTATGCGCCGCGGGATATCTGCTATGACGAGCTGGTAGGCCAGCAAGAAAAAGCCTGCGCCGCTGCGGTGATGGATGCCGAAGACCCTCTTTTCATTCTGTACACCTCCGGGTCTACAGGTAAACCCAAAGGCGTTTTGCACACCAGTGGCGGATATCTCGTCTACGTGGCATTTACGCACCAGATGGTTTTTGATCTGCGTGAACAGGATATCTTCTGGGCGACTGCGGACATCGGTTGGGTCACCGGACACAGCTACATCGTCTATGGCCCGCTTGCCAACGGGGCGACGACCGTCATGTTCGAGGGCGTGCCGAATTACCCGGACACGGGCCGATTCTGGCAGGTCGTCGATAAGCACAACGTCACGATAATGTATTCATCGCCCACTGCAATCCGGTCGCTCATGCGCGAAGGTGATAAACCGGTCAAGGCATGGTCACGCAAGTCGTTGCGGCTGTTGGGTTCCGTCGGAGAGCCAATTAATCCGGAGGCGTGGGAATGGTATCACCGCGTCGTCGGCGATGACCGCTGCCCCATTGTCGACACCTGGTGGCAAACGGAAACCGGCGGGATATTGATATCGCCACTACCGGGTGCGATCGACCTGAAGCCGGGCTCTGCCACCGTACCGTTCTTTGGTGTGAAGCCAGGCATCGTCGATAGTGAAGGTCACCTGCTTGAGGGGGCCTGTGAGGGCAATCTAGTATTGCTCGATAGCTGGCCCGGTCAAATGCGTACCGTGTACGGCGACCACCAGCGCTTTATCGACACGTACTTCAAGGCATTTCCCGGGATGTACTTTACTGGGGATGGCGCACGTCGCGATGCAGACGGCTATTACTGGATCACCGGACGTGTCGACGATGTAATTAATGTTGCCGGCCACAGGTTGGGTACGGCGGAAAT
>Ga0182024_10011093_pt1 | contig 18180 bp, 13 predicted proteins | sample P32metaG_FD_120480 | JGI IMG/M metagenome (GOLD analysis project Ga0182024, IMG submission 120480) | Permafrost microbial communities from Stordalen Mire, Sweden - P3-2 metaG (Illumina Assembly) | ecosystem: Environmental > Terrestrial > Soil > Wetlands > Permafrost | place: Sweden: Stordalen... | reverse complement strand
GTCGTATTGGTTTCGACGAGAGTATTGTAGACGGACGCCACATTACCCACGCCGTTGCCTTGCACGTTCACGCCGCCGCCATTGAAGGCGATGACGGAGTCCTTGATAAAGACCCGCGCTCCCGTCGTGTTGCTCGTAACATTGACGCCGGTGGTGAAGCCCTGGATCGTGCATTTGATGATGTCGACCTCCAGTCCGGAGACGAAGTTAACCCCATTGGTCCCGCTCGGAATCCCCTGAATGTCGAGCCCTTGCAGCACGACCTTGTCGGTTACTCCCGCCGCCACGGTGATGCCGGGCGTTGAACTCACCAGCACGCCTGCCTCGCCGGACTCACCGCAAATGAAGGTGATCGCCTTGGTGATGGTCACCCCGCCGAATCCACCCGGATCGAGACAATTGATCTCGCCGCCTGCGGCCGTCTTCGAGATCGCGCCGGCGAATGTCTTGCACGGCGCCGTGCGGCTGCAAGGATTGACGTCGTCGCCGACGCCGGAGATCCAGGTCCGCGTCGACTGGGCGTTGGCCGGCATGGCCAACAGCGCCAGGAAAACCGCGCTGATGAGCGCGAGCACTGCTGAACTTTTCATTTGACACTCCCCTGATGATTTCACTGGAAGCAATCGGTTCGACGTCCGACGAGATTGGCCATCGCGTCAGCTCTTTGTCTATTCCGGAAGTTGATCGCCGGCTCGGAAGTCGCCCCGTATCGTTGCCATTCCAATGGAATGCGACGGCATCCTACAGCATTTCCATCTCGGGTCGAATAGTTAAATGCTGCAATTGGGTGATGAAATAAGCGATCCACTCGGACGGCATGTGTGGTATATCCTGCGTCGATGTGAATGCCTGGCACGAGGGTGGCGTTACACGTGAACGGACTGCGGCAAAAGCTCCGCTCGGCACGGGGCGACCTGATCCATACGGTACTCGGCATCCTGATCGGCGTGATGGCGTGCGCCCAGGCGCTGGCCGCGACCGGGCCGTTTGACGGCACCGAGAGCGGACCACCCATTGCCGCCCGGCCGATTACGCCTGCGGAACCGGACCGACCGGCGAGCCGCGCCCTGACCGGAAATCCGTTGTGGGCGCTCCCCCTTAGCTTGTTGTCGAGCACCCGCGAACGGCCGCTGTTCTCGCCTTCGCGGCGTCCCCCTGCTGTTGCGGTCGTCTCGGCTCCCCCGCCGCCACCGCCGCCACCGGCCCCGCCCGCGGTGCCGGAGCACCCGCCATTGACCCTCGTCGGGACCATTATCGGCAAGACCGAGAGCATCGGCATCTTTATCGACCAGGCCACAAAAGACGTGGTTCGTTTGCGGACCGGCGAAGCCCATGCGAACTGGACGCTGCGCGCAATCGAGGGCCGCGAGGCTGTCCTGGAGAGCAATCAGCAGGAGGCTACCCTTGCCCTGCCGCCTCGGAATGGGCTGGACCAGGCCGCGCCTTCGGCTGCCGCAACGACTGCGGCCGCGGCGCCGCCGCAGACGCGGATGGGAGATGCCGGGCAAAAGATGAGGCCTGCGATTCCGGGCGCGGCGACAACCGGGACTGTCCCGGCCGGAAAACCGAACGATTCGGGACCGTCCATGCCTGTCGACCGCCAAGCGACGACTCCCCCGGTGGCCACGGTTGTGGCTGACGCAAGCCCGGACGCTGCGTTGCCGACCACGTCGCCGACCCAATCACCGACCACGTCGCCAACCGCGTCACCGACCACTTGGGTGGACGGCGACGGCCGACCCATTGGCCCCCCGCCCGTGCGGCAGCCGGCATTGACGAAAAACGAAACGCCAGACGGTGAACCGCCGCCGCCATGGTTTGACGGCGACCACCAGCCTATCAGTCCTCCGCCGTCGCTCGGCCTGGCCGAAGGCGGCGCGCCGCCAGGCGCAGCGCCGACCACGTGGGTTGATGGCGACGGCCAGTCGATCGCTCCGCCACCCAACGCGGCACTGCACAAGCCGGTTGCGTGGGTGGATGGCGACGGGCAAATCGTCAGCCCGCGCTGAACCTGGATCCGTCAAAGCGCGCAAAATTCGGTGGCTGCGGATGGCCGCGACAACCCACCCGGTTCGCTTCGTTCTCCGGGCGGCCGTGATCTATTTGAATCTGTGGATCATGTCCGCCGGAGCAGAGTCCGAAAAGCCGGCGCTGGTCATGCAACAGCAAACCATCGCTGATGCGATCATCTTCAAGCGCGCATTATACGATTACGCACCCGCGGTGATCCGCGATGGAAACCTCTATCGATTGTACTGGTGCGGCGGCGTCGCCGGCGATTTCATTCTCTACGCCGAATCGTCAAATCCCCGCGGCCCCTGGCACTCATCGCGAGCGTGGCAATCGAACAGCTACGACGTCTCGCTGCGACCTACCGGATCGCCGGCGAATTTCGACGGTCTGCATACCTGCGACCCCAATGTCATCAAGGTCGGCTCCAATTATTTCCTGTATTACACCGGCGCCTCGGCCGATGGAGCCCTTGGCGCCATCGGCGTCGCGGGGAGCGGCGATGGCATTCATTTCACGCGGCTGAACGGAGGCCTGCCGATCGTGTCGCCCGCCCGCAGCAACCCGGACTACGCGCGCAACGGCCTGACCTATGGGGCGGGCCAGCCGGCAGTGCTTTATCGCGACGGCTATTTCTACCTGTCGTTCACCGACAGCACCGGCTCAGGCGTCAATCCCGGCAACGGCGCCGGTCAATTTCTGTTGCGTTCCAAAGATCCGAGCTTCCAAACCATGGCTCAAGAATGGACCAGGGCCGGATGGGCGCAGCGGGCAAGTGGCAAACACACTGCCGAATTTTCATATCTCGAATCTTTCGGCCTTGACTGGATGTTCGATGCGCCGACGCATCAGATCATCGTTGCCAGCGATCGAACGTCCGGCAAGACCGATTTGTATCTGCTCGATCCCGACAGTTTCGCCGTACGAGGGGCCGGCGCGCTGCCGACCCAGTGGCGCGAAGGTCCGGCCCTGATCGCGCAATCCGACCGCACGACGCTGCCTCGGCCGGGCTGCGACATCATCCAAATCGGAGTGATCGTTGCCGAAGGGCCGAAGCCCGATCCGTGGACTTGGGACTTGGGACTCTCAATGGCCAACTTCAAAATATCACCCTGCGCCGGCGCGCCATGATCAAAGCCGGTATGCACTGCAGAGCGTCAAATTCGATCGAGCGGCGATGTTGAAACCGGCTGTCAATCTGGTCGCGGCGGACGGCGTCGAGCGGATTGGCGGCGACCTGTTGGCGCGCACGGAACAACCTTGGCTCCGCATTGCCGATGCGGATACGGCGTTTCGCGGACACTGGATCTGCCTCCGCTACCGCTTGAGTTTTTTCGACGATCCGGTGCGGCCGCTGTTGCGCTTCCAAAGAGCCAGCCAGGACGTATCGTTCCAGGCTTTGAACGGCCCGGTGTTGGGCGCCGCCCGAGCGATCGTGCGAGCACCCGACGACACGGTGTCGATATCGATCAGCCCGGTGGCGAAGGTGGGCCGGTTCGACTTCGTGATCGACGAGGTCGAGCGCGTTTCCCGCACCGCCCTGCTCGCCGACGGAATGCTGCGCGAACCGGGCTGGGCGCTCATTGCGGCGGGCGCGCGACTGATCCAGGCGCGGCAGGAAGCCGAGCAGGATCTCAAGTTCGCAACGGGATCGACGTCGTTGGCGGACTACGACGCCTGGCATCGCAGCCACGCCAGGCCGTTGGACCTCGGTGGCATCGACCGTCCGCGATCGGATTGGCGGCAGGCGCCGCGGATCCGGTTGATCATGGACCTGGACGGCAATGACGCCGGCCGGCTTGACGCCTCGCTGCAGGCGCTTGGCGCGCAGGCCTATTCGGGGTGGACGCTGCACGCGGTGGTCGGCGCGCGCTGCGGCGCCGACCTGTTGGCGCGGTTCCGCGCTGCGGTGCGGGAGGAACCGCGGGTTTCGGAGATCTTGCCGACCTCGACGTTCGATGATCTGGCGGCCTCGCCGAACGATCGGATCGCGGTGATAGGAGCCGGCGACATCATGCCGGACTACGCGCTGGCAGCCGTGGCCGAAACCCTCGCGGCCGACCCGGAAGCCGCGGTCGTTTACGGCGATGAAGATGCGGTGACTTCCAATGGGTTGCTGCACAGTCCGCTGTTCAAGCCGGACTGGAGCCCCGCTTTTCAGGCGGCCGCGGCCTATATGGGACGACTGACCTGCATCCGGCGCGCCGAAATCGCACAGGTCGGATGCGCGAGGCCGCAGCAGCTGATTGCCGCCGAAACGGATATCGCCAACCAGGTCGTCACGCTCGCCGGCACGCGCAAGGTCGTGCATCTGCGCCGCATTCTTTACCGGCGCCGGCGCGAGCGCGACGAACCGACCGGAGCGTCGCCAGCCAGCCCGCCTGCCGGCGCCGCGGCTATCGGATCGGTCGCCGACTGGCCGACGGTGGCCATCATCGTGCCGTCGCGCGATCAGGCCGATCACCTGAGACGGTGCATCACCAGCGTGAGGGAGACGACCGACTATCCGTGCTTCGAAATTGTCGTGGTCGATAATGGCAGCACCGCGCGCGACGCGGTCGCGCTGTTGGACGACATCGCCAACCAGCGACAATGCACGGTGCTCAAGGTGCCGGGGGCATTCAACTATTCAGCGCTATCCAATCATGGCGTCGCGAACTCGCGCACCGAATTGATCGTTCTGCTGAATAACGACGTAGCCGTGATCAATGCCGGCTGGTTGCAATCGCTTGTCGCCTGGGCGAAGCGCGGCGACGTCGGCGCGGTTGGCGCGAAGTTGCTGTACCCGAACGGCAGAATTCAACACGCCGGCATCGTGATGGGGTCGGGCGGGCGCGCCGGCCACCTGTACAAGGGCATGGGGCGCGACGAGCCCGGCTATCTGCATCGCTTGCAGGTCAGCCACGAGGTGGCCGCGGTCACCGGCGCCTGCCTCGCCGTCGAGCGCGCGAAGTTCGAAGCCGTCGGCGGCCTCGACGCCGCAAATCTTCCGGTCGAGCTCAGCGACGTCGATCTCTGCCTGAGGCTCGCGGAGCGCGGCTGGCGGACGATATGGACGCCGGACTCCCTGCTGTGTCATGTCGAAGGCGCAACCCGGCGGCTGGCGCTGTATCCGGCGAAGACTTATGGTCCGGAACGTCGCTATTTTGTTCGGCGCTGGGCGCACGTGATCCGTGACGATCCTTATTTCCACCCGGCGCTGTCGCTCAGTTCCCATCGGCCCGCCTTGGCCCGAAGCTAGGGCTGCTCAGCGGGGCGCCCATTCACAGCGCCTCGATGAATTGCTCGATTCGGTGGAAGTACTCGGCTGACGTTTGCGGTCGATACCCGATGAGCTCGTCGCGAACGGAATGGAACCCGGCGGCCGATGCAAGCGATTGAATGGCGGCGAGCCAGCCCGCTTGGTCGTGCGGCGAGACATAAGTGGCGAAGCCGCCGCCCGCTTCGCGATGGCTATCGAGATCGGATGCGACGACCGGTGTTCCGAGCGCCAGCGCCTCGATGATCGGCAGACCGAACCCTTCCGCGAACGAGGGCATCAACAATGCTCTTGCGCCGATGATAACTTGGCGCAGTGCCGGCGTGCTCAAGCCGGCGACTTCGACGATCGAACCTTTGAGGGCCGCGCAATTCTCCAACAGGTCGACGACGTCCTCCGTCGTGCGCCAGCGCGAACCCACGATGACGAGCTTGGGACAATGCTGGCCATGGTGCGCGATCAGGTCGCGCCAGACGTTCAGCAACAGGCGGTGATTCTTGCGCGGTTCGATCGCGCCGCAAATGACGAAATACCCGACGCCGTCCAGTTCCGGATCGGTTGGAACGCGCTCGAGGAACGCGGCCGGCACCGGCAGTGGCGCTGCAATCGTCGGAATGTCGGCGCCGCCCAGGCGGGCAAGTTCGCGTTTTATGGAGGTCCTAGCCGCTTCCGTCGTCACGATGAGACCCCGGGCGTAGCGAATGGTGCTGACAAGCATTTGCCGATGCGCGCGGCTGCTGAACGAGGCGGTGAATTCGGGATTCTCCAGCGGAATGGCGTCATGCAGCATAAAGACCGGCTTGATGTCCGGTCTCGCGGCGAGCCAGGTCAGCAGCTTCGAGACGGCAAGTCCGATCTGCCCGGTATTGAGATAGACGGCGCCTGCCGGCAGGCCGGCAATCCGGTGTCCCAATGAAAAGCCGGCTTGCCGGATCAGCCGCCCGATCCCGCCCGCCAGGCGGAACGCCCCGGGGGGCTCGTTCGGCAGGACAACGGACGGCTGCCGTCCCAGAAGCTTGTCCTTGAGCACGCCGTACGCGGGGTCCGCCTCGGTGTCTTTGGCCTCGCCCCAATAACCCTCGATGAAATTGACCAGTCTGAGCGACCGCTCGCGGTTGAACCACCGCACGCCCCAAGGCGTCGGCAGAATTCCGGCACAGTCCCGCTGCTCGAAAAAATGCCGCGCATAGGCCAGTTCGACGCGGTCGATGCCGCGCGGGACAGGCGTCAGCGGGCCAACAAAAAGCCGAGCCAAGTCAAAGGCAAGGAACCCGGTCATGGGGCGTTCCCCAAGCCGTGCCGGCTCGGATATGTCAAAATGTTTCGCAGGTGCGTCAATCTTGTGCTATCGTTAACGATGAGGCGAGACACTCGCAAGTTGGCGACGGCAACGGCGCCAAATCGCTTGCGCCATGGGGGGGGCTCGGCTTTCGGCTCTGTGACCAATTTATCACGGATGGGGGGATTCTCAGCCTGGATCGCTTGTTTTGAGCCGGAGAACTGGCACTGTGCCCCCTCGGCATCTGGACTCAATCTTGAGTTGGCTTAAGGTAAAAACCTGCAGGATTTTGGTAAACGCTTTCCTTGCAGGTCCAGTCTAGCCTAAAGTCGGAAGGTGGGATTGTGCGGTGCGGAAAAGTCGAAGTCTCGGGGATGGGATAATCGGCCTTTGATGATTTAGCGACGTGACGCCGAGGTGGCGGGTCGGTGTTCGTGCCGGAAGTGGAGCTACCAATCTTCAACTGACCCCAGGGGGGGGTGATGGATCAGTTTGTACCGGCGGTAGGGTCTCAGTTACGCAGCCTTGAAGGCTACATCCAGCGGCGACTGCAATTGGCGGGCGGAGCGCTTCTCAGCGAGGACTCCCTCGACCACAGCCCGCTCGACCTCCTAAAAACCCTGTACTTGCAGCCGCTCGATACGCTCAAGGCGGAGTTCGAGTCCGCTGGACGGCAACTCGTAAGCTTCGCCACTTACGATTACGCGGGCCTGGCCAACGATCCGCGCATCAAGAAAGCGGCCTGCGATGCGGTCATGACGCTTGGCGTCGGCGCCGGCGCGTCGCGTCTGGTGGGTGGACAACGGAGAATTCACAGCGACCTCGAGCGGGATCTGGCGGCGTTCTTCGGCGTCGACGATTCGATCGTGCTGGTCAGCGGCTACATGACCAATGTGTCGCTGGTCGGCCACTTGCTGACCAAAAACGATCTGATCCTGGTCGACGACTTGTCGCACAACAGCATCGTGGTCGGAACCGATGTGTCGCGCGCGCGCGTCATCCGGTTCGCCCATAACAACCTTGACCATCTGGAATCCATCCTGGGCCAGGTCCGCGACGAAGTGAATCGCGTGATGATCATCGTCGAGGGCCTCTACAGCATGGATGGCGACATCGCCAATCTCCCTCGCCTGATCGAGATCAAGCGGCGCTACGGCGCGTGGCTCATGGTGGACGAAGCCCATTCTCTGGGTGTGCTCGGAGCGACCGGCCGCGGTCTGGCGGAACACTTCGGTGTGGATCCGAAGGAAATCGACCTCATTGTCGGAACCTTGTCGAAGACGTTGAGTGCCTGCGGCGGCTTCATCGCCGGCCGCACTAATGTCATCGATTTTCTCCGTTTCACCCTGCCTGCCTTTGTGTTCAGCGTCGGCATGTCTCCGGTGCTGGCGGCGGCCGCGCAGCACGCCATCAAGCTTCTCAACGCAGAGCCCTGGCGGGTAACGCGGGTGCAGGAAAATTCCCGGCTGTTTCTGGAGCAGGCCAGGATGAACGGGCTGGACACCGGCCCGGCGATCGGAGCTGGCGTGGTTTCGGTCTTGTTCTCCCACCAGAACGAATGCATGTGCGCCGCGCGAACGCTGCTCGACGCCGGCTATTTCGCGCCGCCGATCCTGCAATTGGCGGTTCCCAAGGACAAGCCGCGCATCCGCTTCTTCATCTCGGCCATGCACACGGAGCAGCAAGTATCGGGCGTCGTCGAGGCGGTGGCGGCTTCAAGCGAGAGCATGGGCTCCGGGAAGCTGCAGCGGCGGTCGCGACAGGCGACGCAATTTCGGGTGCATACACCCACCGAGGACCGTGTCGCCTTCGAAACCTGGTGATGCCGGCTTTCGGCGCTCGCCAGTTCAATGACAGTGAAACGCCCGCCAGTGGTCCCTTGACGGCGGTCGCCTCGGGCAGATCGCTACCGATGCCTGGGCGCGACGGGCCGCCACATGTCGTCATAACGGGCGCAAGCAGCGGCATCGGCGCGGCTTTGGCGCGCCACTACAGCACACCTGGACGGCGCTTGACGCTCATTGCCCGCGATCAAATCCGCCTCGAAGCCGTGGCCGCTGCGGGCCGGACGCTCGGCGCCCGGGTCGATGTCCATGCTGCCGATGTCACCGATGCGGCGGCCATCGAACGCGCCCTCATGGCGGCCGATACCGAAGAGCCGGTGGCGCTGCTCATTGCTAACGCGGGGATTGGCGGCCGCTCCTCACTCGCGTCCGCCTCGGGCGAGCCCGGCCCTGTGGCGCGGGAGATTTTCACCACGAACGCGCTCGGCGTCATCAACACCGTCGCGCCGCTGCTGCCGCGATTCATCGACCGCCGATCCGGCCAGATTGCCATCATGAGTTCGCTGGCGGGCCTGGTGGCGCTTCCGGCCTGCCCGGCCTACTCGGCGTCCAAAGCCGCGATTCTCGCATATGGAACCGCCCTGCGGCGCTTGGCGGCTCCTCATGGCGTCCATATTTCGGTTATATGCCCAGGGTTTGTCGATACTCCCATGAGCGCCGACCTCCCGTTCCATCGGCCGTTTCTATGGTCTGCGGAGCGCGCCGCTCGCTACGTGGCGCGAGCCCTGGCGCGCGGCCGCCGCGAGATCGTCTTTCCCTGGCCGCTTGCGCTCGCGGTCCGCGCGCTTGGTCTCTTGCCTGCGGCCATGGCCGACCGGATTCTGATCCGGATGGCGAATGCGGGGGCGCTGGGTGACTAATTCGGCTGGCGCGGTGACCATCGTAGCGGTTGATAATCGGAAAACCGTCAAAGACTGGCTCGCGGTGCCGTACGCGGTTTTTGCCGGCGACCCGGCATGGGTCGCGCCACTCGACTATCTGGAGCGGCGGCGGATCTCGCCGAAACACGCGCCGTTTTTCACCTTCGGCGACGTGCAGCTTTTCCTCGCCTATCGGGGCGACAAGCCGGTCGGCCGCATCTCGGCCCAAATCAACCGCCGTCACCTGGAACGCTATCGCGACGCCTGCGGACATTTCGGTTTTTTCGACTGCGAGGACGACCCGGAGGCCGCCCGATCGCTCGTCGATGCCGCGGCCGGCTGGCTGCGCGCGCGCGGCATGGCCCGCATGGTCGGGCCGCAGAATTTCTCGCTGAACGAAGAGTGCGGTTGCCTGATCTCGGGCTTTGACACGCCCCCGGCCGTGCTGATGACGCACGCCCGGCGTTGGACTGGCCCGTTGCTCGAAGCCGCCGGCCTGAGCAAAGAGATGGATCTCTATGCGTACCGCCTGGCACGCGGAAAGCTGCCGAAGGAGATGTTTGAGCTTGCGCAACTCGCACGGCAGAGTGCTGGCGTATCGACCCGCCAATTCGAAATGAAGCGTTATGACAGCGAGGTGCGCACCGTTATCGATATTTTCAATGACGCCTGGAGTGAAAATTGGGGTTTCGTGCCGTTCAGCGCCGCGGAGATCGACTCGCTGTTAGCCGAAATGCGGCCGCTGTTCCGCGACCATTACGGCCGATTCGTGCTGGTCAACGGGGCGCCGGCCGGAGTCATCGTCGGACTGCCGAACGTCAATCAGACGATAGCGCCGTTCCACGGCCGCCTGCTGCCCTTCAATTGGCTGAAACTCTGGTGGATTCTCAAACGGGAAGCCATTCCAACCGCGCGCGTGCCGCTGATGGGCATCAAAAAGGCCTATCAGGCCACGCCGATCGGCGGCTTGCTGTTGATGCTGCTGATGGATGAGTTCAATGCCCAGATGAACCGTCATAATCTGGACTGGGCGGAGTTTTCGTGGGTTTTGGAGTCCAACAAGCGGGTGGCCGCCATGGCGGAGCGCGGCTTCGGCCCACCGGCGAAAACATATCGGCTTTACGGCAAGGCGCTCTAATCGCTGGCGGCCCGCTGCCGCACGTATTACAAGTCAGGCCGACACACATGCGGAACATGTCGGTGGATATTTCAACACTAACGCAAGCGCCGGCGCCGATCAGCGACCGGAACGGCGGCGGCGATGCCGTTGCCGACTTCCTTGCGTCGGTGCGCGGTCTGACTGCCGACCTCTATCGTCCAAACCGGGCGGTGTATTGGCTCGATCTCTGCGCCGGCGCCGCGATCGGCTATACGGCATTGGCCGTCGCCACATACGGTTCCAATCCGGTGCTGCGGCTTGTTTGCGGCATCGTCGCGGTGTTCGCGCTCTACCGCGCGGTGATGTTCATCCATGAATTGATGCATGTGCGGCGCGGTGCGGTGCCGGGACTTTGGACCGTGTGGAACGCGCTGGTCGGGGTTCCGCTCCTGCTGCCGTCGTTCATGTATGAGGATGTCCATCGGCTGCATCATTCCAAGGCCCGTTATGGGACCAGGAACGATCCGGAATATCTGCCGCTCGTGCGCGCCGGGCTGCCGACGATCGTAGCGCTGCTGTTTGGCTCGCTGCTGGCGCCCGTGCTTCTGTTCGTGCGTTTTGCGATCATCGCTCCGTTAGCCGCCATCGTTCCGGCCGTGCGCCGCGTGATGATCGAGCGCATGTCGAGCCTGGTCATCAATCCCGAATTCCGCCGCGCAATGCCGGCGCCTGCGGCGGCGGTGCGGTGGATCGTACTGGAGGCCGCGGGCGTGCTCTACGTGTGGACCGCGCTCGCCCTGCTCGCCACCGGAACGCTGTTGCTGTCGTCTTTCCTGACCGCGATCGCCGTCGGCGCCGGCATTGCCTTCGTCAACCAGGTTCGGACTATCGTGGCGCATCGTTGGGAAAGCGATGGCCATGCCACCGACGCGGTGGGCCAGCTGCTCGACACGGTCAATGTGCCGCCTCCGGCGCTGCTGCCGGCCCTGTGGGCGCCGCTCGGCCTGCGCTATCACGGACTCCACCATCTGTTGCCGGCATTGCCCTACCATAATCTGGGCAAGGCGCACCGCCGGCTCATCGCCGAACTCGATCCGGCGAGTCCCTACCACCGGACACTCAACCGCACCGGCTACGATGCGTTCAGGCGAATCGCCCGGGGCGCCGCAGCCCACGCCGCCCCACAGTCCAGGCCTGCGTGATCGGACGCGGCGGCGCAATTTCAGCAAAAATGGAAGCCCAGGTCGGACAACGCCGCAACGAGGGTTGGCTGCAGCCGCTGGAGCGCCCTGCTCTGCTGTGGATGGCTGCCCACATGCCGCCGCGCGTCACGCCCGACCAGTTGACGGTGCTCGGGCTTGTCGGCTCCGCCATCGTTTTCACCGGCTATGTGCTGAGTTCCCACGACCCGGGATTCCTGTGGCTCGCCAATTTCGGGCTGTTCGTGAATTGGGTCGGCGATTCCATGGATGGCACGCTGGCGCGATACAGGAAAATCGAGCGGCCGAAATACGGCTTTTTCCTCGATCACACCACCGATCTCCTGACCGAGGTCATGTTCGCTCTCGGGCTGGGGCTTTCGTCGTTTGTACGATTTGAAATCGCCTGCCTGGCCTTGATCGTTTATCTGCTCATGGCGGCGTTCATATTCTTGAGAGCGCAGGTATCGGGGCTCATGCAGATCACGATTTCAGGCATTGGACCGACCGAAGTGCGCGTCGGCATGGTCATTCTCAACATCGCCATGTTTGTGGTTCCGCCGAAGCCGGTCCTTACGCTTTGGGCTCCGGTCTCCTTGGTCGACCTTGCGGTTCTTGCCGCGGCCGCCGTCGGCTTTGTCCTGTTCCTCGTCGCGATCCGGCGGGAGGCCCGGCGGCTGGCGTCGATGGATCCGACCCCGCCAAGTGGTAATGCCGGAATCGGCAAAACGTCTCGCTGAAGGATGCCTGGAGCGATGGGCAACGCAGCGGACTGGGCCAATGGCCTACTGTCGGGTGTTCGGGCCCGGAGCCCTGAAGCCCTGCTGCGGCTGCCCGGGCGAGCTATGGAACAGCCGTTCGCCAAACCGCCCGGGTTCGGCGCTCATTCCGCTGCAAGAATGTAGTTTTTTGGCAAAAATCACAGTTTAGAATGGGTTGTGTCGCGGGAGCCACACCGTTTCGGGTACAGTTGCGCTATGCTGGCGTGACGGCTTTTTAAGCCGATCTGTGGTCTATTGAAATGCCAGCATAATCGGGGAAGGGCCAGCAGGCGGATGGCGCGGCATTTCGGTTATGGAGTCATGGTTCCCGTGGTGGGGCTCCTCCTCACGGGATGCGCGGTGCTGCCCGCTTCGGGGCCGCTCGCCACGGAGATTGTATCGCAGGAAAGTCCCCAGGGTGTGCTTGGCGGCTACGTCCTGATCGACGTCGACGAGCGGGTCGCCAGCATCAGCGCCTCGCAGCCCCGAGAATCGTTCAAAAGCGTCTTCAGCGCCGGCCGGCCGGCCCCCGATCTTCGTATCGGCGTTTCCGATTCCGTCGTCGTCACCATATGGGAGGCCGCATCGGGCGGGCTGTTCTCCGCAGCGCCGACGCAACTCGGCATGGCCGCCGGTGCCCGAACCGCGACCATCCCGGAGCAGGTCGTTGCACGCGACGGCACCATCGCGGTTCCTTACGCCGGCCGGCTGCGGGTGGCCGGTCTGACGCCGGCGGAAGTCGAGCAGGAGATCGTTCGCGCGCTCGCCCACAAGGCGATCGAACCCCAGGTCGTCGTCACCATTTCCAAGAATTTCAGCAACACGGTCTCGGTCGGCGGCGAGGTGGGCGTCGGCGCACGCGTGCCGCTGACCACCAAAGGCGACCGGATCCTTGACGTCATCGCCGGCGCCGGCGGCATACGCATTCCGGCAAGCGACGCCTTCATTCGCCTGACGCGCGGCCGACGCACCGTTTCCGTGGCCTACAATACGATCCTCGCGCACCCCGAAGAGAATGTTTACGTCATGCCTGGCGACGACATCACGGTGGTTCGCGATCCGCAGACCTTCACCGCCTTTGGCGGCACTGGGCGCAACGCCCAGGTGCCGTTCGACGCCGCCGGGATCACGCTCGACGAAGCCATCGCCAAGGCCGGCGGCCTGCTCGATTACCGCGCCGACCCGGCCGGCATTTTCCTGCTCCGCTTCGAGCCGACCGCGCTCGTCGGCAGGCTTGTGCCGGGGCGTGAGTTGCCGTCCCAGGGCGACCTCGTTCCGGTCGTCTACCGGTTGAACCTGCGCGACGCCAATTCGTTCTTCCTGGCGCGGTCCTTCGCCATGCAGGACAAGGACATGCTCTACGTGGCGAATTCCGCCTCGGATCCTGTGCAAAAATTCCTCGGGCTTGTCGGTACCATCGCGTCCCCGGTAATCTCGGGCGCGGCAGTCTATGGAACGGTCAAGTGAAGCGCTTTTTGACCCACGCGTCCGTAATCGGCGCTCTGACGCTGGCTGTTCTGTTGGGGCACATCGCCTCAAGCGCGGCCGACGGCTATTCCTACTCGCATCGCTATCGGCATCACGTGCGCGTCGCTTACGTTCCGGCCAGCCCGTATTACGGCGAATGCCGCATCGGCTGGTGGCAAACGCTGCGTTACGGCCACGTCCGCCCGACCTGGGCGGAATTTTGCCGCTGAGCTGGCGCGTCTTGCCCGGCCGCGATCACGACCGGTGATAATCGTCCTCGATACGGACGATATCGTCCTCGCCGAGGTAGCTCCCGGTCTGCACCTCGATCAGCTCCAGATCGATCTTGCCGGGGTTTTCGAGGCGGTGCTGCGCGCCGATCGGGACGTAGATCGACTCGTTTTCATGCAAGACCTTGACCTCGTCGCCGATGGTGACCCGCGCCGTGCCCTTCACCACGACCCAATGCTCGGCACGGTGGTGATGCAGTTGCAATGACAGCCGGCCGCCCTGTTTGACCACGATGCGCTTGACCTGGAAGCGCGTGCCCTGGTCGAGCGACTGGTAGGAACCCCAGGGGCGATGAACCTTGAGGTGGTCCGCGGTCACCGCGGGCGCGACCTCTCTGAGTTTCTGCACGACGCGGCGGAGCCCGTCGCCATCTTCGCGCCGCGCCACCAGGATGGCGTCGTCGGTCGACACCACGATCACATTATCGAGCCCGAACAGCGCAACCAGTTGCTTTTCGGCGGCCACGTAGGAGCCCCGCGTGTCGACGAAAACCGCCGAACCCTGGGCGGCGTTGCCGTCCGCGTCGCGGTCGGACAGTTCCCACACCGCCTGCCAGGATCCGACGTCGGACCAGCCGTAGGATGCCGGCATCACGGCCGCCCGCGTGGTGCGCTCCATCACCGCATAGTCGATCGACTTCGCGCCGGCTTGCGAAAACGACTGCGGCTCGAGCGTCACGAAGCCGATATCCTTGCCGGCCGTCTCGACCGCCGATTCCACCGCCGCCGCGCTCGCCGGTTCGAAGCGGCGGTATTCGTCGAGCAAGAAGCCGGCGCGGAACATGAAGTTGCCGGAATTCCACAAGTAGCCGTCGGCGACGTAGCGCTCGGCGGTCTTGGCGTCGGGCTTTTCGACGAATTTCTCGACGGCAAAGATATTGCCGCCGATCGCGGTGCCGGCGCAGATATAGCCGTATTCGGTGGCGGGGCGGCTGGGGTGCACGCCGAAGGTGACGATGCGATCGTCGGCCGCCGCATCGCGTGCCGCGGCGCATACTTTGGCGAAAGCCTGCGGATCCGACACCACATGGTCGGCGGCGAGCGCGACCACGACGGCGGCATCGCCATCGCGGCCGCAGGCGTATTTGGCGCCGGCGACGATCGCCGGACCGGAAATCGCGCCGCGTCGGCTCGAGCAGGATATCGGCTTCAACGGACAGCGCGGAGAGCTGTTCGGCGACCACGAATCGATACTGCTTGTTGGTCACGATGATCGGGCGACCGAATAGTTTGGGGTCGGAAAACCCGGCGAACGGTCTCCTGAAAGGTCGAAAAGGGACCGAACAGCGGCAGGAACTGCTTCGGCCGGTTCTCCCGCGAGGCCGGCCACAGCCGCGTGCCGGCGCCGCCGCACATAATCAAAGGAATGATCGGAGCCATCTTGCGTTCCTCTAAAGGTCGTCGTTGCGCGCGCCGGCGGGTACCGGCTGTTCGGCAAGGCGCGGCGCACCCGGCAGCGGCGCGTACCTTGCGGACACGCGGCTGCGTTCGCGCAGCACCATGCCGCCGGCAACGCCGACGCCGAAAACGTAGAGCCAGCCCTGGCTGAAATCGAACAGATGCGAGTTGAAAAAACACGAAATGACGTTCTGGACGACGACGATTCCGCCGATAAAGCTGGCAATGCCACGGTCGCGAAACAGCACGGCATGCGCCGCCCACATCGCCAGCAACACGGCGACGCCGACGAGACCGAGCTCAATCCCGACGGCAAAAATCTGATTATGGGGATTGACCGTGGCGACGCTCGACACCCCGGTTTGTCCGGCGGTGGCGCGGCGAAACTCTTCGCCGATGGAGCCCGTGCCGTGGCCGATAACCGGCGCGGTTTCAAGGATCCGCATCGATTCCCGTAAGAACTCCAGATGCATTGCGGTGGAACTTATGTCGCTGCTGGTAAAATAGGCGCGCAGTTCATGGGCGGAATCCAGCAAGCGCTCGCGCAGATGCGCGGAAGCGAGCCAGAGCCCGGCCGCCACCGCAATCCCGGCCAGCATGGCGACGAGGATGCCTTTCCGGCGCAGCTGCCGCCATCCCAGCATGACGGCCAGAAAGGGTGCAACCAGCAGCACGGTGCGGCTCGTGATCACAAAAGCGATGTTCACAACGAACAGCGCGGCAAGCGCGAACAGCACTGCCGCGAGACGCCGGCCATGCCCGCGCCAGAGATCGCAAGCCACGGCGCCGAGCGCGATCGCACAGAGGAGGAATATCTCGCTCTGCAGCACGTAGTCCTTGACCGGAACGCCGGGCGGCTTGCCGGCCACCGCAAGTCCGGGGATCAGCGCGGTAGCCCAGGATGCCGCCAACAGGCAGGTCGCCGACGCCAAGAACCCATAAAACACGTAACCGCCGCGTTGCGAGCGGCGAAATTGCGCCAACAACAGCGGAATAGCCAGCAGCCGATGGTATCCGCCAAGGCCCTCGAGCCGCGCCGACCACGACACATCGGCCCACAGCATCCCGACAGCGGCCAGCAGCCACAACGCCACCGGCAGTCCGCCGGCGAAAATCGCAATCTCGCGCTGTGCGGCGGCCCAATCCAGCGTCGGCAACGTCGCGAGCAGCCAGAGCGCAATCAGAATGCCGCTCGCCGAGGTCGACCATGGCAGCGAAACCGCAACGCCGACTGCCAGATAGTCGGCCGCCTGCGCCAACATCTCACGATCAAGAGTCTTTGCCCGAAGCGTCATCGTCATTGTCGGCGGGAATCAGCCTTGGTTCTGACTGCGGACGATTCGATCAACGCCCATGCCGCCACCGCAAAGGGTGGCCAATATCAGCCGCATATCCGCACGAACGCTTACAGACTTTGCATATTGTGCGTCGATCTGCGCCAGTCGCTCCGGGTCGGACATATCAATCCCGCGCACCTGGGCGAGACCGGTAATGCCGGGCCGGACATCCAACACGCCGAGGCGCCTGCGGGCTTCGACAAGCTCGACCTGGGTCGGCAGGCAGGGCCGCGGACCCACCAGGCTCATGTCGCCGGCAAGCACATTGTAGAGCTGCGGCAATTCGTCGAGCTTGAGACGGCGCAGGCGATTGCCGAGCGGCGTGATCGCCGAGGCTTGAGTCTGATGCGTCGGCAGACTGGCGGTGCCGCGGTCCATCGTGCGCAATTTGTAGCAGATGAATTGTCGGCCGCCCTTGCCGACCCGGAGTTGCGAGAAAATCGCCGGACCTGGCGTCTCGACGCGGATCCAGAGCAGCAATATCAGCAGGATCGGCCAGAGAATCAGCAGCAGCACCAGCGCGCCGACAATATCGATGGCCCGCTTCATGGTCGCGGGTCAGGCGGCCGCGCCGCGGAAATCCGGCACGGCGTCGCGCAGCACGCGATAGATCGCCTCGCGTTCCTCGCGCCCCAATCCCTGTTCGAGCATGGCGAGCCAGCCGCGCATGGCGTCCAGCGGCGGCTGGATGCAGCGTGCCGCGACCACGCCGACGACGCCGATTTCCACCATCGGCTCCTCGCGGGCGAACAGGATCTCCTGGATGCGCTCGCCGGGGCGGGCGCCGGTGAAGACGACGTCGATATCGCGGCCCGGCTCGAGCCCGGCCAGCCTGATCATGCGCTCGGCGAGGTCGACGATCTTGACCGGCTGGCCCATGTTGAGCACGTAGACCGAAACATCCGATCGCTCGGGGCCGAGCGCGTGGCTGGCCGCGGTGACGACAAGATCGCACGCTTCGCGGATGGTCATGAAATAGCGCACCATGTCCGGGTGCGTGACGGTAACCGGGCCACCGGCGTCGATCTGCGCCTTGAACTTCGGCACCACCGAGCCATTGGAGGCGAGCACATTGCCGAACCGCACGGCGATCAGCCGCATGGTGCGATGGCCGCCGCCGGCGCGGCGCGCGAAGTCGGCATCGAGCGCCTGGCAATACATTTCGGCAAAGCGCTTGGTCGCGCCGAGCACCGAGACCGGCTCGATGGCCTTGTCGGTCGAGATCATCACCATCGCGGCCGCGCCCGCCGCGGCCGCGGCATCGGCGACGTTGACCGAGCCGAAGACGTTGGTTTTGACCCCTTCCTCCCAATTCTGTTCGAGCAACGGCACGTGCTTGAGGTCGGCGGCGTGAAAGACGATGTCGGGCTTGAAATC
>Ga0182024_10011092_pt1 | contig 18182 bp, 18 predicted proteins | sample P32metaG_FD_120480 | JGI IMG/M metagenome (GOLD analysis project Ga0182024, IMG submission 120480) | Permafrost microbial communities from Stordalen Mire, Sweden - P3-2 metaG (Illumina Assembly) | ecosystem: Environmental > Terrestrial > Soil > Wetlands > Permafrost | place: Sweden: Stordalen... | reverse complement strand
TACCTACGGCGGCCTGGCAGTCAGCGATGCCACCGCGAGGCGGCTTCCCGCCCACATTCAGCTCGTAGGTGACAGGCTGCTGATCCGTGTTGATGCTGCAGGGGCACGATATCCGCTGCGGATCGACCCGCTGATCCAGACAGCCGAACTGACGGCCTCCGACGGCGCCGCGAATGACTTCCTGGGGGGCTCGGTTGCGATCTCGGGGAACACGATCGTCGCCGGCGCGCCCAACCACGAGGGCTCGCATCCCAATCAGGGTGAGGTGTATGTGTTCGAACGTTCGGAGTCGGGCTGGACGCAGACCGCTGAGCTGACCGCCTCCGACGGGGCACTCGATACCGAAATCGGCAGTTCGGTTGCGGTGTCGGGGAACACGATCGTCGCCGGAGCGGAGGGCCGCGAAGAAGAACGGGGCGCGGTGTACGTGTTCGAAAGGTCGGGGCCAGGCTGGACCCAGGTCGCTGAGCTGACCGCTTCAGACGGAGCTGTGGCCAACAGGCTCGGATTCTCGGTCGCGCTTTCAGGAAGCACCGTCGTGGCCGGCGCGCCCATCCACAAGGTCGGGTCCGAACCTGCGCAGGGCGCGGCTTACGTGTTCGAAAAGCCCGTGTCGGGGTGGAAAAACGGCACCCAGACAGCCGAGCTGACAGCCTCCAACGGAAGCTCGGACGACGAACTCGGCTACGCCGTTGCCGTCTCGAGCAACACCGTCTTCGCCGGCGCGGCCAACTACAGGAACGGTCGGGGCCTTAGTGCCGGTGCGTTTATGTTTTCGAAAAGCCCGGGTCGGTGTGGGCGAGTGGCACCCAGACAGCCGAGTTGGCAGCATCCGACGCCGCCTTGGGTGACTCACTCGGCTTCTCGGTCGCGGCGTCGGGCGATACCGTCGTCGCCGGTGCGCCCGGCCACAAAGTCGGTTCGAACCCCGCCCACGGTGCGGTCTACGTGTTCGAAAAGCCCGCGTCGGGATGGGCGAGTGGCACCCAGAGAGCCGAGCTGACCGCCTCCGACGGCGACGAACCCCACTCCTTCGGCTTCTCCGTTGCGCTGTCGGAAAACACCATCGTCGTCGGATCACCAGCCTCGATCGGCGCGGGTTCGCTCTATCTGTTCGGGATGCCCTCGTCGGGGTGGGAAAACGCGGCCCAGCCCCGTGCGTACCCGTCCTCGGCCGGTGACGGTGCTGATATCGGGTGGTCTGTTGCGCTGTCGGAAGGCACCATCGTCGGTGGAGAACCCCTGCACGACAGCAAGCAGGGCACTGTGTTCGTGTTCGCAAGCGAAGCCGCGACGTTCACGACCGCGGCGGCCGCGAGCACGGTTGGGGGCTCGGGGTCCTCGATCACGAAAACCGAAACGCCGCCCTCCGGCGCGTCCGTGACACCGAAGCCCTCGGCGGCTCTGGCATGCGGGGCTGCCGAGGTGGTTCTGATCAACGTGGTCCCGCACGGCTCGCGCGTCCTGATCACGGGTGCCGCACGCCTGGTTCTGGCCGGCCGCGCGGTGTCGATCAAGCTGCTGGGGACCGGCAGGACGGTGGCGAGGACGAAGATCGCGGCTGATGGTACCTTCAGCGCCAGCGCGCCACTCCCGCCCGCGTCGATCCGCCCAACGAACCTCGCACGCTATCGGGCGACGGTGGGCTCGCTCAGTTCCCAGGCGCTCAAGCTCGATCGCCGCATGTACATGCTCAGCGCGAGGCGCTCCGGTGCGCACGTGCTGCTGTCGGGGTATGTCACGGGGAGCTTCCGGCCGGGAACCCCAGTCCGGATCAGCCTGCGGGTCACTTGCACCTCGACGCGGACGGTGGCCACCGTCAAGCTGATGCGCTCCGGCGCTTTCAGAGCCACCGTGCCGGCGCCGAGCGGCGCGGCAAGCGCGATCGCGGTCTACCGCGCGGCTACCTCGGTGCTGGTCGACGGTCACCCGCAGAGCACATTCACCCTGCCCACACCGCCGACCGGATAGCACCCTTCGCGACGGCGGGTTCGCACGCCGTGGCGAATCAGGCGGCGAGCTCTGCAGCGTCGACCTCCGACCGGATGTCCGAGAACTGCATCGCGCCGTCCTCGATCGCGCCGAACTTGAGGCTCAGGATGTCCAGTGCATAGTTCTGGTAGAGCCGCCACGGCGCCTTCGACCCCTGCTTCGGGAACTGGTCGATGGAGCGAAGGATGTAACTGGAAGAGAAATCGATGAACGGCTGCTCAGCGATCGAGGGGTCCCGGTTCTGCGGTGTGCACTGCTGGTATCCGTGCTCGTCCATGTGGTTGATCAGCCGGCAGACGTACCCACAGGTCAGATCGCACTTGAGCGTCCAGGAGGCGTTCGTGTAGCCAAACGCCATCGCCATGTTCGGCACGCCGGTGAGCATCATGCCCTTGTAGCTCATGGTCTCCGAGACGGTGACGTCTCGGCCGTCGACGGTGATCTGCATGCCACCCAACGTGAGCAGGTTAAGCCCGGTGGCGGTGACGATCAGGTCAGCCTCGAGTTCGGCGCCCGAGGCAAGGCGAAGGCCGTTCTCGGTGAACGTGTCTATGTGATCGGTGACAACCGACGCGCGGCCGGCGCAGATCGCGTCGAAAAGATCGCCATCGGGCACCAGGCATAGGCGCTGATCCCACGGGCCGTAGCGCGGCTTGAAATGCGTATCGATGTCGTATCCGGATGGGAGTCGCCGCTCGATCCCTTTTCGGAGGAGGGCCTTGACCAGTCCGGGTCTGCGCCGACTGAGCTGGAAGCTCAGCATCGTGAGGAGGACGTTCTTCCAGCGCACGATCCCGTAGGCGACCCGGGCTGGCAGCACGCGGCGCAGGATCTTGGCGATCGGGTCTTCGGCAGGCAAGGAGACGACATAGCTGGGCGAGCGCTGCAGCATCGTGACGTGCGCTGCACTCTGCGCTAGCGCGGGGATGAGCGTCACTGCCGTAGCGCCGCTGCCGATGACCACCACGCGCTTGCCCGCGTAGTCGATGTCCTCGGTCCAATGCTGCGGGTGCACTATGCGGCCTGCGAAGCGCTCGGTGCCTGGGAAGTCTGGCGTGTAGCCCTCGTCGTAGCGGTAATAGCCGCTACACATCAGCAAGAAGCTGCAACTCAGCTTGACCGTCTCCTGGGTGTCACTGCGCTTCGCCTCCACGGTCCAGCGCCCGTCCACCGCGGACCATTGGGCGCGCACCACACGAAGGCCGAAGCGGACCTTCTGGTCGATACCGTGGTCGGTAGCCGTTTGGCGGACGTAGCTGAGGATCGATGGCCCGTCCGCGATTGCCTTGGCGTCCTTCCACGGCCGGAAGGCGTAGCCCAGTGTGTACATGTCAGAGTCCGAACGGATGCCCGGGTATCTGAACAGGTCCCAGGTCCCGCCGATGCAGTCCCGGGCCTCGAGGATCGCGTAGGTCTTATCCGGGCAGTGGGCCTGCAGGTGGTAGCCGGCGCCGATACCGGACAAACCGGCGCCAACAATCAGCACGTCAACATGTTCAAGCGACATGTCATGCCATCCAAGCGTTGAGGGTCGGCGGGCGCCGAGCTTAACCCAAGCCTGAAACCGACGCACCCCAGTCCCCGCGCGACTTCTTTAGAGCCCAGCTCCGGACTCGAACCGCAGACCCCTTCCTTACCATGGCGCGCAAGGAAGATCCTCCTGTAGGAATGAGTCCCGTCCTGTCTGGGCTTTGGGGCTCGGTGGGATTCTGGATGGCCGGCTTTTCGGAGCCAGTTGCCCCAAAACGCCCCAGAACCATCCGAAAACGCCCCCCAAAACACCCCCTGGCTCTCGCGGTCTGTACGGGTCAAATCCCTACGGCATCGGACCCGGAAACGGCTACGATCCGAGGCCGCGCCGACGTAGCTCAGCTGGTAGAGCACCTCCATGGTAAGGAGGGGGTCCGGGGTTCGAGTCCCCGCGTCGGCTTTGCCTCGAATCCCGCTCAACCAAGCGCTTTCCGGCGCCTCGAGGGATTTCGGCCAGAGCGGCCAAGCGGCGACAACGCCCTCAATAAGTCCGCTCAAAGCGCTCCCAGATGCCCCTAGAGGAGCTCGGTGCGCTGGGCCGGCGGTCGGCACGCCCAGCGTGCCGGCACGGGGCACTGGCGGGAGCGACCCGCAGCGGCTCCACCTCGTGTGCCTTCACCCTGGTGCGAGGGGGTTGAGCTGGTGGGCATGCGCGGCTGCGTGCAGGTCGCTGTCGTAGACGAATACCGCCCCGAGATCCTCGCGCATGGTGAGCGCGGTCGCCAGGTGGATCGCGTCCATCGCCCGTAGCGGTGGGGTGTGGGTGCCGGTGGCGAGATCGATGATCTCAGGGGTGATCGGGATCAGGTTGATCCGCGCGATGGCCGCGTTTGCGCGCCGTAGGACGTCTTCGCCGCCGAGGCGTCTCGCTGTGCACGCCGCCTCCACGCGGATTAGCTCGCTCGCGACCTGCACAGGCCAATCGCTCAGTGCCGCGCGGAAGGCGTCTGTCTCGCGCTCCGCCTTGAACAGCTTCACGAGCGCGGAGGCGTCGACGTAGGCGGCGCTCACTCCCCACGGACCCACTGCAACGCATCAGACGCTGGCGCGGCGTCTGCGGGGTCAGGCTGGCCTGGCGGAGGGTCCAGTTCCAGCAGGCTCCCCTTGCCAGGTCTTGCCCCGTAGCGCTCAGCCAGCCGGGCCTGCAGTTGGGACTCAGGGCCGGCGCCGGCGAGCAGGGCCTGCGCGCCGCGCAGCGTGAGCGCCCGGATCTGCGCCGCCGCCGAGCGTGTCTCAGCTGGGTCGAGCAGCGGCTCGGTGAGGGTGAGGGCACGCTCCACCTCCGGATCGCGTGTCACGCCCAAGCGTGGGTGGCGAGAAGCCATAAACAGGATGGTAGCACTCTTGTGTAGCACTTGACGAACGCGGGAAGGCGCGGCGCTTGCTCGTCAGCGCGTAGCCCCGCGCGGTCGTCGGGTAGCTTCCCTGACATGGGGCGAGCGACTCGCTGATGGACGTTCGCCGTCACCGGTCTCAGCCCGGCTCGCCTGGCACCCGCGGGGCCACGAACGGCGGCGACCGGGACGATCGCCATGGCGAGCAGGGTCCCGGCGCACCGAGTCCCGACGCACTGCTGGCGACGCTCGACGAGAGCCAGCTCGGCGTCCTGCGTCGCGTGGGGCGCGAGTGGGGCCGGGTCTGTGGGCCCCCCGACGTGTGGCGGCGCGCGCTCCCCGTGGACCCCAGCCTCGGCAGCTTCCCCGACCCAACGGACATCCGACCGACCCGTTTCGGGCGCTTCGTGCGCGTTCAGAGCGGACCATTACCAGAGGTCGAGGCGACGGACGCGGCCGAGGTAGTGCCCTCGCGGCCGGGGCGCCTCGGCCATGACCTGCGCCGCGCGCTGCTCGGACCTCCCCTGAAGAGCACCGCGATCGCCCGCGAGCGGATGCGCAAGCTGGTGGCGCTGCCGGTGCTCTCGGCGGACGCGCTCTCTTCGGTCGCCTACGGCCCCGAAGCGATGCTCGCGATCCTCGTGCTCGGGGGCACCGCGGGGCTGAGCTATTCGCTTCCGATCGCCGCCACGATCGCGTTCCTGATGCTCGCCGTCGGCGTGTCTTATCGCCAGACGATCCGCGCGTATCCCCACGGTGGTGGCTCCTACATCGTCGCGAGCGACAACCTCGGCCGCGTTCCCGGGCTGGTTGCCGCCGCCGGCTTGATGACCGACTACATACTCACGGTCGCGGTATCGGTCGCCTCCGGACTCGAAGCGATCACCTCGGCGATCCCGTCACTGAGCGCTGACACTGTCCCGATTGGGGTGGGGGTGATAGTGGTGTTGCTCGCCGGCAATCTGCGCGGCGTGCGTCAGGCCGGCCTACTGTTCGCCGCGCCGACATATGTCTTTATCGTCGCGATCTTCGTGCTGGTCGCCGTCGGCCTAATCGACTCCGCCGGCCGCGGGTTCCACCCGACGCCGCGGCCCCCGATCACCGCGACCGAGGCAGTCGGTGCGCTGCTGATCTTGCGCGCGTTCGCCTCCGGCTCGACCGCGATGACCGGGATCGAGGCGATCTCAAACGCGGTGCCGGTCTTCAAGCCGGTCGAGTGGCGCAACGCACGCACGACGCTGACCTGGATGGTCGGCCTGCTGATCGCTTTGTTCGCGGGGACAATCGCGATGGTCCAGCTCGAGGGGATCGTGCCCAGCGCCCACGAAACCGTGCTCTCAGAGATCGCCCATCGCAGCTTCGGCACGGGCTTCATGTATCCGATCACGCAGGCGGCGACAGCGGCGGTCCTGCTGCTCGCGGCGAACACCGCCTACAACGACTTCCCGCGCGTGCTGTTCCTGCTGGCGCGCGACTTCCAGGCCCCCCGGCTCTTCCTGCGGATGGGCGACCGCCTGGCCTTCAGCAACGGCATCGTCCTGCTCTCGATCGCGGCAATGGTGATCTTCGTCGCGTTCGGCGGCATGACCGGGCCCCTGATACCGCTGTACGCCGTCGGCGTGTTCCTGGCCTTCACTCTGTCCCAGAGCGGGATGGTCGTGCACTGGTGGCGCCTACGCGACCCTCACTGGCGTCGGAGCCTGGCCTTCAACGCCACCGGCGCCCTGCTCTCGGCGATCGTGTTCATCACCGCGGGAATCACGAAGTTCACGGCGGGCGCCTGGGTCTCCCTGGTGGCGGTTGGCCTGGTCATCCTGCTCGCGACCAGCATTCGCCGTCACTACGAGAGCGTGGGCAAGGCGATAGCGCTGCATCCCCATGCGATGGAGGTGCCCAGTCACGCGATCGCGCCGAGCGTCCGCGACGCAAAGGATCATGACGCCGCCGGCGAAGCGGGGATTGCGAAAGCCGAGAGCGAGGAGACTCCAGAGGAGATCCACCACCTGATACTCGTGCCGGTCGCCTCGCTGGACCTCGCCAGCATGCGTGCGCTCGCCTACGCAGCGTCACTGCAACAGCCGGTGCTGGCGCTGCACGTCAGCCCCACCGACGAGGAGGCCGAGCGGTTTAGCAACTACTGGCGCACATGGGGCGATCACCTGCCGCTCGAGGTCGTCGTCTCCCCGTACCGCGCGATCGTCGCGCCGATGGTGAACTACATCGAGTCACTGCATCGCCTGAGCGAAGACCTGACGCTGACGGTGATCCTTCCGGAGATCGTCGTGCGACATTGGTGGCAGCGCATCCTGCACAACCGGACGGCGTCACGACTGCGGCGCGCCCTGCGACCGCTGCCCAAGATCGTGGTGACGACTGTCCCCTTCCATCTGCGTAGCTGATAGGTCCGCAAGTCCACTCAACCGCTCCACGCCACCAGGCACCAAGCGCCAGGACGGGCAAGCGCCGGAGATCCCCGGAGCGCTTCAGCAGGCGCAGGCGCGCACCGAAGTCCAAGGCGTCCTGCGGGGAGTCGAAGGCAAGCTGCAAGTCAGCGCGTGAGAATCGGTCCTATCCCGGCGAGTCATCCGTTGGCGTCACCGTCGTCACCGGCAGCCCCATGCCCGCCACCTTGCTCGGAAGGTCGAGTTTCAGCCACCGCGACACGCGTGCCGAGAGCGTCGAGACGATCACCTCGTCGAAGCTGTTCAAGTTGATCGCATCGTGAACCGCCGCGATCGGGTCCGGGTCGCCGACGATGCCCTCGACGGGCGCTCCCGCCGCCTCGCTCAGCGCGGGCAGCGCGCGACCGATCACCGCCTTTGCCTCTCCGCCTCCCTGATCCTCCGGGTCGACGACCTTGTGCAAGCCGTGCGTGGCGTTCGGTACGAGCAGCGTGAACCTACATGGCCCGCGCGCCGCCCGCTCGCGTACGGCGTCGAGCAACGGCTGCGTGGCGGCCGTCTTGTGTGCGACCACAAGCACGCTGACGCGTGCATCAGAGGACTCCATCGCTTGGAACTCCTTTCTGGCTTGTTGCTCGCGATGATCCCACTCGAGCGCCCGTCGCGCCGGCTGCGACGGCTACGCTCCCCGGTCATGCGTGTACACGTGAGCGAGGACTCGGTCGAAGTGCTCCTCTCGCCGTGGGAAAAGGTCATCGGGCTGATGGGCGACATCAAGGTCTCGCGCGCCGACGTGAGCGACGTCCGAGTCGTGCGCGACCCGATGCGCGAGACGATCGGGAAGGGCCTCAAAGTCGGCCTGCGCCTGCCGCGCCTTCGCTACGTCGCCCGCACGATTCGCCTCGACCAGGCATTCCTCGTCCGTCGCCGCGTGCCCGCGCTGTCGTTCGCCGTGCGCCACCACGGCGCTCTGACGCACGTGCTCGCATGCACGCCCGACGCCGAGGAGCTCGCGCGACGACTGCAGCAGTCCGAGTGCTAGCGACGACCGTCCCAGTCATCTGCGCCCCGCGAACGCGACGACGCTTGCGGCCGCAGCCAGCGCCAGGAGCGCAAGCAGCACGTATGCATCGGCGTACACGAGCTGCAGCGAGTCGAGGCGCAGCTCCGAGTGCGGCGGATGGTTGACCGGCACCCACCAGATCATGTGCGAGCAGCCGACCACCGTCGCCGCGCCCGCGCAGAGGAGGCCTGCGATCCATCCTCGACGATAGGCGGCGAGCGTGAACAGCATCAGCGCGGGAATCGCCAGCACCCAGTGATGCGACCACGAGATCGGTGAGATCAAAAGGCCGCTCAGCACGCACAGCGAGAAGCCCTGCGCGTCATCTCCCCGGCGCCCCGCGCGCACGGCTAGCCACATCCCCACGACGCCGACCACCGCGGCCGTGAGAAGCCACCACGCCTCCACGCTCACGGAATGAAGCATGCGGGCATAGGCGCCGCGCAGCGCCTGATTGGCCGCGTTCTCGATCCGGCCCACTCGCCCCGGTTCGGCGAACGCCCCGCCCCAATATTCCGACGAGTCGCCTCCCACCGCGACAAATCCGGCGGCGACCGTCGCGAGGAACACCGCGAGCGACGTGGCAGCTGCGCGATACCGGCGCGTAAGCAGGAGGTACGCCGTGAAGATCGCCGGCGTGAGCTTCAGCCCGATCGCCAGCCCAATGCCCACGCCCTTCCAGCGCGACTGATCCGGTCGGCTGAGGTCATACAGGACGAGAGCCGCGATCACCACGTCGATCTGGCCGTAGCGGAGCGTCGTCCACATCGGCTCGAGCCACAGCGCCAAGGCCGCCGCCAGCAGCGCCAACCGCGTCGCCTCCTCTCCCGTCAGCCAGCTCGATACCGGCTTCAATCGCAGCGCGAAGCGCAGTGTCGCCGCGAGCAGCACCAGGCTTGCCGCGGTTATCGCCGGCTCGAGCACTGCCATCCCGAGGAGCGTCAACGGCGTGAACAGGAGCGCCGACAGCGGCGGGTATGTGAACGCCAGCGCTCCCGGGAATCGCAGCGCGTACAGGTGTGAGCCGTCGAGGATCGCCCGCCCGCCGTATCTGTACACGGTCAAATCGACGAACGGCCAGTGATGTCCCAGCGGGCTGAGGAGGAACGCGACTATCGAGACGCCGTACACCGCCGCGCAGGTCCTTCGTCCGGGGAGCCGCCTGACGATGTCCCAGGCCGGCGGCCTGTGCGGGCCAGGAGCGGACTTGGCGGTGATGGCGTTCTGCACGACACGGCTACGCGTAGGAGGGCAGCGGGCGCCCCACTCGTTGGGCTGGCAGGCGCGGGCCCAGTATCGCGCCTACGCTGCCAACGGGACCGCACGCGCCCACGCAAGCGCGCACAACAGCTTGGCGAGGATCGTCAAATCGGCGTGTAGCCGTGATCCGAGCGATCCCGCGCCGTGCAGGAGGGGGCATTGAAACAACATGCCATGCGCATGGTATGTTACTCGCAGCGAAGCATGCGTTCCTCGATCGCACCCGAGCCCAGACGTCGCACCCAGGCGGAGCGTCGAGCGGCGACGCGCACCGCGCTGCTTGATGCCACGATCGATTGCGTGGTCGAGGAGGGCTATTCGAGGACCACGACGCGCCGCATTGCCGAGCGCGCCGGCGTGACACCCGGCGCCCTCCAGCACCACTTTGCCACCAAGGCTGAGCTGGTCGGTGAGGCAGTACGTCACGCCAGGGCCAACTTCATCCATGAGATGCTCGCGCAGGGACCACCCAGCGAGCCCTCCATCCAGCTGCGCACCGAGCAACTGCTCGATCGCATGTGGGAGGAGTTCTATACGGGATCGCTGTTTCAGGCCGTGCTCGAGCTGCTCGTCGCCGCCCGCACCGACGCCGAGCTACGCGAGAGCCTGGCCGGCGCGCACGACCTCTTTCGTTGGATCGAGATCGGCGGCCCGATCCTCTACCCCGAGCTCGCTGGGCGGCCCGGCCTCGCGGAGCTGATCGCGACTGGCCAAGCGACGATGCGCGGGCTCGCGCTGCTGACGTTCGGAAACGACGTGGATCGGGACCAAGCTTGGCCCGCGACGCGCGCTCACATACTCGCGCTGAGCGCCCAGTTCGTAGACGAGGGCGAGAGGGCGCCATGACCGAGACGAGGACACAGGACAGCCGCGCCGCTGCGATCCCCTCGGATCATCTTGCCGCCGAGCAAGAAGGTCCGCCTCGCTTCATCGCGCTCAAGAGAGCGGCGATCGCGGGTGCGACGGCGTTCATAACAGTCAACATCTGGACCGGCGCTCCTGTGCTTGCGCTCTGGGTCGGCTCTCAGGTCGTGGGAAAGCGCGCTCTGAGCATGACGGCGGTGGGCGTCGTCGTCCTCGTGCTCGCCGTGCTGGAGCTCATGCTGGCGTTGGCGCTCACATGGCTCAACAACGTCTATGACGAGCTCACCGGACGGCCACGCACAGAACGTCGGGCGAGTTGGCTGCGCAGCATGCGCGCTGAGGCGGAGGGCCACGTCAGCCACAGGGTGGGGATCACCTTGCTGGAGCGGATCGTCATGATCAATGTGTACATCGCCGTCATCGGCCTGATGGTCTGGTGGTTCCTCTTCGCCGGGGCTCCCTCGTCAAGTATATGAACACATGCTGACGCGCGGGCGGAGAGGCATGGCGGGGGCAGGATTCGAACCTGCGAAGGCAGAGCCAACGCGTTTACAGCGCGTCCCCTTTGACCGCTCGGGAACCCCGCCAGGGCGACGCTCGATTCTAATGGTCGGCGGCTAGCTCGCCTCGCGCAACTGCTGCGCGTCGGGCAGGCTCTGCAGCTTCTTCAGCGTCCGGTTCTCGATCTGGCGGACGCGCTCACGGGTGATGTTGAACGCCCTGCCGACCTCCTCGAGCGTCCGTGCGCGCCCGCCGAGGATGCCGTAGCGCATCTCGATCACCTCGCGCTCGCGTCGGGGCAGCGATGCGAGCACCTGCGTCACGCTCTCGCGGCGAAGCGCTTCGGAGGCGATCTCGAACGGTGACTGCGCGGAGACGTCCTCGATGAAGTCGGCGAGCGCCGAGTCGTCCTCCTCGCCCATCGGCTTCTCCAGCGACACCGGCTGCTGGGCGACTCGCAGGATGTCGCGAACCTCGCGCGGCGAGCATTCGAGCTCCGCGGCGATCTCCGCGTCGCTCGGTTCGCGCCCGAGCTGCTGGATCAGCTGACGCTCCGCGCTGATCAGTTTGTTCAGCCGCTCCACCATGTGGACCGGAATCCGGATCGTCCGTGCCTTGTCGGCGAGCGAACGCGTCACCGCCTGGCGGATCCACCACGTCGCATACGTCGAGAACTTGTAGCCGCGGCGGTGGTCGAACTTCTCGACTGCCCTGATCAGCCCGAGCGAGCCCTCCTGGATCAGGTCGAGGAACGTCAGGCCGCGCCCTACATAGCCCTTCGCGATCGAGACGACCAGGCGCAGGTTCGCCTCGACCATGTGCTGCTTGGCCGCGATGTCGCCGCGCTCGATCCGCTTGGCCAGGCACACCTCCTCGTGCGCGCTCAGCAGCGGCACGCGACCGATCGTGCCCAGATAAAGCCGTAGTGAATCCAGGTTCGGCTCGACGGTCAGGTCGACCTCGGCGCCCTTGAGCTCCCGCAGGCGCACCTGCAGCTGGGCCGCTTCGTCGTCCGTCTCCTCAACGTGCTCGGCGCCCGCGGGCGGCTCCTGATCGTCGCCGATCGCACCCGGAAGATCGTCCATCTCAACGACCGGCGCGTCCGTTGCGCTGATCAGACCCTGAAGCTTCTCGCTCAACTGGGACCCCCAAGCATCAATCCGCCTCCCCGCCGGAGCGATTGCGCGCTCCGACCTCTGCTGACCTAACGCTGAGTCTCCTGTACGTCGCCGTCGTGGCATTGCAGTTCCGTTGCGTATCCACGGCCGCGAGCCTCCGTTCCCTCTGTCGGTGGCTCGCCAGCCCGAGTGCGAAGTGATACCAGAATCCGCGGTCGCGCGGGCGCGGGTTGTCCGCCTCCCCGTCGCCGAGCAGCGGCCGACAGGCCGATCGAAGATCCGCCGGCGCGCTAGCCTTGGCCGCCGTGCACCTGACACGTCCCACCCCTCCGCCGTCTTCCCCACAAGGGGGAGGCGACGACGTGCAGGCGCGCGAGCCTGGAGTCCCCGTAGGTCTCTCCCGCGTCGGCGTCACCGGCGTGGAGAAGGTCGTGCGCATCCGCGATGAGCTCTTCTTCGCGCGCCTGGAGTGCTTCGTCGACCTCAGCCGCGAGCAGAAGGGCGCGCACATGTCGCGCTTCGAGGAGGTGATCAACGAGGCGATCGGCGAGGTCGTCCTCAGCGAGTCGCCGTTCCGGGCCGAGACGCTGGCCCAGCACATCGCCGAGCTCGTGCGCGCGCGCCAGGGCGCCGCGCGCGCGGAGGTGACGATCGCGGCACGCTATCCCGAGCACAAGCCCGCGCCGGTCTCGCGCGTGCAGACACAGGAGATCTACACCCTCTATGGCCGCGCTGTGGCCTTCGAGCACGGCACCCGTCGCACCGTCGGCGTCGCGGCCACCGGCATGACCGCTTGCCCGTGCGCCCAAGAGCTCGTCGCCGCTCGCGCACGCGAGCGGTTGGTCGCCGACGGCTTCTCACAGGATCAGACCGAGCGGATCCTGCAGCGCGTTCCCGTGGCGACCCACAACCAGCGCGGTCTTGCCACCTTGCACATCGGTTGCATCGAGGAGTGCGTCGCCGAGATCGACGCCTCCGCGCTGCTGGCGATCGCCGAGGCGAGCATGTCCTCGGAGATCTACGAGCTGATGAAGCGCTCCGATGAGGTGGAGGTCGTGGAGAAGGCCCATCGCCGCCCGCGCTTCGTCGAGGACTGCGTGCGCGAGATGATCGCCGGCGTCGTCGACGCCTTCCCCGAGCTGGACGGCGCGAGCTTCGTCTCGGCGCGCCAGGAGAATCTCGAGACGATCCATCAGCACAACGTCGTCGCCGAGCGCTACGGGCTGCTCTCCGAGCTGCGCGCCGAGATCCACTCGGGCGAGCTCGCCGCCCATCAGACGAGCCTGCACGAGTGGCTCGGCGTGGGCACGCACGGCGCGCGCGCCTGACGGCGGCGCTCAGGTGCTCGTGCCGGGCGCCTGCGCCTGCATGCGCCGGCGCAGCCCGAAGAAGTAGTCGAGTCCCGAGAGCACCGTCACGAGAACCGTCACGTAGAGCAGGGCCGAGACCCACAGCGGCTGCCCGTGCACCGCGATCACGGCCAGGATCGCGGCGATCTGCAGGCAGGTCTTGACCTTGCCGAACATGCTCGCGCCCATCACGACCCCCGCCTGCGTCGCCCCGAGGCGCAGCACCGTGACCGCGAGCTCGCGCGTGATGATCACCATCGCCACCCACGCCGCGAGACGGTGCAGCGATACGAGCGCGACCAGCGCGGCCACGACCAGCAGCTTGTCGGCGAGCGGGTCCATCAGCTTGCCGAACGTCGTTATCGAGTCTCGCGCCCTCGCCAGGTAGCCGTCGACGAAGTCGGTCAGGGAGGCCAGTGAGAAGACCACGGCGGCGAGCACGTCGCCGGCCGGAGTGTTTCCGAGTAGGGCCACGACCAACACGGGCACGAGCATGATCCGCAGCACCGTCAGCACGTTGGGGAGGTTCGGCGGGAACACGACTGAGGACATTATGATGAGCGCGATGAACAGGCGCACGCTTGGATCAGACGGCCCGGAGGTCTCCGAGATCGGCCTCGGCTGCATGGGGATGTCGGCGTTCTACGGCACCGCGGACGAGGGCGAGGCGAGGGCGACGATCGAGCGGGCGCTGGACCTCGGCTGCAACTTCCTCGACACCTCCGACATGTATGGCCCTCACACCAACGAGCGGCTCGTCGGCAGCGCGATCTCCGCGCGTCGCGACGAGGTGTTCCTCGCGACGAAGTTCGGGATCAAGCTGGTGCGCGATGACGACCTGCTCAACCGCACGATCGACGGGCGGCCCGAGTACGTCCATGAAGCCTGCGACGCGTCGCTGCAGCGCCTCGGCGTCGACCACATCGATCTCTACTACCAGCATCGCGTCGATCCGAACACGCCGATCGAGGACACCGTCGGAGCCATGGCCGAGCTCGTCGCGGCCGGCAAGGTTCGCCACATCGGCCTTTCCGAGGCGGGCGCGCAGACGATCCGCCGCGCCCACGCCGTGCACCCGATCACGGCCGTCCAGACCGAGTACTCGCTGTGGACCCGCGATGTCGAGCCGGAGATACTGCCGACCCTCGACGAGCTCGGGATCGCCCTCGTCGCCTACTCACCGCTGGGACGCGGCTTCCTCTCCGGTCGCTTCACCTCGACCGACGAGCTCGACGAGGGCGACTACCGCCGCCACGGCCCGCGCTTCACCGGCGAGAACCTCACGCGCAACCTCGCGCTCGCCGAGCGCGTGCGCGAGCTGGCCTCAGAGCGGGGCATCACGCCCGGCCAATTGGCGCTCGCATGGGTGCTCCACCGCGGCGAGTACATCGTCCCGATCCCCGGCACCAAGCGCGTCTCCTACCTGGAGGAGAACCTCGCGGCCGCCGCGGTGCAGCTGAGCGACGCGCAGGTCGAGCAGATCGCCGCGGCGATCCCGCCGGCGTCCGGCGAGCGCTACCCCGAGGCGGTCATGCGCACGGTCAATCTGTGATCGAGCCGGACGCCGGCCGACTCGGCCGCGATCGCTCCCCGAGCTCAAGTGGCGACGCCCAGCCGGCCGCCGCTTGCAGCGCGAGGGCCGTCCCCTCTCGCCCGCTAGGGTGGGGAAATGCCGCTGATACCGATGGTCATAGAGCGGACCGCGCGCGGCGAGCGCGAGTTCGACATCTACTCGCGACTGCTCAACGAGCGGATCATCTTCCTCGGGACGCCGATCGACGATCAGGTGGCCAACCTCGTCGTGGCGCAGCTGCTCCACCTCGAGAGCGAGGACCCCGAAAAGGACATCTCGCTGTACATCAACTCGCCGGGCGGAAGCATCTACTCCGGCCTGGCGATCTATGACACGCTGCAATTCATCAAGCCGGACATCAACACGATGTGCGTCGGCGTCGCGATGTCGATGGGCTCGCTGCTGCTGGCGGCGGGCGCGAAGGGCAAGCGCGCATGCCTGCCGAACTCGCGGATCCTGATCCACCAGCCTTCGGCAGGATTCCAGGGGCAATCGAGCGACATCGAGATCCACGCGCGCGAGATCCTCAAGGTGCGCGAGCGGATCGACGAGATCTACGCCCAGCACACCGGCAGGCCGACCGACGAGGTCCGCGCCGACATGGACCGCGACCGCTTCTTCTCCGCCGAGCAGGCGCTCGAGTACGGCCTGATCGACCGCGTGCTCGACAGCCACTGACACTCCGAGCGGGATGAGCGCCCTGACCCCACTGGAGCGCCTCGCGCTCGTGCTGATCGCGGTCCTGTCGGCGGTCGCGGGACTGGCCAACTACCAGCCCTGGGGCGCCGTTCCCCGCTTCGCGCTCGCCACGTTCGCGCTCGCCGGTCTGGCGTGGGTGGTCTCGTTTGCGACCGAGCAGCTCGGCGAGCGCTTCGGGCCCGCCATCACGGGCATGCTCCAGTCCACGCTCGGCAACCTGCCGGAGCTGTTCGTCGTCATCTTCGCGCTGCAGAAGGGCGAGCTGGTCGTCGCTCAGACGGCGATCATCGGGTCGATCCTCGCCAACGCCCTGCTCGTCCTCGGCCTGGTGATCGTCGTCGGCGCGCGTCGCGCCCCCGACGGGGTGATGCGCTTCTCAAAGCGCCTGCCCCGGGATACGGCCACGCTGCTGCAGGTGACGGTCTTCATCATCGTCCTGCTGGGACTGTCGCTCGGTTCGCACGACCCCGCGAGCCATCACGTCAAGACGATCTCCGTGGTCGGCGCGGTCTGCCTGCTGACCGTCTACCTCGCGTGGGTCGTGCCCTACCTGCGCTCAGACATCCGCCCGGGCAGCGCCCTTCGTCGCGTGGACGCGCGCGGCGCCGGCGATGGAACGACGGCCCCAGCCGAGAGTGCCCCGGTCGCCGAGCGCGCGCCCGTCGCAGGCCAGCTCCCCGCCGAGCCGCGCTCTGGCGGGCCTCGCCTCTCGCTGGGTGTGACGCTCGTGCTGCTGCTCACCGCCGGCGTCGCGTCGGCGTTCGTCTCCGAATGGTTCATCAACGGCCTCGCGCCGGCGATCGTCCAGCTGAACATCTCCCAGGCCTTCGCCGGCCTCGTGATCGTCGCGATCGCCGGCAACGCCGTCGAGAACACCGCCGGGCTCGTGCTCGCCTGGAAGGGCCGCTCGGACCTCGCGATCTCGGTGGTCAAGAACTCCGTCGCTCAGATCGCCGCCTTTCTGTTCCCGCTGCTCGTCCTGGTCTCCTTCGCCCTCGCGACCACCCTGACCTTCGCCCTCGCGCCCGTTTATGTGGGGGCGCTTGCGCTCACGGCGCTCGCCGTCTGGCAGGTCACCGGGGACGGCGAGGCGATGGCCTTCGAGGGCTGGGCGCTGGTCGCCCTGTACGTGATCCTCGCGACGCTCACGCTGTACGAGTAGCTGCCCGCACCTGATCAGGGCAAGCGGATCGAACGACGCCGGATTGCCCGCGACCACCTGCCTGTCCACGTGCGCGAGGCGGACTCGGCCCCCGGGAGGGGGCCTCATCGAAAAGGCCGTCCGGCGCGTGAAAAGGCCGTCGAGCGCGTGCTTACCCGCGCGTCAGCCCGCTGATCAGCGCCCCCGCCACGCCGCCCGTCGCGGCTGCGCCCGCGTTTGAGTCCACGCCCTCGAGCGGCGCGATGAACAGCGTCTGGATCGCGAGCCGGCCCGGGCCCGTGAAGCGGTTCCACGTCAGCTTGCCTCCGCCGCTGAACATGCCCGTCTTCAGCCCCATCGTGACGGCTTCCAGCGACACCGACGGATCCTTGTACAGCCACGCGCCGGCCTCGACGTCCAGCTGCTCGCCCTCGTCGAGGTTGACGAGGAACACGTTGCCGTGCCCGTGCAGCCATACCAGCGCATCGCCGTCGGTCGCGCGGAACTTGTCCATGAAGAACCCCGAGCCGCCGAGCACCATGTTCTGCACGCCCTGGATTCGTTCGAAGCTGTAGTCGAGGTTGTCCGTCGCGGCGATGAACTGATGCTCGCGCACGTCGAGCCCCTCGCCCTGGCTCAGGTGCAGCGGCACGCACTGGCCGGGCGAGTCGCGCGAGAAGGCGACCCGACCGGAGCCCGAGGTGCGCGTGACGAAGAACTCCAGTCCCGCGATCTTCCGCTTGATCGCGCCCGGCAGTTTCTTCAGCTCGATGTTCAGCTGCGTCTCCTTCCACAGGAGAACGTGGTGCTCGAACATCACGGCCTGATCGGAGATCTCGATCTGCAGCTCCGGGACCAGTTCGCCGCGTATGTGGTAGGTGACGCCCGCGAACGTCTCGTTGTGAACGCTTGCTGGGATGGGCTCGGGCAGGTGCATGGCGTGCATGTCTCCTTCTCGTGGATGGGCGGCGCAGACGCCCCGAGCTTGGCGGTCTGAGCCCGCCGCGTCAAGCGCCTCTCGCACGATCGCCCCGGCCGCGCAAGCGCGCTAAACTGCTTGCACCTCGCGCCTGGGCGGGGTTTTTCTTCGCCTGGGCCGTCTTCCACAACTACGCAGGGATTTCTCACATGGCCCGCGGAGACGTTCGAATCGCTATCACCCTCGCATGCGAGGAGTGCAAGCATCGCAACTACCAAACGAATAAGTCCAAGCGCAACAACCCCGACCGGGTGAGCCTGCGCAAGTATTGCCGCTGGTGTCGCAAGCACACCGGCCACCGGGAGACTCGCTAGCGCGGGAGCGCTGTTGTGGCCCGTGATCGTAAACGCGCAAAGCAGCGTCGCGCTCGTCGCGGG
>Ga0182024_10011091_pt1 | contig 18187 bp, 15 predicted proteins | sample P32metaG_FD_120480 | JGI IMG/M metagenome (GOLD analysis project Ga0182024, IMG submission 120480) | Permafrost microbial communities from Stordalen Mire, Sweden - P3-2 metaG (Illumina Assembly) | ecosystem: Environmental > Terrestrial > Soil > Wetlands > Permafrost | place: Sweden: Stordalen... | reverse complement strand
GCGGAGGAGCGCGAGCGCATCCATCGTATTATTTTTGACGAATTGGTGAATGGAGTTTTTGAGGCGCGCACCCAGGTTTATTTTGTGAAGGTGATACGTGAGCTCAAAGACGAGGGCTGCGACGCGGTTGTGTTGGGATGCACCGAGATTCCGCTGCTGATGACGCAGGAACAGTCTCCGTTGCCGATGCTGGATTCGACGCGATTGCTGGCGAGAGCGGCGCTGCGTAAGGCGGTGGAAGGATAAAAAGCTTTTAACCACAAAGAGCGCGAAGAACTGCCGCGAAGATCGCAAAGCGACGCTCTTGACATCTATCCTTCGCGCCGTTTGCGGTTGAAGGCTTCAAGACTTTGCTCGACGATATGGCTGCGAATCTTAAATTCAGTCACTTGCCCGGCTTGTACGGGATCGTGCGTATGGCGGCGGACGAGTCCGTTCCCGTATGGGCCACTCACGGCGGATTCACCTCAGTCACGCGCAGCGCGGAAGAACTCTCGATCGTCTGTTGCGCGGACAATTTTCCACCGGAGTTCGCGGCGGGCCCGCGGTGGATATGCCTCAAGCTCGAAGGGCCGTTTCCGTTTTCGCAAACTGGAGTGTTGCTGTCGTTTATCGAGCCGTTATCGAATAATGGCGTCCCGATTTTTGCGATCTCGACGTTCGATACGGATTATGTGCTGGTGCAGGAGGAATTTCAGCGTGCGACGCAGAAACTGCTCGCCGACGCCGGACATGAGTTCATCGCCATCAGCGGAGAATCCGAGGGCAAACGGGAGCAATCATAGCGCCCACCCCGCCGCCCGCAATCGCCGTTCGCCCCGCAAATTTCGCCGAACACTGCCGCTGGAGCTGCGCCGATGGTGCACTCATGCTGTAATAGTAGCTATTAACTTCATGTCATCACCCCTGACATCCCTGCGCCGACGCGCCAAGGCCCTGCAGCGCAACCTGCGCGGAGCGGCTATGGCTGCGCATGCGATGGCTTCGACGGAGCATCCGGTGCTGGCGCACATTATTCCGGTGCGGCGATGCAATCTGGCTTGCACCTACTGCAACGAGTTCGATGATTTTTCGAAACCGGTGCCCACGGAAGAGATGTTCCGCCGCATCGACAAGCTGGGCGCGCTGGGCACGGCGGTGGTTACGATTTCCGGCGGCGAGCCGCTGCTGCATCCTGAGCTCGACGACGTGATCGGGCGCATTCGATCGAATGGGATGATCGCCGGATTAATTACGAATGGATATTTTCTGGTTCCGGAGCGCATTCAGCGGCTGAACCGCGCGGGCCTCGAGTGGCTGCAGATTTCTATCGACAACGTGAATCCCGACGATGTTTCGAAGAAGAGCCTGAAGGTTTTGGACAAGAAGCTGCAGTGGCTGGCGGAGCATGCCGAATTTCATGTGAACATTAATTCGGTGGTGGGGGGCGGGGTTTCCAATCCGCAGGACGCGTTGACCATTGGCAAGCGGGCCATCGAACTTGGATTCAGTTCAACGGTTGGAATTATTCACGACGGGAGCGGGCAGCTTCAGCCGCTGGGCGAAGAAGAGCGGCGCGTTTACGACGAGATGAAGTCGTGGGAGAAGCGCAGCTTCACGCGGATCAACGCTTTTCAGGACAATATTGCACAGGGACTGCCGAACGAATGGCGCTGCCGCGCGGGCGCGCGCTATCTCTACATTTGCGAAGATGGGCTGGTTCACTACTGCTCGCAGCAGCGCGGATATCCGGGAGTTCCGCTGGCTACTTATACGCGCGACGATATGAAGCGCGAGTATCTCACCGAAAAAGGCTGCGCGCCGAATTGCACGGTTTCGTGCGTGCACCAGGTATCGATCTTCGATAACTGGCGAGCGCCACAGCATGGTGCGCCGGTTGCACGGGTTGCGGAATCCGCTCCTGAACTCGTGCAATTGAAGTAAAAAATCATTCACCACAGAGGCACAGAGCCACAGAAGAAAATCTTTCTTTCTTCTGTGACGCCGTACCTCTTGTGACACCGTGCCTCTTTGGTAAATTCCAGACCGCTCAATGCATACTGCCGATTGCTAGTGGCTGGGTTTCTGCGCGGAAGGCGGCAGAATTCCATTCAGGCGAAGATACTGGGCGGCGGCGGCGTAGTGGTCGGCCCATCCGCTGGCCAGGCCGAGCGCCATCATGGCACGAGGGAACTGGTGGCCGCCGTAGCCTTCGACGCTGTCGCCGAGTTTGGAGTCGTCCATCTTCCCGAGCGCTTCGGCGCAAAAATCGTAGGAGGCGGTAGCGGCGGCCAGCATTTTATCTTTGGAGTCGGTTTCTTTCAGTTCTTCCAGCTTCGGTGCAGGGACGTCCGCAGCCTTGGAGCAGTTTGAATAATTCGAGCCAACGATGTGGACGACGAGATGAGCAAAAGTGATCTGGTCGGGGGTGGGCTTGTAATTGAATTTGTCGGCGGGCATGGCGCTGATGGCGCCAAGAATGTTGGTGCGGGAACGCGGCAACAACATGCGGAGCGAGCTGGCGACTGGATCTTTCGTTGGTCCGGCTTGGGCTGCGGGAGCCGATGCGGGCGCCATCTGTGCCTGCGATGAAGAGAACGCGACACAGAGCAACAACATAAGAAACGCAAAAGTGTGTTTCATGAAGAGCCTCCTGGGCGACTGGACGTTGAACCGTCGCGAGCTTCGATGATAAACCGTTTGCCGATTGTGCGCGGGAGGGCGGCGAACGGAGACCATCCTCTCTATACAGATTCGAATTTGTCCAAGTCCAAAAGAGTTATCCAAAAAAGTTACTGTGATTGCGCTTATGAGAATGCGGCGCCAATGGCTGAACCGATCACAGTGAGCACGGCCCACCATCCAAACACAATCGCGTAGGAGGTCCCGGTTTTTACTTTGCTGACGCAGGTGAAGCCGATCGCAGTCAGGACCAGGGTCCAGATCATGAAAATGTCGACGGCGGAGGCCACGCTGTACAGGAAAACGTTGCCGGAGGGAGTCATGAAATAGCCGGGGTTGGTGGCTACGGGATTCTGAAAGGAAAACGAATCCGGGCTGATTCCGGCAGCGACAGAAAGCCATGCCAGAACCGTCTTCAACATGAGCGGCAGGGCAGCATAGACGACAATGGCCAGCGAGATTTTGAAAGAGACTCCGGCGCCGGCGGCGAACTTGAAGGTAGTGAAGAGGGCGGTGGCAATGATCAGCCAGAACACGAGCGTGATCAGGGGGAAGGTGTAGGAGATGATTGCGGTCATCTTTGCAGCCCCCTCCATTTGCTGTTCGCGCTGATCGGCAGGCAGTCGTTCGAGACGAGCCTGCGCCTTGGGCTGCGATTGCATCTGGGTTTCCACGATTTTGCGGAATCCGATCTTCTGGCCCGCGGTGTAAATGAATATGGTGGAGATTACGACCATCAGCAGGAATGGCGCCCACCACGCGGCATTGCGGCGCAGGTCGGTGAAGGTCTTTGAGGGTGCGATGAAAGTGTTGAGGATGCGAGCGCCTTCGGAGAGCGGCGCGGATTCAGGCGTTGAGATGGAAGGCGAGACGGGTGAGAGAGGAGCGGCGGCCATGGTTAACCTCCTGGAAAGCCTGCGGACGAATACGCGGAAGAATTCTAATCCGGCGGAGGACGCGAGACAAGCGGGGCGCAAGTAAGATCGATGTATGCAAAACGTGACGCCGATGGCGATTGCCGCGCTCGGAGTTGAGTTGGCCGCGGCGGGCTTGTTCGGCTTGGCGTCCGAGCGGATCGCGCGCGGCGTTAGCCGCTGGCCGGCGATAGTCCGCATCGGTCTCCCGACGTTTTTGGTCGCGCCCTACTTGATGGTTTCGCTTTCACAGCACGTCTTTCGCTGGACGTGGTTCGCTCTTTATGCCGCTCTGCCGGTGGTCATTGCGTGGCTGCTTACGCACGCTGCGGCCGAGGATCCAACGCAACGTGGAGGTTGGCGAGACTGGATCATTCTTATAGTTCTGGGATTGGCGGTGGATCTTCGATGGTTCGACAGCGCGTGGCCGGCCGGTTTGCGGTCGTTGAACGAATTGTTTCTGGTGGATGCGGGGCTGTATGGATTTTTTGCGATACGGCAGTTGAATGGAGCGGGTTTTGATTTCCACCTGCAGTGGAGCGATTGGAAGAGCGGGCTGCGCGAACTTGCCTTCTTCACGCCGATCGTTCTCGCACTGGGCCTGGCGCTGGGGTTCATCCATTTTCATGCCAACTCGCCGGGTGTGGGCAACGCTCTATTGCGGTGGGCGGGAATATTTTTTCTGACGGCTGTGCCGGAAGAACTTTACTTTCGCGCGTGGGTGCAGAACCTGCTGGAGCGGCGTGTGGGGCGCAGGGCGGCGCTGGTGATTGCGTCGGTGCTGTTCGGCCTGTCGCACTTTAATAAACGGTCGGCGCACTTTAATTGGCGCTACGTGTTGCTGGCGACGGTTGCAGGAATTTTTTATGGACGCGCGTGGGGGGATCGGCGGCGGGTTCCGGCTTCTACCATTACTCATGCCAGCGTGGATTGGATTTGGGGGCTGTGGTTTTAGAGGGCGGAAAACGGAAAAGCTTTTGACCGCTAAGAGCGCAAAGAAATGCCGCGAAGGGCGCAAAGAACAACCCGCGGCCGGTAAACTATACCGCCATCGGCCGAATTCCTTGATTGACGGGCTGTTTGAAGGGTAGTAGTCTTCTCGCCAGCCGTTGCGGACCCTAATCGAACTTTCCGGATAATGCCCATGAAAACTGTTCTTCGCTCTGTGGCTGTTGCTTTGCTGACCCTTGTCTTTTCAACCGTCGCATTTGCGCAGTGGTCGTCGGATCCTTCCGTCAATCTTCCGCTTGCCGACAACAACAATGGCAGCGACCAGGTTCAACCCAAGCTCGTGCCGATCCACGATCAGGGATGGTATGTGAGCTGGTTTGACGCCAATCCCGCCACCTCATCTCCGGTCGGATATGATGTTTTCTATCAGCGGCTGACGGCGGGCGGCGTTGAGAAGCTTCCGCACGATGGCCAGATTGTCGCCGACCTTACGAACAGCTCCACCGAAGATTACGGACTGGATGTTGATGGCACGAACGATGCGCTGATCGCGTTTCTCGATACGCGCGAGAATCGCTTCAACCAGCAGGTGACGGCGACGCGGCTGCCTCCGCTGGGCAAGCCGATCTGGGGAAGGCTGGGCGTGCAGTTGACTCCGCCCTCGGACTATAACTTTCACGCTGCGCCGAAAATTGCGGCGACCAGCGATGGCAATGTCGTGGTGGCGTGGACGGAAAACAGCAATGTGATGCTGCAGAATCTGAATGCCGCGGGGCAGCCACAGTGGGGCAGCGGAATCGTGTTCAGCCAGAGCGGATACAATTTTTCTCTCGCTGATCTTCACGCTGCCGATAACGGTTCGGTGATTGTGTCGTGGGTGAGCGGCCATGGCTTCGGCAGCAACTCACAACTGAGCGCGAATAAAGTTTCTGCAAGCGGGGCGCTGCTGTGGGGAAGCGCGAATGTTTCGATCTTTAATGTGGGATCGTTACAGTTCGGCAACTTTCCCTATTTTATTTATGACGGCAACGGCGGCGCGGTGTTCGCGTGGTATACCAGCATTCCGGCGCTGCAGTGCTTTGCGCAGCACATTCTTGCGGATGGCAGCGCGGCCTTCCCGCAGAATGGAGCGGCAGTTTCGGCGAACGGATCCAATGTGAGAGTCGATCCTTCGGCGGCCTATCGCGCCGATACGGAGGAAGTATTCGTCTTCTGGACGGAAGAGGATTCGAATCAGGTGCTGAATGGAGTTTACGGGCAGAAATTCAATGCCACCGGTGCGCCGCAGTGGGGCGCCGACGGGCTGGTCATCGTTCCGCTGGGAAATGATCAGCAAATCTTTGTGCAGACCGTGCCGGTTGGATCGGGAGCGCTTACGTTTTGGGTAGATCAGGCGGCGTATGGGTCGGCGACGATTCAGGCCGTCCGGCTCGCGGATGGCGGCGGGGTAGTGTGCCCGCAGTTTCCAGTGTCATCGTATCCTGCGAACAAGTCTCGTCTTGTAGCGGCGATTTCACCGGCGGGCGTGGCTGCGCTGGCGTTTGAAGATGACCGCATCGGGAACAACGGAATTTACATCCAGAATGTGAATCCGGATTGTTCGTTGGGGCCGCAATAGCGAATGGACATGCGGGACAGCGGAGTTTCGTTGTCCCGCATTATTTGTCGGTCTCTGGTTGAGAGCATCGCGCTCGCTCTTCGCGTCGCCTACTCTGGACGGCCAGTGTAGTGTTGCTGGGAATGTACCTCAGCGTGATCTTCAAGCGATTCCAGATGAGTGACGACTTCCGCGGGCCGGGCGAGTTCGACCGGTAAGCGTTCTTCCAGAAGCGTGGCGAGGCGATGCGCTTCTCCTACCGGCGTGGCTTGCGGGAAGAGCAGATGAACTTCGATGATATGGCGGTAGCCGGTGGTACGAAAGCGCACGCCATGATAGTGCAGATCGAGGTCGGCGCAGATCGCATCGAGCTTTGAACGAATCTGCTTGCCCTCCGCTGGATCGGAGTAATCCAGCAGTCCCACCACCGAACGCCACGCCAGCCTTCCACCCGACCATAGGATATTGGCCGCAACCGCAATCGCAATCAGCGGATCGAACGGCTTCCATCCCGTAAGCATCACCAATCCCAACCCAGCGACCACGCCAAAGCTGGTATAGCTATCCGTGAGAACATGCTTGCCATCGGCTTCGAGGATGAGCGAGTGGCTGCGCTTGCCCACCCGCAAAAGGTACCAGCCGAGCCCGGCATTCAGAATGCCCGCTGCCAGCAGAAGAATCACGCCCGAGCCGAGATGCTCGAGTTGCAGCCCATGCATCCATTTTTGGATTGCCGCGATGAGAATCCAGATGGCCGCGAGAACGATCATCGCGCCTTCGAAGCCGGCGGAAAAAAATGTAATGCGCTCGTAGCCGTAGAGAAATGTAGGTCCTGCGGGTTTGACGCTCAAGCGCAAACTGAACGCGGCGAACGCTACCGCCACCACGTGCACCACCGACTCGGCAAAATCGGAGAGGATCGCGGCCGATCCGGTCATAAAATAGGCTGCGGTCTTGCCCAGCAGCATCACCACGCCCACCATTAGGGAAAGCCGCATGGCGAACTGAGCCGCGCGAAACTCGTTCTGCTCGCTGTGAGGCGCCGCTATATTTAAGGCTGCATCTGCCGGCACGGAAGTGTGCTCCGTATCTGTATCTCTCTATCATGGCACGGGTTGCGAAGGCAGAATGTGATCGAGCTCACGCACGGAAGAGCACGCCTCTGCTGGCGGTGAGCTTGAGATCTTTCCACATCACTTTTCCGCCGCCCTTGCTTTCGGTCTGCAAGGTTTTGCCGTCGGGCTGGGTTACGACGACCAGCGGAGATTTTTTGTCCGGGAGCGATGGCGGGGCCTTGCGGCAGGCTGGCGGCGATGGAAGTGATGGGGGTTTTAGCGAGGTAAACTTTCCATCCCATTTTCACTTACAGTTTAGTGCAGCCGCTTAGAGAGAGCAGAGACGCCACACCTAAGATGGATAAGAAAGCTCGGGACCGGAAAGTGCTCATGTTCGCCTCCGTGAAGCTCTCTGCGGTGTTGCAATAATGATCGAGCTGCGCGCTCTGATGAATCGAACCCCAAAGATACGGGGTTGTTGTATCGCGAAGCAGGTTCGGAGATAAAGTTTTGTGAAGAGTGGGGGAGTAGAGAGATTAACCACAAAGGACACGAAGGTGCACTAAGGAAAGCGCTAGGGGCCTTCGGGCCCGTGCTACTCGGAGAGCCGAGTAGGCCTCACTGGCCGGCGCGGTAACGGAGGTAACCCAGGCCGACGCGGAGGTGATGATGCAGCGAATCTGGGATGCAGATTGCGAAGCAGAGTCCGAGAATGCCCTGCGCCAGGCCGAGCGCCCACAGATTTTTGTAACGGCGGAAGAGGGAACAGGCGACGGCGCCCCACACCAGCGTGGCGGCGGTGAGCGTGAGGTTCGGCAGATGTGCCGCTGCGAAGAGAACGGCCGCTGCGCAAATGGCAATGGCGTCGCGGAACGGTTGAGCGGCGGGAAGCAGGCGGGGCAGGCGGGGCATGAAGTAGTCTTGCAAGAGGAATTGCTGGTAGATGGTCCAGAGGATGTAACCGGCGATGTGTTTGAAGTTGGCTTTGTAGAGCGGATGCAGCGTGCCGACCTTTGCCGCGATGAATGCGCTGAGAGCGGAGAGGCCGAGGGCGGCGGGCAAGATCCACAGCGAGGCGCGCAGGCCGCGCACGCCGACGCCTAGGTCGTCTCTACTTTGGCGGTGCGCCAGCACCACCAGCAAAGTCAACAGCAGGACTAGCGGGGATAAGATGCGCTGCAGTCCTTCCGGCGACCAGATTACGCCGACGATGGCCGCGTAGCCGAGGACCAACTCGATGAGATCGCGCGAGTGACTGGGAGAGGCGGGGGACATCGAGAGAGTATGTCACGAAAGCGTTGTTCTACTGAGTAGGTGTGTAACAGAGCGGTTTGACTCGAACGGTGGCGTTCTGAAGGAGATCCCTCGGCCCGCTGGTGAAGACGCGGGCCTTCGGGATGACGCCTCGACCCTTCCCGGTTCGCGGGCAGAATACTCGGGTGAGTGTTAAACGGCGATTTCGGGGGTGGCATCGAGCAGGCTGCGTGTATACGGATGTGCGGGGCGCTCGGTGATCTGCTCGCTGTCGCCGATCTCGACAATTTTGCCGCGATACATCACCGCGATGCGGGTGGAGAGATAGCGAACTACCGGCATGGAATGTGAGATGAAGAGATAGGTCAGGCCGAAGTCGCGCTGAAGTTGCGCAAGCAGGTTGACGATTTGCGCACCGACGCTGACATCGAGGGCGGAGACTGGCTCATCGGCGACGATGAATTTGGGGCGGAGGGCGAGGGCGCGGGCGATACCGATGCGCTGGCGCTGGCCTCCGCTGAATTCGTGGGGGAAGCGAGGCAGGATGGATTCGTCGAGGCCGACGGCGCGGATCAGTTCGAGGACGCGGGTGCGGAGGGCAGATTTGGAGCTGCGTTGTTTAGGGCTTGGGCTTCCGGGATTCCCACCTTTCGCTAAGGACGCGAAAGGTGGGTCACCCTCGGTGTATTCACTGCAAGCCTCTCGATTTGCATCGGTATTTTCGGGCCTCGCATTGCCGTGAATAATCAGCGGCTCGGCGATGATGTCTTCGACGCGGAAGCGGGGATCGAGCGAGGCGAAGGGGTCCTGAAAAATGATTTGCATGTCGCGGCGAAGGCGGCGCATTTCGGCGCGGCCGGCGGCGAGCAGGTCGCGGCCTTCGAAGGTAATGCTTCCGGAGGTGGGCTCGACGAGGTGCAGGATTAAGCGTCCAAGCGTGCTCTTGCCAGAACCGGATTCGCCGACGAGGCCGAGAGTTTCGCCGGAGTGGATGTCGAGCGAGACATCGTTGACGGCGCGCACTTCGTGCGAATAAATCTTGGTGAGATTGCGGATTTCAACGAGCGCCATGGTTCTTGATCCGAGCTTCTTGTTTCAACGTGTTATTCCACATTCCAGATTATGGAATGCGGAAATTTTATTGTGCGGCGATCATTGGGACCGCCGCTAATGCCGCTACAAGTCCGACGAACCTCCAGCGCGTGAAATGCTCTTTCAAAACGATGCGCGCCAGCAGCACGGTGACCGCGGGATAGAGCGACGAAATGACCACCGCTTCATCGAGACGGCCAGTCTGGCTGGCGAGAATGAAGAGGATGGTCCCGAGCGAGTCGATGCCGCCGGTGATGACGCCCCAGCGCAGGCCGGAGGCCGTCATGCCGTGGAAATTTCTTCGCAGCAGGACGATCAAGCTGGTGATCACTAATCCGCCCGACCTGGTTAGCGATCCCAGCCAAAGCGGCGAGGCGTTGCCCGCCTGGCGAATGCAAAGGTAGAATCCGGCGAAGCCGATGCCCGCAACTACGGCCAGCCCAATGCCTTCCGGAGCGGTTCCGTCTGTCGCACGCGTGATCAACCACAAGCCGGCTGCCGCCAGCACGAAGCCGGCAATCTGAATTTTGCCGGGCATGCCTTCGGTGAAGATGGAAAAGATGGTAGGGATCGCGGCGCTCAAGACCGCGGCCACTGGGGCGGTTAGTCCCATTCTTCCTGAAGAGAGGGCGCGGTAGAAGATGGCGAGAGCTGCGCCTCCGGAAGCTCCGGCCGCCAGCGCCCACGCTGCGCTATGTCCGGAGGGGAAAATGCTATGGCTGGCCAGAGCCAGCGTGGCAACCAGAATCAGGCCACCTAAATTCACGATGGCAGTGAACAAGAATGCGTTGAAGCGGCGTGTTGCGTAGCCGCCGAGGAAGTCGCTGGTTCCCCAGGCAGCGACGGCGGACATTCCATAAGCGGCGGTGATCAGTTGCGGCGAAGCGGACATGCCAATCGAGGGTAACATGCAGTCGCCGCGCTGTTCTTGGCTGCGCCCAGGGCTGGCGAGGCGCTCTCTGCTGGATTGCCCTTGCTTGATGCGATCAGCTGTTGCATCCCTTTCGTTACTGATAATCCGCTGGATTAACACAGTTGAATCGGCTACGCTGAACGCGCCCACGGAACTTTCCAAGGGAAAAGGATTGCCATGAAATTCTTTTGCGTCGCCGCTCTTTGTCTCGCTTTCGTCTCGCCCGCCTTGGTTTCATCTGTCTTGGTTTCGCCGGTATATGCGCAAACGGCTGCGAGCGAAGCGGCTTCGAGTGAGCCGGCTACGCGCGACGATGTCATCCTGTACCTGCGCACGATGCATTCGCACGACATGATGCAAAAAATGATGGAGATGCAATCGAAGTCGATGCAGCAGTTGCTGCGCGCGGAGCTGGAGCAGGATAATGCGGTGCCTCCGGACTTTGACTTGCATTTTAAGAAGGCGATGGGAGAGCTGATTAAAGGAATGCCGGTGGACGAGATGACGCAGGCGATGATCCCGGCCTATCAGCACCACTTCACCAAAGGCGACATCGAAGCGATGAACGCCTTTTACGCTTCGCCGGTAGGCCAAAAAGTTCTGGAAGAGCTGCCGGTGGTTACGCAAGAGGGCATGCAAGACATGATGCCGATCTTGAATAAATACCTGACCGCGTGGAGGGAGCGGATGCACAACGAATTCAAGGATGCAGCGAAGACGCCTCCTCCGTCAAAGAATTAAGCGGGTACGGCTTCGCAGAATTGAAGGAGGTTAGATTTTCTTCGCCGTAGACACTGCCGGGCATTCGGTTGCCCAACGTTTGAGTATCACTGCCGGGAGGTTTCCGCATGTCCCAGGTTAGCCAGCTCCCGCCTCCGCCGATCACCCCAGTAGATCGGACGAGGATTCCCGCGCGATTCCTCATCCTGGCCGGGTTGCTGATACTTGGGCTGTTTATGGTGTGGGAGTTACGGCTGCTCAATTCCGGCGCCGGGAAAGAAGCGGCGCAGAGAATTCGCGGAGATGCCAGGGTTCGCGCCGAGTTCGGAGACGACGTCCATATTCCGTTCGCATTCGGATGGGCATTGGGAAAGCAAGCGACCATTTACGCGCGCATCAGCGGGAGGCTCGCGCAGGGCGGTGCTGTGGTCGAACTGGCTGGCAACCGTGGCGGCTGGGGAATCTCCAGGCTGGAAGTTCGCAATCAGGGCGAAGGCCATCTAATTGATCTCTCACAGGCTCCGGCACCCGCCAAACGGGAACAGTTGCAAGGCACGGGCAGCCTTTATTTTGTGGCGTTAGGCGACGCGGCCAGTGATGACGTCAACGACCTGGCCGCTTACTTCGAAAAAGAGTTTGGAATTCACGCAAAGACGCTGCCTGCGATCCCGCTACCCTCAGAGGCCTATGACGCACGCCGCAAGCAGTGGATTGCCGAAATGCTGGTGCAGGCAATGCGGGCGAAGTATCCCGAGCTGGAAGCGGATCCTGAGACGAAAATGGTCGGCATCCTGGAGGATGACCTCTACATTTATTCTTTCAATTGGAACTTCACCTACAGTTACCGGAACTATGAAAGATATTCGGTAGTTCCGACGGCTCGCCTGGACCCGGCGTTCAATCATTTTCCGGCCAGCGAGGCCATCCGCATGGAGCGATTGCGCAAGGTAGCGATGAAGGCGGTAGGCTTGCTGTATCTCGGTTTTAAAGAATCTCCGGACCCGCAAAGCGTGAATGCGATCGAGGCCACGGTGGAAGACATCGACCGCATGGGCAGCGCTTATTTGAATTCCGACGCGCAAATCCGAACGCACGCTGAGCGCACCGACACCGATGGAACGCCGTGCCTGAATTTTTACAGCGGGACTCTGGCGGACGCGCCGCTGCGGACGCCGATTTCGCCTTGCTGGCAGCACACTCAAGACAGCGAGAGCACGCAGTTTCAGATTGACCTGGCGCGGGGCCGATTCCAGGTCTCGCGCAATGACCTTTACCGCGGCGGGGTGATGCCGCTCGTAGTGCAACGGATGAATTTCAGCTACCACTTCGACGATAAAGTGCGTGCCTTCGGCAAGAGCTCGTGGCAGAGCCTGGATGACACGGTGTGGTCGGCCGATCCGAACAGCATTCAGACGATTAGCATCAATGGCACGCTGTTCCAGAGGGAAACGCCGGGAAATGGATTCTCACCGGAGGCCAAGTATCGCGCCGAGGAGCAAGGGACTTCGGCTTTCAGCGGAGCGTTATTGCGCTGGGAAAATGGCGGATGGAGCGTATACACCAGAGCTGGCCAAGTGTGGAGATATTTGGGCTGCGGTCCGAATACGCGGGTGCAATGTTACTTCATGGGATTGAATACGTTCCGGGGAGACGGAATCGAGATAAAACGCGACCCCACGACCGGACACATTCAAACCGTGTCGCAGAAAACAAACGTGAATCTGCCGGCGGTTGCGGCGCTGGATCACACGTGGAGGGCGACGTACGACGGTGAACGAATCACGGAGATTCACGATAGCGACGGGAGATCGGCGACCTATCGCTACAATTCGCAAGAATTTCTCACAGATGTAGAGGCCGATGGCCACAAAATCCACTACGACTACGACGACGCTTACCGGATGACGGGAGCGACCGAGGACGGCAAGTGGGTTCGCATCCATTACGATTCTGAGGGACGCCCCGACCGCGTCGACCTGCCGAACGGGGCGGTCTATAGCATTAAGTATTCGCAGGATGCGATTGAGGTGAATTTGCCGGACAAAGCCTATACAGTAAAAGTGTTGCCCACATTCTTCCGCGTGGTCGAGCATTGATAATTTCCGCCGGGCTGGCCAATCCCTCCGGGTCGAAGGCCAAGAAATTCTGACCCGTGCGTCAGGAAGTTATGCGCTCGGCGCCGCATTCCAGCGTGTTAGAATTTCCACAGCCGCTTCCTGAGAATTCCAGGTTTTAGTTAGTTCTAGAATTGCGTTCTTAAGAGATCAGCTTGATTGAACTGGCACCATCGATTCTATCGGCGGACTTTTCACGTCTTGGCGAGCAGGTGCGCGCCGCGAGCGAGGGTGGAGCGACGGTTGTCCATGTGGACATCATGGATGGGCATTTCGTGCCAAATCTGACGATTGGACCGCCGGTGGTGAAGTCGCTGCGCCGGGTGACGAAGTTGCCGCTCGATTGCCACCTGATGATCGAGAATCCGGATGAGTTTATTCCGGCGTTTGCCGAAGCGGGCGCGGATTGGATTTCAGTGCATCAGGAAGCCTGCCGGCATTTGAACCGCACGCTGCACCTGATCAAGAGCCATAATTGCCTGGCGGGCGCGGTGATTAATCCGGCGACTCCGGTGGATACGCTGGGCGAAGTGCTTGACATTGTGGATTATGTGCTGGTGATGTCGGTGAATCCCGGCTTCGGGGGGCAGAAGTTTATTCGCTCCACGTTGCACAAAATGCGGCAATTGGCGCAGGCTCGAAGCCAGCGCGGCCTTGGCTTCCGGATTGAAGTGGATGGCGGAGTGGCGCTGGATACGGTGGGCGAGGTGGTTCGGGCGGGCGCGGAAATTTTTGTGGCGGGCAACGCGGTGTTTGGAAGCGGCGATCCAACTAAGAACGCGGAGGCGTTGCTGAAAGCTGCCACGGAAGCCGCGATGGTGAAAGTCTAGCAAGTTTCGATTGCCAACTTCCGAGTGCCGATTGCAAGCCGGCACGAGCAAATCGGCAATTGGAATTCGGAAACCGGCAATTTTCATTTGAGGTCCTAATGTTGCGTAGAATTCCATTGCTCGTCACACTGACTGCGATGCTGCTGCTCACGGCGGCCTGTTCCAATAAAAAATCGGTGAATCCGCTGTCGAATGTGGGATCGAAGCAGCCGGACAAGGTTCTATTCGACAAGGCCATGGATGCGATGAAGCACAACCGCTTCGACGTGGCGCGCATGACGCTGCAAACCTTGATCAACACGTATCCCGACTCGGAATTTATTGCGCGCGCCAAGCTAGCGGTGGGCGATTCGTGGTATGCGGAGGGCGGCACCGCGTCACTGGCGCAGGCGGAGCAGGAGTATCGCGACTTCGAAACTTTTTTCCCCAATATGCCGGAAGCGGCCGAGGCGCAGTTAAAGATTGCTAACATCCAGTACCAGCAGATGGAAAAATCGGACCGCGACTATACCCACGCCAAACGGGCTGAAGACGAATACCGCAACCTGATCATGAAGTATCCCGACAATCCGAAACTGGTGAAGGAAGGCAAGCAGCGCTTGCTGGAAGTGCAGGAAGTGCTGGCGGACCGCGAGTTCTCGATTGGAAGGTTTTATTATCTGCGGCAATCGTATCCCGCCTCGATCGCGCGGCTGAAGTCTCTGGTGGAGAAATATCCGCTGTACAGCCGTGCCGATGAGGCGCTGTATCTGCTGGGCCAGAACTACGAGGGCGAAATCGTGCGGTTGCGAGCGCGACCGTCATGCAAGGCCGTCAATGTGCCGCCGGGCTGCGTAGGCGAAACGGTGAAGGCCAACATGATCAACGAATGGACCCGGCAGGCCAGCGAGGAATATTCGCAGATCATCACCCGCTATCCGTTGATGGATTACGTGGATGAGGCGAAGAAGCGGTTGGCGGCGCTGCACCAGCCCATCCCGCGTCCAACCAAGGCGGCGGTGGCGCAGAATCGGGCCGAGGAAGACAGCCGCAAAGAGGCCAATACGCTGGACCGCCTGATGAGCGTGGTGAAGAAAGGTCCGGACGTCGAGCACGCCGCGAAAGTTGGAGAGCCGACGTTGGTCGATCCCACACCCGTGGCGGCCAGTGGAGTGGTGACCGCCGCGGCGCGGGCCGCGATTGGCGGGCCAAGCGCCGGAACCGAACATGGGCTTACGGTGGAGACCGTCCCGGGAGGAGGTCTGTCGCCGAGCGATGCAGCGCCGCGTTCTGACACGCCCGCGCAGCCTACAGCCGAAGCCGATCCGTTTGCCCGTCCATCCGCTGCGACGGCTGCCGATCCGAATGAGCTTAAGCCGGCTGCTCCCGATGCCAACGAATTGAAGCCCGCAACCGCGCCTGATCCCAATGAACTGACGCCAGCGGCGGGTGCGCAGGGATCGAATGCGCCGCTTCCACCGCCAGTGCAGGTCAATGAGATTCAGACGGGGCAGGCATCTTCCAGCAGCACGGCCACTGCCGATTCCAGCTCAAGCCTGGCCAGCGATCAGGATATTTCCAGCAGCAAGAAAAAGAAAAAGACGGGATTGAAGAAGATCATTGCTTTTTAGGAGCTTCCGCTAGAAACCTCGGGCCAGGAATCTCAGGGAATTCCGTGGCCTAGCCTTATTCCCGCGCGGTAGACGTTGACCGCTGGTAACCAGTTACCTACTGTTGGATCATTGACTTACGTCCGAGGGCAGGTTACCTTCGCGATATCTTCCCGCATCAGAGGAATTCTTTGGCCCGGAAAATACTTCTCGCCGACGACAGCGTGACCGCCCAGAACATGGGGCGCAAGATTCTCGCCGATGCGGGATACGAGGTGATTGCCGTCAACAATGGCTCCGCCGCCCTGAAGAAAATCGCGGAGATCAAGCCCGACCTAGTCATTCTTGACGTATACATGCCCGGCTACAGCGGCCTGGAGGTATGCCAGCGGCTGAAAGAATCCCCGGAGACAGCCCGCATTCCGGTGTTACTCACTGTAGGCAAGCTGGAGCCATTCAAGCCCGAGGAAGCGCAACGCGTGCGCGCCGAGGGCTATATCGTCAAACCGTTTGAAGCCAGCGAACTACTGAGCAGTCTCTCCAAGTTGGAAGATAAGGTCGTGCCTCGATCAGAGCCCTCGAAGCCCGGCCGCTTCGCCCGCGCCATTGCATTAGCCGAAGAAGCCAGCCAGGGCCGGCGCTCCGAAGCTGCCGGCGCCGGTGAAGGATGGCCGAACCGGCTAGGCATGCCGCATACGAAGACGGGGCCCGAAGAAAAAGTGGAGGACGACCCAGCGATTTATAACGCCATCAATGGGGACCAGCGCACCGCAGTGGATAAGCCCGCGGGGGAGAGTGCAGTTGAGATTGATCCCCGGCAGGAAGCGGCGGAAACGAATGTAGACGTGGGAGCGTTGGCTCCCGCAGGTTTGCCAAAAGACGTTACCGCGGAAGAACTGGCCGCCATCGCGGCCGCGGCTGCAAAAATTCAGATGGCAACTTCGATTGTTGCCAGCGCGGATCAAGAATCCGGGAGCGGATTCGCAAAGCCTGAGTCCGCCGCTCCACATTCAGAGCCGATTGCGGCCAAAGCTGAAGATCATTTGGCTTCGGAAGTCGCGGTGGGCAGCCATGAATCGATGAGCGATGCCGCTGCGGCAGAACTCGCGGCCGAGAGCGGGCATCGCCGAAACGGCGATTCGCATTCCGCGGATATCCACTCTTCTCAGTCCGAAGATGTGCCAGTCACCATGGCGGCCGCATCCCAGTCGCACGCGGATTCAAGCAGCGGGGTGTCCCGCTGGACCGCGGTTGCCGTTGCGCTGGAAGGCAACGAGGCTTCGATCTCGCTGGATCACGAAATGCAGAAGGCACATGCGGCCCTTGCGACAGCAGAGTTCGCAACGTCCGTCAGCCATGCTGAGATGGCGCAGCCCACGCACTCAGAAATCGCGTCGCCACCTGAGATTGATCATTCCGATGCGCAGGCTGAAAAACCGGTCGACGCGATTGCAAATTCATACCGCGAACTCGATTCGCGATCGACCTCTGTTCCGGCGCAAGAATCCGCGTTCAGCGCCCGAGCGGCAGAACTTGAAGCAGTGCCGGTAGCGGTGCCAGAGCCAGCGGCGGATAGTGGCGCGTTCACGGCAGAGCCTTCAGGCGCTTACCAGATCATTAATTCGAAGCCGACCGAAGCCAACGTGGAGGCCAATGCTGCAGAGCCGTTTGGGCCGGCAGAACAAGAGATTGCGGCCTCAGCAGCAGCGCACGTGAGTGCGGAAAGTCAAGAAGCAGCAGTTGCTTCCAATGGGCCGGAAGCCGCTATGGTTTCTGAAGCTGCTTATTCTGAAACTCAGCCCATGCCTGAAGGTGGAGCTGCGATTACGGAGAGTGCTGACGCGTTCGCGCCGATTGCCTTCACGCCAGAGGCTAGTCTCGAACCTGATTCTGTAAAAACTACCGCCGCAGCCTGGGCCAGTTGGCGTCAAATCCGCGATACCGGCAAGATCGGCGAAACGTCTGCTCACTCGGAAGACTTCGTGGCGCGCGAATCCGTCCCCGAAGATACCAATGCCAAGGCGGTAGCCGCGGGCGCCGAACAGATCGACCACGCCGAAGCAGCCGCGCCCGCCCAAAATCCCTCCGACGTAGCCAGCATCGTCGACAGCGTCCTTGCCGATCTTCGCCCCAAGCTGATGGAAGAAATCTCTCGTAAGATGGCGGAGAAGAAGTAAGAATCGGCTTCCGAAAGCTAGTTCGGTCTATCCCCGTTTGACGGGGTGGTATAAGGCGACGGCAAAATGCTCCCTCCCCCCACCACCAGAAACTCCGGGTTTGACGTTGGCCGGGGCCCGCCCGCGCGGGTGTGCTTAAGAGTTGCGTCGAAACAGATCTTTTGTTACGCTCCTCGCGACTGATCGTCTCGGAGGTCTCTCGATGGCATTTTGTAAAGCCTGTGGCTCGGAACTCGGATCTGCGACATTTTGTCCGAAGTGCGGTGCCAGCCAAAACGCTGTGACGGTTGGGGTAGCAAGCGCGTCTAGCGAAGGCCTAG
>Ga0182024_10011090_pt1 | contig 18187 bp, 9 predicted proteins | sample P32metaG_FD_120480 | JGI IMG/M metagenome (GOLD analysis project Ga0182024, IMG submission 120480) | Permafrost microbial communities from Stordalen Mire, Sweden - P3-2 metaG (Illumina Assembly) | ecosystem: Environmental > Terrestrial > Soil > Wetlands > Permafrost | place: Sweden: Stordalen... | reverse complement strand
GTCGGTGAGCTGGAATGTGTTCGCTGACGCGAACTTCTTCGGTGGCAGAAGGTCACCAGTGACGAAGCAGGCTGAATAGTTCGCTCCGGTGGGCGTGCCGGTGATGGTATAGAGATTGCCATTGATTTCGAATGAATTGAGATTGACCAGGATGGAGGCGCCGCCACCGGTGGAGTCAACCTCGTCTACATGAACGGTGAAAGTGTCAGATCCGACCGTCGCAATCCCGGCGTTGACATTTTGACCCGAGATGACGGGGAAGAAGACACTGACATCGTTGTAGTGGATGAGATAGGTCTTGCCGTCCGCGGGAACAAAGGCGTATTGCGTGGTTTCCGGGAGATAAGAGATCGCTTCCACCTTTGTGCCGTTGATGTAATACGTCACGCCGTTAATCGCGTCGATAAAGAACTCATTGGTGTAGACGAATGTCGCGGTAATCGGGTTATTGCCGCTGCTGTCGAAGCTGAGAGTGGTGGCGGTCAGCGTATCGGTGAAGGTCACCTGCGAGCCTGAGACGGTAGCCGGAAAGACGTTGGCGGGAATGCGGCTGTCGGTCACCGTTGCGCCGGCAAGGGTGTACGTGACGGCAAGGCCATTCCAGGAGACAACGAATTGTTTTGTGGCTGTATTGTAGTTCAGGCCGGTGGGCTGGATGGACGCCTGCGAGGTTCCGGTGTTGAGTGTGTATTTCAGGGCGCCCGCTGTGAGCGTATTGCCCGCCAGCGTGTCCTGATTGGTGGCCCGCACCACGTTGACGGCGTTCACCGTATAGATCACATTGCCATCTACGGAGAATTCGTCGTCACCGGAAATCACATAACCCTTCGTGACGCTGCCGCCCTTCACGGTATAGGCGATGTTCGACACGGGGTCGGTCTTCGGCACGATGAAGCGCCCGTTGACCATTTGCCAGTAGGGCCCGGCGGCATTCTGGTACGCCACCGGAACATTGACGGTATAGGTGACCGGACCTGCCACAAACTGATTGTTCGCGATCGGATAGACGGCGGGAGTCGCTTGGCTGTCGACTGCGAGAGGCACGGCGGTGGTCACGACAACACTGGCGACAAAGGTATTGGCGGCGCCGGAGGTCGAAACCGGGTACGAGGCATTGTTCGAATCGACGAATGAGACCGACGAGCCGTCCACGAGGCAGGTATAGAGGATCTTCGTCACCGGGTCCTGGAAGTAGCCCCCTGTCAGCGCTCCAGCCGAGACGGTCAGATTGGGCGCCGCGACCGGGCCCCCCACAATGCTGATAGCGTTAACCGTCGCGGAGGTGCCGCTGATACTGATGGTGTAGGTGACGGGGATGGTGAACTGCCCGCTCGAAATCGGAAAGACGTGGGAGACATCGCCGCTGGCCGATCCCAGATCGGCGACAGCAACGTTCACATAGTAAGTGGGTCCGCCTGGCACTTCGAAGTAAGGAGTCTGTCCCAGGTTGCTGAAGATCTCGTAACTGTTGCCCTGGTTCACCGCGGTATTGCCGCTGAGCGTATAGGTCAGGCCTGTATTCGAATCGGTGAACTGCGCATTGCCGATGGCGTAGTAGTGGACCCCGTCAAATGCCGCTATGTCGGCCGGGCGCCCGAAGAATACCGTTTGCGTCCCGAAGGTGAATTGGTTGGGAGTCAGCGGCCCGCTTGTATTGACGATCAGGGTCTTCCCTGCGCCTGCGGCGATGGAGACCCCGTCAGTACGCAAAGTGTATGTGAGCGCCCCGGCTTTGAACTGGGCTGGGGCGCCGGAGATGAGGAAGTAATTCGTCCCGTCAAAGGCAGCGATGTCGTTCACCGTGTACACGACGCCATCGGTGAACGTTGCCTTCGTATAAGGAGCAGAACCGCTGAGCGTGAAAGGCTGCGGCACAGACGCGGTACCGTCGAGCCCGACACTGAATTTGTTCGCGCCATCCGCAAATGTGCGGTAAACGAGAATCGGATACGTAACGCCGTCGCCCACCACCGTGGTGTTGTTGATCAGATAAACGATGTTCCCGATGGCTACGGTTGTGGCGTTGGGTTCGGTGGTGACTGTGAAACTGCGGTCGGCTGTCGTGATGGTGTACGTGAAACCGGACGTGGTCAGGGGGTAGGTCGTGCCGTTGCCGACCACCTGGCCGTTCAGTGTGTCGAGTTGGTAGACGTAATTCTCAATTACTACGACGTTACCCTGAGTAATATTGAACTGGCCGGAAATGGTCGCGCCGTTGAGTGAGCCGCTCTTGAGAGCAATCGTGTACTGGACGCCGTTGATCACAAACTGGGAATTGCCAGCCGTCATGGCGTAGGTATTGCCGCCGCCAACCACCGTGTTGGGCTGAACGTTCGTATTGATAATGTAGATCTCGCCATTGATCGAGAATTGGTACGGATTGACGGGACAGGTCTGGCCGTTCCCGGTAACGCTGATATAATTACCGCTGCTGTCCTGGTCGAAAGCGTAGAAGTTCCCGCCCAGGGTGAACATCTGGAGATTGGCCATCAGGCTGTAGGCAGCCGGTGAGCCCGCCATGATCGCGCTATAGAGCAGGGTCGGCGAGCCGTTGATCGTATACACGCCATTGAAGCCGATGACGTAACCATAGTTGCTGCCGGAGACGAACGTGAGTCCCGTCTGCAGCGGGACGGTCTGGCTATTAGCGCCCTGCGTTATAGTGACCGTGCCCTGCGCGGGGTTGTAATTGTAGACTCGGCCGCCAACAGAGAGTGTAATCGTGCTTAGCCCGGCGGCGTTGTTGAAGACGTCGATTGTTTTGATGACTCCGCCCCCCGCGATGGAGAAGGGGGTATAGGTAATCGGCGTTGGGGCCTCGACGGCGGTTGGCGCGTCGATGTCGTTATAACTAACCGTTCCGTTGCTGTTGAAGGTGAACTGCGTGCGATCCGCGGTCACGTGCGCGTTATCGGGGCCGAACAGATAGCTCTTGCCTCCGGTCACGAGCGTGTAGCGCGATGTGACACCATCCGAGAGCGTCGTGCTGATGTTGACGGTATAAGTATTGCCGTTGAGAACGAATTTCGGGAAGGCGATGACGGCACAAATCGGGTTTGAAGGGTCGATGGCGTCGGTAATGTACAGACCGCCGGTGGGCGTGGCCGATTTACCTGTGGAGTCCACAATCGAGTTCGCGATCGCATTGTAGGTGTAGAAGACCGCGCTATCGCCCTTCAGCCCCTGGAACGCGACACTAAAGGGCAGACCGATCAGACTGCCGAGGCCATTTCCGCCGTACGACCCGACCATCTTGTCGAGACCGTGGGAAATGGATCCATAGAAAGAAACGGCCTTGCCGGTCTTCGGATTGATCGGGACCACGGTCGTCGACCCGGCGATCGGGTATGTGGAGTTTCCGGAATAGATTTGTGAAATCTGGACCGGCTGCCGATTGGCCGTCTGGACCACGTTCAGGGCATAACCGTTCACTCCGGGAGCTCCGATGATGGGCGCCGCCTGAATGCCGGCGCCGACTGCCTGAATAGGCAGAAACGCGGGCGGTTGCCCGGAACTGGCAGGCCCGAAGGCTGCATAGATGAGGTTCGAGACCTTGTTAATCTGCGCCACCAGATCCTGCGGGTTGACGTTGTTGGGAGTCGCCGGCGTCACCGGAGAGGTTCCGGGATTGGCGGGCGTGCCGAGCGTGACTTTCAGGGTGAAGCTGGAAGATTCGATGATGGCGCCGCTTTCGGAGTAGAGAGCGTACGTATAGAGCTCGTTGTAGTTACCGTCTGTATCGATAAAATACCGCGCAGCCTTTGTGCCTGTGCCGCTCCCGTCATCCATCAGGCACATCGCGTAACCCATGTCCACCAGTTCGAAGTACGCGTTCTTCAGAGTGCCGTAATGATCGCGTGAAAAAATGAAGAAGTCGTACTTGGCCGGCAGACCGTAGAGCGAATTCGGGCCGATGGGATTGCTTCCCACGATCGCGATATCCCGATCCGCTTTCTTGCTGAGAAAGACCGACCCGGTGACGCCGTTTTCGAGGTGCAGATTTGCCGAGACGACCGAACTGAACGTATCCATCAGGCCGAGCTGATTCGGACGCACCGGATTCTCCAGGCTCAGCACGAGCGATCGGGTGCGGTTGGCGAAGGTCGGATCGACTGCTGACGGCGGAACGTTGGCAATGTAGTTCGGCAAACCCGCGGCGGTGAATGCATCGTATGCGAGGCTCCAGAATTGCCGCGGCAGACTGACGTCTGTGTTATAAAGAGCCACTTCCCAGCCCATGACAGACGCGACCTGTTCGAGCAGCGGCAACTGGCTGGGAAGAACATCGTTGACGTCGAAGTGATCGGGGCTGGAGAATGCGTAGCCGGTTGCGCTGAGGTACCCGTTCAGGAATACAACACCCTTGGTCGACTCCTTTCCGTTATAGGGGCTGAGCGTGCCGAGATCGTTGTTGTCGTAATCGAAGAGCACGCCGAGCAGCATGTTTGACATCGAGGAGACGGCGGAAACAAGACCCGATCCGGTCTGATCGCTCGTCATGGCCGACTCTTCGATGTTGTAGACCACGCCGGAGAGCGAGCGTATTAGGTGAACGGACATACCCATGTATTGGGTATCCGCGGGCGTCATGACGGCGCGATTATGAGACGAATAGATGATGTTCGCCCGATCCATGCCGTCGCCGGCGGGCAGGATCTGCTGAGCGCAGATGTTGGCTGGCGGATTGCGCTGCGGCTGTACATTGGCGGAACGCCAGCAGATGCCCTCCTGGATCTGGCCGTTGGTCAGTGCCAGTACCTGTTGCTTCGGCAGCAGCGGATACTTGTGCGCAAGATCGTTCGGCGTGAACATCACGGCGAGGGGATCGTAGACGAAGTGCAGCTTCTGTGCGCTCAGAATCGGCTTGCCGTCGCCATCCAGGTTAAATCCGTTCGGATAAGTATTCCCGTTCACCGTTTCGCCTGGCTGAGCGACGATCTCGGGATAGATCAGAGTCCAGATCTGCTGGCCGAGGAAATTGGAAAGATCGGCGACGAAGCCCTTCGTGGCATCGAGTTCTGGAATCGGGATGAAGATGGTCGGGACAAAGAAGGTGTCGCCTGTGATGCTGGTGAAATCCAGAGTGTCGAGGGTGTCGACCATCGTGGTGGGAGTGTAGGTGGTGCCGAAGAACGGCAGGCCACTGCGCTTGTAGCGCGCGCCTTGCGCCAGCCTGAGATGGCCCGTGGTGGCCGGAACGAAGGTGTCGACCAGGAGGCCAGACACGGTGCCGAGCCCGCCGACCGCACCGAGCGCAGGGAAATTGGAGACGGCGCGCACCAGGTAGACCAGGTTGTTATAGGGAATCAGTTCGAATTCCTGGTTGCCTACCTTGTTTTGTTTCGTCAGCGTGATGAAGTCGCCGGTAGTTGTGAGATTCGTCTGTGCCAGCGTGTTGATTCCCTCTATGGAGATCACGGTCGTGCTGGCCTGGCCCACCACATAGCACTCCGTGGGAAACGAAAGCGGTTGGCTGGAAGTGACCTGCAGATCGGCCGTGCCGGCTGTAGCGTTGATAGAGAAGTTAGTGTATTTAACGACTCCGCCATCCGTGCTGACTCCCACGAAGTATGGCTTGTTGGCCACGGAGATGGTCTTAGCCGAATCGTATTTCTGATCCGCGAATGTGTAGGTGAGTTTGTAGAGGTGGGCCGGGGATCGTTTATCCACGGTGAAATCGGCATCGAGCCGGAATGGAACCAGGTCGCCTCCGCCGAATGCCAGATAGATGGATTTGCCCGCTGGCCGGGTTGCCTGCATCAGGTGGCAATCCGCGCTCCAGTTCTGCCGCCGGCAAACGAAGTATGCGGGGGGCACCGCGAAGATGCTGTATTGGATGAGGGAAGAATCGAACGCGGCGGTTTCGAGCGGGGCAGCGCGCTGCGCTTCAAAGGTTGTGAACTCCGTGAGCCCCGTGAGCTGTCCGAACAGGCTCAGCGGGCTGAAACTGCTGGTTTGCTGCGTTGAATAGGGAAGATTGGTATAGATGCAGTCGCCCTGCGCCGGCACCGATTCCGCAATGCCAAAGAACGGCTCGTAAGGGCTGAATGTGAGGGCGTCAAAGTTGTTGGCCGAATCGTAGAGGGAGTAGAGATAACCGAGTTTCAGCTCGTTGGTCTTGCTCAGAAGATTCGTGTACGGCGTGCCCACGTGGGCGAAGTGTCCGTACTGGTCATATGCCATCGACGGCACGATGATGGACATGTTGTAGCAGGTCAGCGTGTTGAGGAACACCACCCGCACGTAGTAGGGATCGTAGGTAAGATTCGTGGTCGGGTCCGGCAGTTGATTCGGCGGCGCAAGGTCCGTCTGAACAACCTCGACGAGATAGGCTTCACCCGTGCCGGAATTGTAGACCGAGAACCCGTAGATGGGCTGGTACTGACGGCGGGCGAAGGCAGTGCTTTGACTTGCGCCCGTGCTGATTTCGGCCTGGCTCACAGCGATGGCCGGTTCGAGGCTCTTATCGACCGCCATGTTCGCGGTGGCCTTTTGGTTTTGGAGCGTTTCGAAGCTCTGCCGCGCCGCAATGCCGGAAACAGATGTATTGGCCACGAAGCCAGGGCTGAGATTGGCGACGGCCAGACCGGAAATAGCAGGCTCAATGACCTTCGCGGCGATCGAATCGTTCCCTTCGCTGGCCGGAGCCTCGCTGGTTGCCGCGTCGGCCGTATAAGGGTTGGGCTGCTGGAGGATACCCGGCACGGTGATCTGTTCACCCACCGTGACGCCTGGCGTCTGGGACGGCGCAGGGAAAGGCGTTTTGAGAATGTTCAGAATGGTCGCGGTGATGGCCTTCAACTGCCCCAGATCTACGCTCTGAGTCGATGTGGCGTACGGGAAGGCGTAAATGGGCCAAACCGTCATTTCGGCGGTGTCCAGGTACATGTGCATCGGTTCCTGCGCGGTCGCGGTCGCGAGGCCGATTCTCGCCGTATCGGTCTGGGCCTGGCTGACGCGGGCCGCCTGGGTGGAGCCGGTGTAGCCAACGTCGATATAGGGATTGTGGCGATTGGCAAATTGCCAGTATTCAGTCTGAGGCCAGAAAACCGGCGGGTACGGCAGCGTGTTTGGATCGCCCTCCATGTCGCCGAGATTGATGACGCCGAGCATATAGCGAGTGCCGCCGATGACGACGCTGTCGTCTTCGGGCACAAATACGTACTTCAGCAGCGTTCCCATCTGAACCTGCCGCACCAGACCCATGACCAGCTTCGAGGAAACGAAGGCCTTCGAGCTGGTGTCGTCAGGCGATGAATTGATGACCGCGCTGGCCAGGAAGACGCCCGAGGAACTGAGAGATCCGGCGGCGAATGTATCGATATTGATGTTCGAGTAAATGAACAGCGAACTGTCGGTGATCTGCAGTTGATAAGCGGGCAAACCGCTCGCCTGGGCATCGAGCGTCATGTTTCCGTTGAAGCCGGCGCCCGGCAGCAGCGAAGGTGAGACGGTAAGGAACACGGGTACCGACCAGACCGACATCAGACTGGAACCGCCGATGAAGCTGCCGAAGTACAGATCGCCTGGGTGTGGCGTCGACTTGTCGGAAGGCACCGGGTTGGGAACGTTGATGTTCGAATCGACCACCGTCTGCGTGGCGTCCAGAATGTCGTACTGGCTCCCGTTGGAGCCAAACGTCAGGCGAACACTGTAGGATTCACCCTGCAGGACGCCATGTGTGCCTACGGCGGGAGCAGGCAGCGACAATTGCAGCATTGGATACAGCGCGACAGAGGTGAGCGCCGCGCCGTAGACCATCGCACCGATGTATGTGTGGCTCGTATCGGGCTCGCCGGAAGCAAGAACAACCGAGCCGGACGATCCGTCCGAACCTCGCGTCGTTAAGCTGGTTCCGGTAAGCGACAGCACATAGTAGGTTCCGGCTTCGAATGTGACGCCTGCCGAGGCCAGAGTGAGAACGAATGCCCCGAGCGCCGGCTGGTTGCCCACCATAAGATTCACGACGGTACCGGCCGTCGCGTTCTGCAAGGCTGATCCCGCGCCGAGGTTCTGCTGCGGAAATGCCGTGCCGATCTCAACGCCGGTAATGCCGGTTCCGCTAAGAGCCTCGCGCGGAATCGATGCATTGAGTCCGGCCTGAACTGTTACGGGAGCAGGAGGAGTCGGCTGAACAATGCCGCCACCGATAATCTGCAGGGCGGCCCCGGTGACTCCGGCGACGCTGATATTCTTCTGCGCAACGGCAGGCACAACATCACCGCGCGCCGCCAGGGTCAGTCCGTTCAGGTTAGTCCTCTGCGACGGCGTGGTCGTGACTGTCGCGACCACCGGAACAGTCAATTGATCGACGACCCCGGCCGCCGGCGTGGAATTCAAATTGAAATTGAGCGCTGCCGTGGTTACGCTGAGTCCTGCGCCACTGTCCGTGTCTTTCGCGGCAATGGCTGTGTCGAGGATGGAGACCAGTTCATCGGTTGGATAAAGATAGGTCGCCTGTGCCAGCTTCCTGAGTACATTCTGGAGCGAGCCTCCGTTGAGAAGCGGATGAGTCGGGTCATAGATCAGCACCGGATCGGCGAGAGTCGTCGCGGTCGCCGTGAAGTTGGCGTTGGCCGCGCCGAAGTCATAGATGGGCGCGCCGAGACACGTGCTCCACGCGTTGGCGCGATAGAAACCGATAATCTGCTGGCTGGCAAAGACACTCGCGGGCGAAGCCGAAGAATAGCTCAGGGAGACAACGCCGGTTTGTGCCTTCGGACCGAGCGTCGAGATGGTAGCCACCTTCGCGGTATCGAAGGTGTATACGGTGAAGTTGTGACCCGCACCTGCGACGGTCGCGGTGGTTTCGAGCTTCAGCGCGGTGGCGGCTGAATCGGTGTAACCGGGGCCGCCGGGGAAAAGTACAGTTTGACCGGCGTGAACCGTCTGACCGTTCACGGTCGGGGAGGAATCGAATTTACTGACATAGATATTCCCAGCCGAGACCTGATCGCGAGTATAGTAGACCGGCAGTACAAATGTTTTGGCGCCAGGAGAGTTGTACTGGGTGACGTCGTAGACAAGCGCCGTGACAAAGGGAACTATCGTCGGACTGTCGTCGTAGATCTGCTCATTGTGGGTTTTGAGGAAGTCGTCAAGCGGAACCACCTGGGATACGGCCGATCCAAGAACGGTGACCCGCAACCCGGTGGCGGGATCGTAGCCGCCAGATGATATTCCCACCGAGGCATTGGGATCGAGATCGGGACCGACGCGGGCCGGAACATAGCAGAACTTCACCGCGGAGAAGATCGGGCTGGCAGCCAGGTCGCTGTACATCTGCAGAATTCCCTGGTCCGTATTCGGGTAGACAGTCCCGGCATTCGTCGGAGCAGTCGAATTCGTGTCGGCTGCAAGGCTGAGGCGAAATGTGTTACGGAGCAGAGACACCACGAACAGACGCGTCGCGCCCGGACGACTGTACGGATCGACATCTGAACCGGCGAGATATGAGTTGAACGTCTGCTGGACATTGCCGGCATCGAACCAGGATTTGCCCAGCCAGTTGAGCGCGCTGTAGAACCAGGCGGGAGCCCATACCTGCGCTGCCGGACGGGGAGATGGCCTCCCGATATACCGCAGCGGCGGAGGCTGCAAACCCGCCTCAGGCTCTTCGAGGACAATCTGACTGACAGCAGGGTCGGAAGTTTTCGCCATTTTACTCTCCTGATAGAACCTTCGGGTACACCGAACAAACGTATCGATCTGTTCAGGTGACTAGCCTATGTGTTTCGGCGGAAGCGATCGTTTCAGAGGAACAAGCGTCCGGCAACTCCAATCACTTGGAATTAGTATCGAATCGCACCGGAAGTGAATCAAATTCAATATCTTTGCTATCTGCCGGAATGGTCAAAACCGGATCAGGCTGAAAGCCGGAATTGGAGAAAACGATCGGAGCGTTTGGAACGGCGGAGGGCTGTTGTTTCGGAAGATTCGGCTGAGGGTTATGGTTTTCCCGGATTCATCCAGGAGCCCGCCGAGTCCAAAAGGAGCGGGAATACCCAAGCTCCCCGAAAAGCCGATTTGTTTGATCGTGGGCGAGAAGAGGTGTTCCACTCAACCCGGGGCGCCCAGGGCTTTGTGAGGCGCAGTATTGACTTTGATTGAAGCAGCGACGAAATGGTCGTCGACGTCGCAGAGGTTCGGGCTGCTCAAGAAACTGGACGACGCGGAGAAGATCACGAAGCGGATTTGGGGACATGTGAGGCGGCAATGATTAGCCACCGATGAACACCGACAGAATTGGTTCGGTGCTGCGTCCGCGTGGGAGAAGGCCTCAGAGCTATTCGGTGACTGTAACGTGGCGACAGGAAAAAAGCGTCAAGTCCGGCATTTTTGCCGCACATTGGAAGCGTGCAGCGGCAGGCGGTTCGAGGGGCAGGTGTTCTTCGCCTCGTCCCCAACCAATAACAAAGTCGCCATCACAATCGGCGTTGTTCCAGCGAATGTTTTCGACTCCGGAATCACGGAAGAAGGGCTCCACCAGTTCAACCTGACTGTGCCGAACGCCCCCAGCGGAAATCAGCCGCTCCAGGCAACAGTCAACGGAGCCCAGACTCCCGCCGGTCCCGTCGTCACCATCCAGTGAGTTAAAATCCTGTTCGCTTCCGCTGATAATACTGTGTCGGCGGTATTTCGCATCCGCTATAACAGGATAGGATGACCTCAGCGGGTGCGAGCGAGGGAAATGCGATTGCCCTTATTGGTTCTTCATGTCAGCGCCGGCATTCTGGCGATGCTCGCTGGCGCTCTGGCGATAGTCTTCTCCAAGGGCTCGCGGGGACATCGCCTGGCGGGAAATGTGTTCGTCATATGCATGCTCTCTGTCTCGGCGGTGGGAGCTTATCTCGGGTACAGAAAGTCGGAAGCGGACAATGCTTTAGGCGGCATTCTCGCGTTCTATTTAGTTGCTACGGCTTGGGCAACGGCCAGGCGCGGTGGGATGGAAACGTGGGTCATCGAGTGGAGCGAACCCCCGATTGCGTTCGTCGTGTCAGCGATCTGGATAACCTGGGCCGTTGAGGTGACGCGCGGCCGAATGGCCGTAGGGCAAAACAGTTCCGCTGCGGGGTACTTCTTCTTCGGTTTCCTGGCACTGTTGTGTGCGGCCGGGGATGTGCGCATGCTGTTGCGCGGGCTTTCTGAAAGACAACGGCTTCTGCGACATCTTTGGCGCATGTGCTTTGGATGGGCTATCGCAACCGTTTCCTTTTTCCTGGGTCAGCCCCAGGTTTTCCCCGTGTGGTTGAGGGGTTCGCTCTTTCTTGTGGCATTGGCCTTTCTGCCCTTATTCCTGCTGGTTTTCTGGCTTATTCGGGTTCGCTTCACGAATACGTACCAAAAGAGCGGACGGGTCACGCGTCGTTCAGAATCCTCGCTGCCCGCACATTAAGAAAAATCGAGAAACGACCGGTAAGCATCTCGCAATCGTTTTCGCCAGTACCAGGACCGAAATAGCACGAAGTCAGTGACTTCATGCGAGACCGTCGGCGGCGTCCGGACACCGATCGGCCCCGTGGCCGCGGGGTACCGACAATAACGAAGAAAAATGGTCCCGTCCGTCTGTACTTGCCGATTTGTGGCAAGCGTATCAGCGTATCTAATGGATCGCGAGCTCGATCTTCTTGAGTGCCGAACTGAAGTCGGACGGCGAGTAGACAGTGAAGGTCCTGCCGTTCATCCGTTTCACATAGTCCTCCACGATGTCCAACGGCGGGCCTCCATTCGTCAGCATGGGCTGCGAAATGAAGTCAGGGATACCGGCGGACGGCACACGGTAATATTCTTCCGTCAGTCCGGGCTGGTTCGGCTGATATTGCAGGTAAAAAAAGCGCGGCGAATGTGCAGTTGCCGGAATTGAAAAGCGAGGCGGTATCTTTGCGCCCATCGGGGTCCCCATAAAAATCACAGCATCAGGGGGCGGTTCCGCATGGATCTCCCGATTCACAGTGTCTGCGAGAAAACTAACAACCGCGGTGGCGCTCTGTTGCACGTAGGCGCCAGGAGGCAACTGAATTCGCGCCCTGTCCATCACGTCGCCCAGATGCACGGCGCCGCTGATGTCTTTCAATGCGAAGCCGTCCCGCAGAACAGTTTCACGTTGCCCGGCCAGATCGAGTCCAACTACCCGCACGGAATCGGCGGGGTTCTGTTCCAGCAAGGAGGTGAGCATGCTAACCAGGATTCCCCACTTAGTAAGCAGCCATTCCACGCCATCCGGCTTACCGAGCCGTACAATTCGGGGAGCGGCGGGCAGTGTATTCAGTACAACCGTGATCCGACGTGGCTGTGCGCGGGAATTCGGAAGTAACGTGCGCGCATGCGGTAACGAAACCCCGGCTGCGGTGCCAGGGGGCAGCATCGCTTCCGTTGCATGCTCGTTCTTGTCAAGCCTGGCGTCAAGAGTCCACTTTTGCCGGCATACTCGGCCAAGGTCGTCCAGCAGGCTGAAACTCACGTCGTAATGTCCCTCCCCGACGAGAAACAGACCGCGAACCGCGGCAACAGCCTCAGGCTGGGACACTGCGGGGACGTCGACGGAATCCATGAAATACACCGGGTGGCGACTGCTGTCTTCCGGTGTTACCCGGAATACCAGGTACCAATGATGCCCGCCGCCGCTATAGAGGCGACCGGCACCTGCAGAACGTATCCGGTCTGGAGTCGAAGCCCAAAATCGAGCGCGGGCTCGACTTGCCTGACGGTGCATGGCAAAACCTCATGTGTCTGATTCGGATCGAGATCTTTCACCGCCAGTGGCAATTGCGAGGGATCCACGGCGGTCTGCGCAGATACCGTTTCCGTGAACATGAGAATCGCGGCGAATGTCCATGCGCTCTTTAAGAGACGTTTCGCGCCCATTTGAGAAGGCAATGTCGCCTATTTCCAGTCTATCGCTTCCAGAGTTCATGCAATCGGTGTCACTCGCAAAACCAGGATTGGGCAGTTGGATCTACTCGCGTCTTGATCGCTTAAGCCGGAGCGCTTGGTCGGGGTCGTATTCAAATACAGGCGGGGCCGATTCCGCCGCCGTGTTACGGGCTTTGAGTGCCGCGATCTTGCGCTGCACTTGCTCACTGGATGCCGACACTGGCGAAGTCTCGGCTGCCACCGGCTTGCTGACTGGAAGTGGATTCGATTTGGTGCCACGTCCAGCTGACCTGTCTTTCGCCCGCGGCCGAGTCCGCGCGAAGGTGTGGACTCCGCCTTGGCCGCGTCCGACGGGCTACCGATCTTGTCATCGGTGTCCGAATGAAAATCCCGGACCTTTGTCGTATCTTTTGAATAAACAGTCAATGCACTGATTACTCAAACACGCCAACTCAACTTCCTGAATTCTGCCAATTACGCGCGCGTTGAGAGTATGATAACGGGTGGTCGTTGCCGCGATGTGGTATCGGCGGTGGACTGCGCGAACGCTAACTGCCGCAGCCCCAACCTTGAACTGCACAAGTACGGGCGCTAGCTGATTCGCTGGCAGCACAAGCGCGTCTGGTGGTTCGACGTTGAGATCCCGCGCGTCGGCGTCAGGAAGGATGGCGACGAAGGAATGAGAAATATGCTGGTGGGGTTGGCGTTGACGGCGATTTTGCTCGCCCAGCGACCCAGCAAGCCAGTTACGGAGGAGTCAGCGCCGCTGGTTCTGAGGGCCAGCACTCGGCTCGTGATGCTGAGCGTAATCGCTCACGACAAGGATAACCAACCTGTCACGGATCTCAAGCACGACGATTTTCGGATAAAAGTCAACGGCAAGATCCAAAAAGTCAGCGTATTCTCGAAGGAATCCGCAGGTTCCTTGGCGTCCGCTGCCACGACGACGGATGATACGAGACTCGCTCTGATTCAGCCGGCTAACGTGTTTACAAACCGCCTTCCGGCGCAGCCGGGCGCGCCCTCCGGAGTCACGATCATCCTTTTCGACGCGAGAAACACGGCGTTTAAGGATCAGCCCTATGCCAAAGCCCAAGTCATCCGTTATCTGCACACGCTCCAGCCCTCGGATCACATCGGGGTCTATGAATTCGACAATGCTCTCAGGGTCATCCACGATTACACATCCGACTCCTCGCCGCTCCTTGAAAAACTGGATGCCTCGAAGGACTGGTCGCCCCCCGGCATTCCCGAGCCCCGCACCAACAACACCAATTCAGCGCTGAACCGCGACAGCGCGATCTTCGATGGCCTCGTGAAAGACGCCGGCGGAACGAGCGGGGCCGAACGGGACTTTTTCACAATCGATACTTGGATGGCCACATTGCGCGCGTTCGACTTTATCTGCGAGCATCTGGCGAGGCTGCCCGGCCGCAAGAATCTGATCTGGGTGTCCGGAGGTTTTCTGCCGGTGTTCGAGTTTAACTTTAGCAGGGTCACGGGTGCGCGGGCATCCGTGATTGACGAACTGGACCACGCTCTGCGCGCGATGAACGAAGCGAATATCGCAATCTATCCGGTGGATGCGCGAGGTCTCATGGTCGACAGCCGTTTTTCCGCAGAGCATCGCAGGATATCGAACGCGCCTGCGGGGCTTCCCCTCGCTGTTAAGAACGGCCTGACGACGATGGACTACGTGGCAAGCAATACAGGAGGACTCGCGTTTCACGATACCAACGGTATAGCGGATGCCATCCACGCCGCAGTGAGCGATTCCGACGTGAGCTATACCATCGGTTTCTACGCGGCCAACAGCGATTTTGACGGCCAGTTTCACAAGATCGATGTGGAGACCCCGCAGCGTCCGGGTTTGAAGCTGCGCTACCGGCGAGGCTACTACGACACGGCGGAAAAGGTGGAGAATGCCAGGACGCACAAGGCGGAGCTGAGCGATGCCGTTTGGAGCCCGATCGATGCGACCGCCATAGGAATAACGGCCACGGTGAAGCCGTCCCCCGACAACCCGGCGACAATGGACGTCGACATGAAAATCGACCATTCGTCGATCAGCCTCTCGCAGGAAGAGGGACGCTGGCGGGGTCGTCTCAATGTGCTGTTCGTGCAGCGCAACGATCAGGGCAAAGAGTATGGCGAGATCGACGACACTGTGGATCTGGATATCACGAAGCCCCGTTACGACAGGCTCGTCGCGGAGGATCTGATCTATCACCGTGTCATCGATCGCGCGGTAACTGCCAGGCTGCTGCGCGTCGTTGTCCGGGATGTCCCGTCCGGAGCGATTGGTTCGATTACCGTGCCACTTGATGCGGTGAAGTAGCACTTCCGCAAAGCTTAGAGATATACTGATGCCCCTATAACCGGGATCGACCCGGCAGGCATCACCATCCCTGGTCGTCCCCAGCGTAAAGTCGTTTGACTGACGGCCGAGCTCACGGCCGAGGAAGTCGAGCGCTCTGGTCGAGGCGCTGCGCTGGGGAGTGCCGTGCGTATTCTCTCTTGAATGACCGATTCCGTTCAGCGGAATTGTTACAAAGCCAGGACAAGCGATTGGATCTTACTCGCGCCTTGGTTGCCTGAGACGGAGCGGCTCGTCCGGATTGTATTCAAATCCACCCGGGCCCGGCTCGGGCGCGGTGTTGCGCGCCTTGAGCGCCGCAATCTTGTGCTGCACTTCCTCGCTTGATGACGCGACCGCCGAGGTATCCGCCGCACTCGGGTTGACCGGGGGCTGATTCGGTCTCCTCTCTGCCTGCCTCGGCGTTGCCCGTGATCGGGTCCTGAGGTAGTCGTGGACTCCGCTGCCGGTCACCTGAACGGCACATTTTTCCGCGAGTATCTGGGCGATGTCTCGATACATCCGACCCCTGCTCCGAAGCTCCACTATGAATTCTCGGTACGGCTCAAGACGGGAGCGCGGCGGCTTGATTGGCAGTTCGGCCAGGATTTTCTTCAGGTCGGTGTCCATTGTGATGAGTTTTGGAGCCCCTCTGCATTATAGTGCGACGCCCAACGTCTTCTTGACAGGTACTTGGCGGACACTCGATATTTACTTGACAGATACTTGATGCCACAGCTCCCTTGGTAACTGCCGCAAGCCTAAGCCGAAGGCTTAGGGATGGTGTCTCTCTTTGAACTTCGGGGAATCCGGCGAAGTCGCCGCCAACATTTTCATTTCGCCCGCCAACTGAACGATGCCAGCCCATCGCCCGGGCCATCGCCGCCCCCTTCACTGGTTGGCTAACCCGTCGGTGCAAGCGGTTGCGCGATGATGAAGTTTGACGTCCCAGTGAACTGGGCGGTACGGTAGAAGACATGGAAACGCTTCACGTAGAATTACCAGTGGACCTAGTAACCGCGGCGCGGCTCGACCAGGGGAATGGCGTTTCTCAGGAAGCGGCGAAGCTGATCGCGCTGGAGCTGTTCCGGGAGGACAAGATCTCGCTTGGGCGGGCTGCTGAACTCTGCCAGACGCCCATCGAGGCCTTCATGGACTACGTCGGCCGCCATGGAGTACCTTTGCATTACGGACTCGATGATCTGCATGAAGACTGGCAAACCATCGAGCGCCTCGGTTTGTGAAAGTCGTTTCCGACGCGTCGCCCCTCCTCGCGCTGGCGCGGATTGATTGCCTGGAACTACTGCCGAAGCTCTATGGTCGCGTGCTGATTCCGACTGAAGTTTATGCCGAGGTTACGGTCGCGGGTGCCGGTCTGCCCGGAGCCGGGCAAATTGCAGGGGCCAGCTGGATCGAGATCGCTACCGTAAACGATTCAGCCGCACTTGAAGAAACGCGGCGGCGAACCGGACTCGGTGCCGGAGAAGTGAGCGCTATTATTCTGTCGAAGGAATTAGCCGCCGGATTGACCCTGATAGACGAGCGAAGAGCACGACGGTTCGCGAAGGACGAAGGTCTCGAAGTCATAGGATGCGTGGGCATCCTCGAAACGCTCCACCGGCATGGCCATTTGGTGGACCTTCGCGACGCATTCGCGCGCCTTCTCCATCACGAATTTCGGATCGACAGGCGCGCTTTGAATGAGAGCCTTCTGAGGCTTAACCTGCCGCCGTTGTAGTCGCGTTGGCTACCTTCCCGCTCACTGCCGTAGGAATGAAGTGAACTCGATCTGGTAACAACTACCAGCCGCCAAATGGCAGATCGTCGTGGGGCACACTGGCGAAGAAGGGCTGCGAAACTCCCGCGGCTTGCGCCACCGCTTTCACTGCCGCCAGCTTCGGCCCATGCGCGACCAGCCGTTTGCCGTCAAGCGCAACCCATTCGCCTGTGTAGTGACGCGATTCGTGGGCAAGCCAGTCGAGTTCGGCCCGACTGTCATCAGGTTGCTGTGCGGATTTCCAACTAAGCGGGCGCGTCCGCTCATCCACGGTTACGCGGACTCGCTGATGCTCTACCAAGGCAAGCGGTTCCAGAGGGCGCAATACGCCCTGCTCGTAAACGGCTTCAAAGTGTATCGCCATGACACCCTTATCGTACCGGGCGTGATTGTCGCCGGCGGCGGCATTTCCCATAGCTCGCTCCCCGCTTTTTTTGCTCAGCTACGCGCCTCCTGAACCCGTTCGACTATGAGCTGTCGGACAACCGGCCCCGACGATTCCTCAAAGCGATCTGTGCGTGCCGGTTCCTGCAGACGGGCGATCCGCTGACCCGCGATATCAGCGAGCAATCCGGTCAATGCTGTGCCTCTGACGATCAAGTCATGAGTGGTGAACACCGCCCGTATTTCGTCGTCGCCACCCTCGGCGTAAAGAAACTGGCTCCAGGGAAACACATACGTCCTTTTCAGGAGAACAATCTCCAGCCCGGTCTGGCGCTCGGTCCCGATTGTTTTCCAGCTGCGCTGTCTATCGACCGATACCGCGTTCACGACGTCGCTCCATTCTGGGCTCGTTTTGTCTGGGCTCGTTTAGGTAGTTGATCTCCGCCGGCACCGGCACCGTCTCACGCATACTCAACCGCATTGCCAGGTGCCGCGCCGCCATGATTCCGCGGCACGCACCACGCACGAAAACAGTTCCCGCTTTGCGCGCCAGTTCGGAGGCCGATTTCCGCATGGACGATCGAGCCACGGATTCGCGCAGCGATTCTTTGTCGCTCGTGACGACCTGAACACTCTGCCGCCCTCTCGAAGCCGCGACGTAAAACAGTTCCTTCCGCATCCCGTCGCCGGAGATGATGACTGCATCCACGGACTTTCCCTGACTTCGGTGCGCGGTTACCGCATATCCGTGCGTGAAGTGCCTGAAACCGGCAGGCAGCGTCCGCCCATCCTCCAGG
>Ga0182024_10011089_pt1 | contig 18188 bp, 16 predicted proteins | sample P32metaG_FD_120480 | JGI IMG/M metagenome (GOLD analysis project Ga0182024, IMG submission 120480) | Permafrost microbial communities from Stordalen Mire, Sweden - P3-2 metaG (Illumina Assembly) | ecosystem: Environmental > Terrestrial > Soil > Wetlands > Permafrost | place: Sweden: Stordalen... | reverse complement strand
TGTTTTTTCCCTTTCTGCCGTTTCCGGCTTGTTTCTTTCTTCACTTGAGCGGCAGCGGGAAGAAACAAGGCGGAACGGTGAAAGGGACAGAACGGAGGCCGAAGGAGGGTGGCAGGGCGTGAGGGAAAGCGCGGTGAGTGCCAAACGCGGTTGGGTTTAGTTTGGCGCGAAACCGGCGCAGTCCGAAACGCCCGTCCGAGCCGCGGCCAAGCGGCGTCCACCCGGAAGAGGGCGCAGTGGAAGGAAGACGCGCAGCCACCTTTAACGTCTTCGGAGGTCGGTTACACTTCAAGGCATGAAGTTTCCGATGGTGTTGACATGCCCCGATTGCAAGAAACGCCTCATCGTGCAGGCGGAAGGCAGTAAGCCTTATCCGAACCCTCATTGTGATTGTGGCGCAACGATCTACCTTCTTCAATCTGACATGCGTGTGAGCCGTCGCGCTTTTTGCCGGGCAGAGGTCGAACTGGGTGATGGCGACTTCTCATTCGCCATTGTCTTGAGTGCAATGGCGGTCGAATCTGAGTTGGCATTTCTATTCTCGAAGTGGAAGATGCTCGACGCACGCTTGTTACCTCAAGAAGTAAAGCCGTCTCATACGAGTGCTTGGGAGCAAGAATTTCGGAAGATGAAAGGTGTAAGCGGCAAGCTGGATCACACCGTTAAGCTAATGACGGGTGAAACATTCGATTCATTCCTGTCGCGGAGGGCTGACTTGTCGTCACGGCTTCAAAAGAATTACACAAACTTGGGGAATAGGTGCCCGAGCAAATTCTTCGTTGAAGAGCTTTTTCGCAAGAGAAACAAAATCCTGCATTCTGGACACACAGAATCTGGTAAACCTGAAGCAGAAGCGTGCGTAAAAATGGCGAATAGCCTTCTTCAGATCATCGCGGATGCTGACAAGGAAAGATATACGCGATTTGATAAAGAACTACGAAGTCAAGCCTGAGTTGTTACCGTTGTCACTTCCCGCGCCGGCGTATCTGGTACTACGCTCAGAGCATGGACGCATCCGAAACCCATGTTCGAGAGTATTTAGAGTATCTGGCACTCGGAGATGTTATCTATCAGCCTGACGGCAACATCCCTCCAGACTTTTTAGTTGACGGCAGAATCGCCGTCGAAGTCCGCCGATTGAATGAGAATGAACTGACGGAATCGGGTGGATTTCGCGGCTTAGAAACGGACCGCATTTCGACGGGGCGCAAGTTTGACGCGCTGCTACGCTCCCTCGGTCCTGCACAATCAGGCAGCAGTTGGTTCGTGGGATGCAAGCTCAAGCGCCCGGTTCCGCGCTGGAAAGAAATCGAGGCTGACCTACGCCAGGCACTTGAGCATGTTCGAGACAATGAGGACTGCCAAAGGCTCTGCGTGCTCAAGATCGCAGAGGGCTTCGAGGTAAACATTGTTCACCACGCCAGTAGTCCTCATCCAACGTGCTTCGTGTTTGCCGGTTGTAACGACAGAGATGTCGGTGGTTTTGTGTTTGGCGACACGCAATGGAACTTGCGTCTCTGCGTCGAAGACAAGATGCGGAGAATTGCCCGCGTGCGGAACAAATATCCTGAATGGTGGTTGGTGTTCGTGGATCACATCGGAGCAGGTGTTGACGATTGCGATCAAGAGCTATTCCGCAAGCACCTTGACATCGAGCATGATCTGGACCGCCTAATACTCTTGAACCCTTTTGATAAAACTCGTGCGTTTGAAGTGCCCAAGAAGAGCACGTCACATCACGCCGCCGGTGGAACCCAATAGCCTGATTCTTTGTCCGTCATGGTGCAGACAGTAACTCCGCCTTTGCGAGCGTCGGGACCGGAGGAATCAAAGTTGACAACACCAAGAATGCTATCCTCAAAACAATGCCAAAGCCCCAACTAAAAACCACGGTGACGTACACTTCTGGTACGAGCGAGGCTCTGGGCGCGGGGTGGGACGTGATGCGAGTGCTTTATCGCCGCGAAGACGGAGAACAGAATTCCTTCCTGATCGCCCGCGATGCAAGCGGGAACATAATCCGCAAGACGGACCTGATCCTGGAACGATGGGAAGTCGTGAACGAGGAAGATTTCTTGCGTGAATGCCGGAATTGCTATGACGAAAGAGACAGGCTGGCAGCAGAGAAAGCAGCAAACATGGAAAAAGATACAGAAGCTTGCAAGTGCGGGCATCCGTTCTCTTCGCACACCAGAAACATCCGCGAGACGGGAACTATGAGAGTAGATGACGCGCTTCTCCCACCAAAGAAATACGACATATTTTCGGACAAGGCCGTTGGGGAATCGGGATGCACGGAATGCGAGTGCTCTCGGTGGATACCTCGATCCTGAGTCGAACCTTCTGAGTGTCTGTCTAGAGCATCACAATAAATGGCGAAACTCCCTCCCTGTCACAGATCAGAAACGCAGCATGTGCGAAAATTCGTCGCTTACGGGAAGCACTGTCTGGACCAAGCTGGGTACTACCCGCCAGTCAATGCTCATCGGTATATGGTTGCTCTGGCCCTTTATTCAAAGTGCATCACTGTCGCGGAGGCCGCACTTGCGTTAGTTGATGCAGGATTCGGCGATGAAGCATTCGCAATGACACGAACTTTGGTTGATGTGTTCATTACGCTGCGCTACATCACTAACAAGGACACGGACGACCGGGCGAAGAAGTACGCACACTTCACCGCGAAAGAAAGCGAGCAATGGGAGAAAGTCGCGCGGGAATTTTGGCCTCAAAATCCCACGCCCGCGCTAAGCGCAAAAACAAAACAGCTTGCAGCCACTTTCCCACACCCGCACAAATGGTCAGGCAAGACGGTCTGGGAAATGGCGACAGAGGAAGACGCATTTGAAAATGACCCGTCCACCGGAAAGCCGCTAGTTCATAGTTTCGCGTACCGAGTTGTGTATCGCTGGACTTCGTTGTATGTGCATCCCACAGTTGGTGCTCTGTGGAACCACTTGGTGCAGGCAGGGCGAGACGTTTTCAAAGTGCGAAGTGGGGATCGGCGAGACATGCGCCACATGGCTCTTTTCAATACTGCTGCCTACTTATCGAACACGATGGTTGCTTTCTATCGTTGCATGGGCGACCCACAGCCACCACGCTTGGGCACATGGTCCGGCGCGATCATGGCACATTTGGCAAAACGGCATGGATAGGCGCTCCCATCCACCGCTTCTGCCGCACAATTCATTCGATATCCGGTTGTTGGTCGGCTGGCTAGGATTCATCTTCCGAACCAGTCACGTTGTCAACCGGAATTCCGAATGCCTTCGCTAAGCGATGTTGAAGGGTTAACTCCAATTCTTCCTTGGAGCGGAACAGTCCACCTAACTGTTTGGTGGACCTGCCAGTTCCATATCTGTCTAACATCGCGGACATCAGGGGCGACGCTGCGTCATCGTCGTGAGTCAACGAACCTTTCGCCTCAATTCGCCAGAATGCTCTTACAATATTTCCCCATGCATTCTCCGCATCCTCATGCAACCTGCCGTGTTTAATAAACAGTCGGCGAAGAGGTTCCTTGTACGTCAGGACGTTTTGTCCAATGAGCCGCGAAAGCAGCTTAGCTCCGGCTTCGGATCGGTCTCTGCCTAACTGCCCGCAGTGACCTTCTCGTCTCTTGCATGTCCGGTGATGGTGATTCTCAAAGGCGACTGTTTTGCAGTCTTCGAGCCATAGGTCCGAATCAAGCATGAATTCCCCAGTCAGGTTGTCGATATTGCAATACCACTTGTCGTTTCTTGAGTCGTAGTACAACGGCCCCTTATCCGTTTCCGGTTTATATCGTTCGAGGTCAAGGTCGGGTTTGTGCTCAGCTATTAAAATTCGGTAGGCCACAGGAGCATATTTCATCGCCTCGACCCAGTAGAATCGTTTTCCTTCCACTAGCTCTTTCCAATCGAAGTCAAACCTAACGTTTCCGTAAAACGATCCGTTCACCCAAGTGTTCGGTGAAAGCCAAGTGACGCCGCTCCGCGTTTTCTTGAGTTTGCTTTCATCCCCGACAAGAGTAGATCGAATTCGCCTGTCTTGAAAAATTCGGAACGCGTCTGAGACGTGAGCAACGTGGTAGATGGCTTCTAGGGGGTAGCAATCGGCATTTGGGCGGTCCGGGTTCGAGGATGGCTCTCCGACAGCGTAATCTTCCCATTCCGCGCGGCGTTTCTTTGACTCCATTTCGCCTAAGCAATACGCCCATCCTTTCTCGATGTCAACGTGAGAGAGTAACTGACAGGTGTATCGCTAGGCGCGGCCCCTACCTGGTCACCTGCCAAGGGGGTTGGCCCGCCCCTAGCCTTGCAGCACTCGGAAGCTGTGCTGAGCCGCGAGTTGGATTTGGCTGATGCGTTGGGATTCGAGCGCACGAGGCAGCGCAGGCGGTCAAAGGCACAGTGGGTAATATTGTCCGCCTGGCCTTCGACGGTGCTGTCGAGGCAGACGAATCTCATGTACGTGCTGAATTACTTCGGCGAGCTGAATGCGCGGGCAGCGCGGCAGGCGATCAGCGAAGGATTGGATGGCGCGGACCTGGCCGCACCGCAGGAATACCTGGTGCAGCATCCGACTATTGAAACGAGCAAGGCCGCGAATGACGTGGCGATGCACAACACGTTCCAGCGCAGGACACAACCGCCGCGTCCGAACTGCTGAAACCTTTCGACGCCAGGCTCACGCGCTGCTATCCGATAAGCATGCGGGTCAATAGCGCGGCAAACGATGACCAAGAATGCTCGCGCCCGGTCGAACTCACCGACGTGCAAGCGAGACTTTTTTCGAGCATGTGCAACGACGACGTTCTTAACTGCGCGTCGTGCTCGCTGCAAATGCGACGACAGCCACGCCCGCCGCGATCATCGCAGCCAGCCCTAATTGCTCACTGTAGGATTTTCCGGTCACAGCCCAATTCACGACGTGCTCGCAGTTCGCAACGAACAGGTCATACGGCTTCCCGTTCAAGCTGTGCATTCGCTCTAGCGCTGCATTCTGCTGATCCCAAGTCTGCGGCACCCATAGAATGTGAACCATTTCCGCAATCGCAAACTCAGATAAGGACGTGGTACGCACGAAATTTCCCTTCTCGCTGTGGATGACTCGCTGCTCGGCCGTGAGCGGATCAGGCCAATCCACCATGCCCTTGTGCCAAAAGTGATACCGCCTGCTCCATACTTTAACGACCGAACCCGGCGTCAGCGTCATTGTGTACATACGAGTCACCCCCGAGCGAAAAAGCTGCTCACCCGATAAGTGTAACCGCCGCTTTCGAGAGCGAGTCAAGAGGAAAGTCAGCCCATAAGTTCATCGAAGTGAGGTTGGTTTCCAGGTGCTAGAATCCGTCTGCGTCGGTTCGCCATGCCTTACGAAGCCCACTACGCGGTGTTGCATGTCGGCAATGGCCCATCCCGCCTTCAGGAAGAGCAACCTGGCTTCTCGCCCATGATCGTGCGAGACAGCCAACCGGGTTTCAATCTAAGCAACGATATCTGGGTTGAACGGCTCGATGAGCAATTCGCTAAGAACATTCAGAAAGCGTGCGAGCCGCCCCACCACAACATTGACGATGCTCGTTTTGACAGACATCTATATGCCTTCGTTCGGCGAGTTCCTGCTGTCGAGAAGTCGAAGTACGAAGGGATGACCGACCTTCATGCGACTATCGCGCTATCCCGCCTGGTCAATCCGACAAGCACCGGAGATAGGTATTGCGCGCAGGTCTTCCGATATGGCGACAACAATTCGCCCATCTTTGCAATCCGTTATGTTGGTGTGAGTCCCGACGTGGTTCTCGGAAGAAAGAACCGCGACTGGCTGTCAGAGGATGATGGCAAGGTGCTGCAAAAGCTGATGCCTTGGGTTTCGACAAGCAAGCGTATGCACGCAAAAGTTCATCGGGCCTACTGGAATCACGAGAACGCGCTGCGATCCTATTATCTCGACATACGATGGACGCTCATTGTCTCCGCTTTCGAGGCGTTGCTGAGTACCAAGGACAACGATCTGGCCTGGCAGTTCCGGGACCGAGTGCGGCAACTCGGAGCTGAATTCAATCTGCCTTTGACGGATGAAGAGCTTCGGATCGCTTACAAACTTCGCTCTAAATTAGTTCACGGCGAGAGCTTTTTGTCTGGCATGACCAACACGCTTCCCGAAAGCGAGCACACGCCTCTGTACGAACGGTTGGAGTCGCTGCTAAGGGAAACGGTCGAACGATGTTTGTTGGATCAGACGTTTGGTGATTTCTTTCGGAACAGCGCCGCCGTGAACAGGCGATGGCGTCTCAGTTCGAATCCACAGCGTCGGCGCGGATCAATTTGCCGTAAACTTCAGTCAATTTGTCGGTAGGAACGAACAGTTTTCCTCGCTAAAGTTTCTTGTCACGAGCCGCGAGTTGCTCCTTCCAGACTCTCTCGAAGTCTTTCACTAGCTCATTGATGCGGTTGTGGAACTCAGTTCCCGTCTTGTGATAGGCGTTGTACAGCGACACCAGCGTTTGCAGCAGGCCGCCATGGCCCACGCGAAGTGCCTCAGATGCCCATTCCAATTCGTGGCCTATCAGACCGACAACATTTACGTGGTGCAATTCCGACGCTAATCCGTAGACCACTTCATAGAGATTTGTCCGGTCTGGACCTATGGCGTGGGCGAGCTTTTTGATGGTCTTGTCCGTCCAGTTGTTGCGAACCTTTCCATTCTTCTCGAATTTTGCCTTCACCCGGTTGTACTGAGCTTGAGATTCTCTTCTATGCTCGGGAGGCACCTTGCCCGGATTCTTCCGTTCCAAATCCTGCAAGTGTTTCCACGCGATGACATGCGCGAAGTCCAAATAAAGGTCTGTCTCCGCCGGATTTTTCTCAAGATACTCGGCGGTGATTGACACCTCGAACATAGACCGCGCAACCTTCATGGCGCCCGCGCCTCTGCGGTTTCCGGTCAAGATGACCACATCGGTCATGCTCGCGTTGTTAACGCTCGTGAGAGCGCGCAGAACCTCCACCAAATCGGATTCGTCGTCTTGTGTTGCTTTTATCAAGTCGTCCGCTACGAGTTGAACCTTGTCGAGCGCGTGATATACGTCCGCGTGCGACTGGAAAGATTCATTCCACACGGCGGGCAGTCCAAACACTACGGGTCGGTCGTCCATTTGGATGTTCTCCCTCACTCAAGCGTAAAGATCCTTGCGGTAAAAATGGGTCCGTCATGATGCCGATCACACGTTTGCGGCATTCATGCATCTGGGCAGTTTACAAGATTCGCTTTTCGTTCGCCAACTAGAAGCTTGCGACCAGTTGGTAGCGCATATGCTATTAACATGTTTCATGTGTATACTGATGTTGCCATTTATTAGCAATGATGCTATATTGCAGTCATGAACTTGGCTGCTCAGATCGCCGCGTATAGAGATAAGGGTTTCACCGGCGACCAGGCCGAAGTGATCACAATGATGCGGCTTGCCGCTGGCGTGCTTTTCCAGGATTTCCCCGACTCTTTTCTGTTGTTTGGCGGTGCGACGCTGTTGCTATTTCACGACAGTGTGCGTCACTCCGCGGATTTGGACTTGCAGCCGAGAGCGGACAAGCTACCAACGTCAGAGGATCTTCGGGCCTCGCTTGCGGCCGGACTGGCCTCGGCAGCGGATGCCCTGAATCTAGGCCCGCTTCAAGTCGAGGTTTCTGGCGACAAGATTCTGGTTAAGAAGCGAGACAAGAGCCTTCTGTTCAAAGTGGACATCACTCGGTTTGGGTCTGTGCTTGAGAGTGAGGTAGAGGAGCATGCGGTTGAAATTGATGAAGGCAACGTCGCGAAAGTGAAGGCCGCTTCGCGCGATTTCCTCTTGCTCCAGAAGGCTGAGTGTTTCCTATTGCGAAAGATCATGAAAGCACGTGATCCATTCGATATTTTTCGCTTGAGACAGTCTGGTGTGGTCCTTAATGAGCAACTGGAGAATCATTTGGAGGACACGCTCATGGGTCACGAAATTGAAGCGACGGACATCGCTGCGAGAATTACGCAGGTTGATGAGAAGCGTTGCAGTGAGCTGCGTCCTTTGTTGCCGTCGGAAGTATTCGAGTCGCTGGCGAAAGAACAATTCAGCCCTCTCCGTGACGCACTTCGCGATCTGTACCGGCGCTGGTTGTAGTCGGAAGAAAAGAGGAATACGAATATGGATTGGGTAACTGTGATTCACAAAGAGGCGCAGACTAGCTCTATCCTTCGCACGGATGAACTGGCACGTAAGTACAGCATCATTCCTGCTGCTGTAACGCAGGCGCTCGCGCGCCAGGAGCAGAAAGGATTGGTCGAGCGTATCAGCAGTAAGATCTACTACAACTGGCTTGTGCTGGATGGTTCCCCTCGTGATCTGGTGAATGTTTTGCGTGAGGATGCTTATGTCTCGCTTGAGTCTGGCCTGCGCGAATACGGAATCAGTACGCAGTCTCCTCGTACACTCACTTGTGTGACCACAGAACGCCCCAAGGAGTTCAAGGCGAGGACGATCACCATCAGCTACCGCAGTATCAGTCCTCGTCTCTATTGGGGGTTCGTCCGAAAGACCACTCGATACGGCAGCTATCTGATTGCGGAGCCAGAAAAGGCAATCCTCGACTGGATTTATTTGGGTATTCAAAACGGAATTGCACCGGCTCTCGACGAGCTGGATTTCGGCAGTGTTGACCGCCCGAAGCTCTTGAACTATGCGCGCAGATTCCCGTCGTCCACATATCTACACGTGCTACCGGCTTTAGTCGAAACTGCGGGTGCCGTAAAGTTGGTCGGCGCAGGTGCCGGGGCTGGAGCCGGAGATTAAGGGCGTTTGAGCGCAGGAGAGAGGTTGCAACCTACTTATTGTGCCTCTCCAAGATCTCCAGCACGTCTTTAGGGTGGCGGGAGACATCTGCCGTCCATTCACCGAATCCGCTCTGGCCATTCACCGCTCTGACCCATTCGGATAGGAACTCACGTTTGGTCTGGTTCTGCTGGTCATCCTGCCCCTTCACCTCCAAGATGAGGGTTCTCCCCTTGGTCAGCCGAACTAGATAGTCCGGTCTGAATTTGTGAATGATCCCTTTGAACGAGTACGTGATCTCAAAACCGATGTGGTCGTTCTTGACCCAAGCGCGCACGTTCTGATTGCGATCGAGCTCAACAGACTCATTCGCTTCCCACCGACTGTCATACACGCACATGTTTATGTGGGAGCGTTTGGTGTGCTCGCACGCTTTACCGCTGTACCAGGGCAACATGTCTCCGGTGGAGCGGATGGGCCGTTCTGTGTCGAACACGGGTTCAAGGGTGAGAGCATTTTCGAAACGAATCGCTTCCCATAAATGCTGAACCACTTTGGTCATGTTTAGCGTAATGACGATCCTTCGGCGTTTGTCATCTTCGTTGAATAGTGGTGGATCGACGACCACCCTGCCGCTATCGATGTAGTGCTCTACAAGTCGCACGAGTTGAGCGAGCAGATATTCGCGGCTGCCTTTCCACTTTGGCGCCATCTGGTCGTAAACTTCACTTGCGGTCTCAAAAACAATCCGTTGCATACGGAAGCGCTGCGCGAGGCCGGCAAGATCTATTTCCTTGAGCTTTGTGAAATCCGGTTTCCCATCGATCATCGGTGCAAGCTCGGCGATATTGGGGGTTTTGTAGGCGTCCAGAACCAGACGGTTCACTTTTTCGGGTGTCAGCGTGAGCTGTGGTCGATATTCATGATCGATCCGAACTACGTTGGGCCACGTTATCTCATACTGCGCCCGTCTGTCGGGCAAAGGCTCGATTCTGGTTTTTCCGGTGGCGGGAGGCGGCGGCGGAGCGTCGGCACTGCCCTCGTGAGGAAGAAACGTGAACGGTACGCCAAATATGTTGACATATTCAGGTTCGAACAGCCCGGTCTTCTCATTCACGTCATACGACGTTCTACGCAGGCCGCGCCCGACAACCTGTTCACACAAAAGCTGGGATGTGAACGCCCGCAATCCCATGATGTGTGTGACCGTCTTGGCGTCCCAGCCCTCGGAGAGCATTCCGACGGAAATTACGTTTTGAATCTGCTCTCCAGGTTGGCCTTCACGCCCAATTGTGTCCACGGTCTTGCGCAACCGTTCGGCACGTTCTTTCTTGGTGAGCTTCTTTTTCGGCGCTTCACCGTTTTCTTCTTCGTTGTTCTCCGCGTCGTTGTCTTCTTCCTTTTCCTCTGCGGTTTCGGCTTCGACCAACACCTCGGCGGATTCTTCTTGCGCTTCGGCTTCGTCCAGCACCTTGGAATCAATGTGCAGAATTTTGTTGGGATCGCAAAGTTCCTCAATGCGTATGCGTTTGTGTTCGAATGCGTACTGCACGCGCGCCGCTGTGTTGACCAGGTTGGCGACAGTAATCATTACTGGCGGTGTCTTGGCGTTGCCTTCTTCCCTCCACTTCTTCGCGGTTTCCAGCCAGTCTTTTCCGAGGAAGTAATAGCCCATGCCGACAAGATCAGGAAGGGGAATGTGCGGTTCCACTTTTCGGTTGAGATCGGGCTTTACTTCTGGGTCGGTATAGATGTGGTAGAACTTCGACTTGTATTTGCTCGTCTGTTCGCCGTCATCGCGTACTACCACGCGGGGTGTTTTCACGAGCCCTGATCCAATGGCATCGTTCAGGCCGAAGTCACTGACAATCCAGCCAAACAGCGTCTCCTCGCCGCTCTTGCGCCCGGTAGGTGCGAATGGCGTTGCGGTCAAGTCGTAGCACATCAAAATCTTGCGCGCGCGATGAATACGGTCGAGCCCGCCTACCCATTTTGTTGCTTCCTTTAAGTCATCTTTGGAAATTCCGGCGATCTTTACCTTAGGCGGAACACGCCATGCGTGGTGGGCCTCGTCATTGATAATCAGTATGTTTTCAGCGGACTGCATCTCGCCCAGCACCTCGCGGACGTAGGCTTCATCGCTCAGAGGTCCGCGTTTGTCCACGCTGCGTCGCTTGCTGAGCTGCTCTTCGCTCTCCCAATCGAGCTTGTGCCAGTTTCGCACCTGCACGCGGCAGGTTTGCCCTTGCCGCAGCTTGTCTTCTAGTCCCGACGGAACAATCTGGAACTCTTGGTAGTAGTTTCCGGGGCTACCCGGAACCAGCACTTCCAGCCGGTTCTTGACGGTGAGGCCCGGTGCGATCACTAAAATGTTTTTCGAGAAGCGTTTGTCTTGCGGATAGGTGACTTTATTCAACACTTGCCATGCGATGAGCATGGACATCAAGATCGTTTTGCCGGAGCCGGTGGCCATTTTCGAGCACAGGCGGGTAAACTCGCCTCCGTCTCCGGGGACTTTGATGCCCACACGGTCAGATTCGGGAGCCTCTGCGAGCCACATGAGCGTCTCAATCGCCTCAAGCTGGCAGAAAAAGAAACGCTTGCCCTCCCATTGCTCGGTGTCTCGCCAATGCTTTATCAGACGCCTCGTGATACCGCTGGCGCCGGGATAGTCAGCGGCTCGCCACGCATCCACGCGAGGGCGAATTTTGTTCACTAAGGGTAGCTCAACGAACTCGCCCGGATCGTCAAAGGACTTGGAAGCGTCGGAAGCGCGCACGTATCCCGCAGGGCGGCGACCGGGTTCGCGGGTAAATCGGCGCGTCTCGCGATCGTACTTCCAATGTTCGGCAGGTGCTTCGTAGGGCGAGCTGATGATGAGCTGATCGATGGTTGCCGAAGGCGCGTGCGTCGCCATTACTTCACCTCGACGACTTTGAGGCTTTCAATTCCTCTATCGTCGATCACTTTAACGGCTACAGAGTTACCTGGCTCAAAGGGCAAAGAGACGGTGCCGCGATAGGCTTCGATCAAGTCGGGATCTATCTCAGCCTTCAGATTCTTGGCTAGCCGCGCCCATCCGCCGTCAGCATCGGCCAAGGGGAAAAATACTTGACGCGGATACAGGCTGCGGCCGTCGTAATCGGTATCCAGCAGCCACATGGCGATTTTGGATGTGTCGCCTGAATCAATAGTTCCAGTTCGCGTGTTGTAGTAGTCGAAACCTTTGACCTCGATTTCCCATTTGCCTTTATGGTCGCCTTTCGTAACCTGTCGCAGATCGACATCGGGGCGTCCAACCAGCCAGAAGCTTTGGTTCGATGCTCGCTTCTTTTTGAGGTCCGCGGTGAGCAGGTCGGCATTCATTTGCGCACTCAAGAACGTCATGCCCGTCTTCTCTTTCGTCAGGTCATCAATTTCTTTGGCCGCTTGAGGATCAAACTCAAACGCCGCGAAAACAATCATTGCTGGTCTGGGAATCAACGTTCTCGCTTCCTGCCATGCACTCTCAACCTGCCGGGGATCAAGCAAGCTGTGTTCGGGACCAAACGAGATCACGACACGCTCCGGCTTTACCCCTTTGGTCTCTGCATCGGCGTGAAGCCAACGCGTGCCAGCAAGTGGCTCGACGCGGGAGAAGTCGATATGGTTGCCTCCTTTGCCTCGCAGGCCGGTCTTAAGCAGTTCGTCACGCCATTCCGTGTGCCTCAAAGTAGCGCCAGACCGCGCGACAGATGCGTCTAGCAGCGGCGTCGCAGCATGGCGGAAATCAGCCAACGATTGCTGCGCTTTGGCTGGTGGGGTTTTAGGTTCGATTCCGCGTACTTCGATGTCCTCCAGTGAGCGGACAGTTGGGGCAGGGACAGCCTCGAACGTAAACGGACCAGATACGCGAGCACGACTGTTGTCTAGTACAGGTTGGTCGTAGAGTGTTTCCGGGTCGGCATACTTCGTGATGATCGCATCTACATTGTCTTGGCTCATTCCCTCACGAAGCTCAGGGTTGTTCGCGATGGATTTCAGAGTTATGTGTGGAACACTCTTGTATCGGAATCCGCTGCCAACCCCTTCGTCCTTATGAGCGAGTTCGTAGTAGGCAAACACTGCTGCCATCAGGCGCTGCTTTGCAAGTGTTATCGCCACTCTGGATGTGTCGGTAGTTATCCATCGCCGTCCCCAATTCTCCGCAACATACGCTGTTGTGCCGCTCCCACAGGTTGGATCCAAGACCAAATCGCCGGGATCGGTCGTCATCAGCATGCATCGCTTGATGACCTCGGGATTCGTCTGCACGACGTATATCTTATCCGGCGATCCTCCGAGGCCGCTCCAAATGTTCGTGATCGGTACATAGTCGAAATCATTCGCGTATCGGAGAAAAACAAGACGTGTCTTTTGCCTAACGACTCTACCGATCTTATAGAGCAGGGGAATTCTTGAAGGATTTACCTTCCATGAGTTCCCACCCGAAGGGTACGGCGTTCCGTCGATTTCAACCGGATCGTTTGGGCCAGGCTTCGCACTAAATAGGGGGTTGTACCGAAAAGCCCGAGCGCCCTGGGGCAGATTTTCGTTGCCAAGCTTTTCAGCTTCGGTGAGATTGCGCATGCTGCCGTCGGCTAGATGAATATATTCAAACCCTGAACCGCCAACCCCCGCCAAGTCCCGAGCCGTGTACAGTCGCCGAAACTTCGCTTGAGCTTTGTCCTTGGCGTACCAAACAATGTACTCGTGAATAGATGGAACGAAATCTCCGGACTGGCTACCTTTCTTTTGAAAAGAAATTAACGCTATGAAATTGTCGACGCCAAAAACGTCGTCCAGTAGATTTCGAACCAGATGTACGTTCTGATCGCTTATCTGAACAAAACATGACCCTGAACTGTGGAGTAGGTCGCGCGAGAGAAGCAACCTGTCCCTCAAATAAGTCAGGTAAGAATGTATCCCCAATTCCCAAGTGTCGCGAAATGCCGTCAACATTTCAGGCTCTTGCGTGAGATCCTCGTCCTTATCAGTTGGGGAGACGGTCTTTTTGTTTACAAAAGGCTGGAAGTTCGATCCGTACTTAATTCCATAGGGTGGGTCGATGTAAATCATTTGCACTTGGCCGGCCATGCCCTCCTTTTCTAGCAACGAGTTCATAACTAGAAGGGAATCTCCAGCGATCAGACGGTTCGACCATCCATGAGCATGGCGATAAAAGTCGATGGCCTCTACCAGAGGAGGATTTTCCTCGCGGCGCTCGAAGAGTGATGCCTGAACTGGTAAAGGAGTGCCGTTCCGCTTGCGCACGGCATTGATGATGGTGTGAGGATCGATCCGCTCATGCACATGCAAGGAAACGGTCGGCACTTCAAACGAACTGTGCTCCTTCTTTCCGGCCCACACCAACTGCGGATCAAGATGCGGATCGTAGTCTAATTCCCGGCGGGGTTTCACCGATGGCACTGGGGCAACGTAGTCGTATGTCTTGTGTGTCGGAGCAACCGGATCGGTTTCCGGTGTCACCAACCCAACTGGAGGGTTGTTGATTCGCTTCTTGTCCCTGTGTTCGTAGCGCTCGATCGGGCGCTTCGGCGGCTTGCCGCCGGTCGTCTTCCCTCGCGGCATCTATTTGTTACCTCTTCGCATGAATGTCATTTGGGGGAACGCTGAATTCTAAGCTGCGGGGGTTTCAAAAGCCAGTGGCGGATACCTATAGGTGCGGATCGGTTTGGGTTTTTGTTGCAGTCAGGTAGGATGAACGTGGCTGATGAGTAGCAACCACCCACAACAGTACATTGTCGAACAAGACACGCGGCACCAGGAATCCGTCGCCACGCGATATTTGGTTGAAGACCCATTGTGCAGGGAACGACTGCTTGGGCACCTAGGGATCACCGACTTTTGCTGGGTGCTGCTTGAACTCCGCTTGGAAAAAATACTTCCTGGCAAGGCAGGTGAAATCGACATTCTGGCTGGCCCTCTAACCTGGCGTGATCCTCAAACGTTCGCACTGACGGTAAAGGAAGAGAGTGTCAAACTGCCTCCGAAATGTGAAAGCCCGGCCTTGGCTTGGCGGATAGCAGCATTCAACATTGCGGCAAGCGGCGGTATAACGTGGCCGCCAGCGCTGGATTATTTCGTCGGTGTCGAGGTCAAGCGCGCATACAGGGACACACGAGGACACCTTCGATCGACAAAGGGAGGGTCTGGACAACTTCGCACTACACGTAAGGAGCTCAACCGCGATCTCCACGACCTGTGTTTGGACCGTGTCGCGCTCGTAGACATCATCGCGCACTTTCCTGCCACCGGAACCGGGAGCGATCCGTGGCTAGCTGCTGCCGCAGTCGCCTCAGATTCCCTACGTTCGATGGAGTCGATCCTCTTGGGACGACTCAACAAAGGCAGTTCGCCAATTAAGGAGTTACACCCTGTAGGTCACTTCGCATGGTCCATCGGGAGCGTCGAGGGTGGCGACGAAACAATTCGGGGTGCGGTTATGCTAGACCTGCTCCGTGAGGCGAAGGCCAATCCTTGGCGCTATCGGCGCGATCGTGTATTGGAAGAACGCCTGCTTCAACTTTTGAGCAATGTTCCATCACCTAGCACCTGGCCATTTATCATCAAGGATTGCCGCTCGTGTGACCAGATACACTTGGCGGATGGGCCTTGTAGGATGGCGCAGAATCGGGGATTGCGTTAAGTCCCTTTGGTCACGCGATTTGCTCGATCCGAGTGGTTTGTACGACTATTTCTGCCGCTACCATCGCCGTCGGTTCGGATGTCCTTCCACCAAGAGTAATCAGTCATAACGTGGGTTCATTGCGCTGTCTCGCCCGCCCGTGGACCCAGTATCCGTCCCAGAGCCATCCCATCGACGACCGTTGCAGCGGAATCTTCGAGGTAATAGCGCAGTAGTGACACGGTGTCTCCGTCGGCCGCTTCAATCCTGTCCAAGTGACATGACAGACATTGCATCGACAGTCTGCGCCGACAACAGCAGATTGCGAACCAGCAAATGTGGCGAAACCACGTCGCCGAGTTGTTCATCGGACAGAACTCCGTTGTGAGAGCTTTTGGCCGGCCACAACCAAATCGAAAGTTCGCCGAGGTAGACCGTCGCTCGCACCCCCTCGATCTCTACCCCCCCTGCAGATTGCGGCCCGCAGAAACGGACGAGCGGATAGAAGCGCTCACGCATCAGTTGCACAATATGCTTGTTCATCAAGTTTTCCTCCCGATTTACTTGATCGATCCGATTCTTGCTATTAATGCTGAGCGGCTTTTCCATGTCTGCTGTCGGCGACGTTTAGAGACTGATTCCGTGGGCGTTGAGGTTGAGTCCGCTGCCGGTAGGAGACTGTGCGTTTTCCGCGACGGACTGCGTGAGCGAGTGGCCCGCTTGTTCGAGCGCATTTTCGCGTGTGATGGGCTGCGCGTGCCGGTCAAAGAACTGGGCTTGGCTGTCGATGTGTAACCAGTGGTGGGTTTCAGGATGTTGGTAGCTGTGGATGCCGTCCGTTTCGCGTTGCCACTTGTAGACCTGGGCTTCGGTTGGAAGAGCTGTTTCGATGGGGCCGTACTGGCGGTTGCGCTCGGCTTGTTCGGGCGTGAGCGGAGATCGTTGTTCCGGCTGCAATTCATTGTGGTGTTGCATCGTGTGCTCCTTCGGAGTTTGGGATTGTGAATCCGTAGCGGGTGCTTCGTGAAAATCGAGGGCGGAGGTTTTGCTCACATCGGTGCTGAGGCTCTGGGCAAGCGTCGCGGCATCATTAGTGTAAATGTGGGCGTCCTGGGACGCGCGGGAGACGGAGACGTAGGCAAAGCGGGGGTTGAGGAGTTCGGAAAACGTATTGGTGTCCATATTGACGAGGACGCGGTTTTCGGTCAAACCCTGGGAGCTGTGGCTGGTAACGGCATAGCCGTGATCGAAGTGCCGCATCCGGGAGGGGTCAAAATTGACAGTTCTTCCGTCATCTATTTTCACGGTCAAGCGATTGTCATTGCCGATGGCTACAACCCGGCCGCGATCACGGTTGTGCACGTCGAGATCCTTATTGTTGTGCGTGAACTGGATGTGATCGCCAGTGGAGAACTCACGCGGAAGGCTGGTGTAAACATTCACTCCGCGCAAGCGCTGCGGATCGTAGGCCACCTGCTGGCCGTCTGCTCTGGCAACGGTGACTCGATTGTTGGCGGGTTCGGTCGCGACGACCGTGGCGTAGCTGTTTCTTTCCAGGCCCAGCTGTTGGCTGCCACGAATGTACTGCACGGTGTCGCCGGGGTTGTAGTTGGCGGCCCACGCTCGATCTGCTCCGGTCATGTCGTTTCGAGCCACGAGCACCGGAAGAGAAACATTCTCTTTTCCGAGTGCGCCAGAGGCTTGTAACTCGATCCTCACGGCCTGATTGATGTCTCGCCGGGAAGCGTTATCGGGAGAGACAATCAAAGTCTTTTCGGGGTTCGAGGCGTAGTCTCTGGCGATGGCGGCAATGCGCTCTTGCGGATTGGAAATCTCGGTGATGCGCCCCTGAGCTTGCAGCAGGGAGATGCCGGTGTGGGTCTCATTCCTTGCAAGATGTTCGACCGCTTTGAGCAGTTCGGGGTCTCTCTGCCGCACGATCTGGTCGAGGTGGGCGGTTCGCATTCCGGCGTCCTGCAACTCCTCGAAGGGTTTTCCCGCGTCTACTGCTTGATGCTGGCGTGTGTCGCCGATGAGCAGAACGCGATCATGGGGGCCGAGACGGTCGAGGAAGTCCTTCATCTGCTGGGTGCTGGTCAGACTAGACTCATCGACCATGAAAAGGCGCCGGTTCGCCGGGTCGTCGCGGTTGGTCTGGGCCTGCTCGCGAGTTCCCATCGCCAAATAGGCTTGCAAGGTGTCGGCGGAGATCCCGGCGGCCTGGCGCAGCTGGTGAGCGGCGCGTGCGGTCGGGGCGAAGCCCGCAACAGCGTAGCCGTTGTGCTGGGCAGCTTCGCGGACGGCTGCGAGAGTGGTGGTCTTGCCAACTCCTGCCAAGCCCTGTAAGCCGTGAATTTGATCGCGTGACGTCAGTATCTCCTCGATGGCGCGGCGCTGGGCCGGATTCAAGAACTCAATCGCAGCGGCGTGAGACGAAGCGCGTCGTTCGCTCATGATGGGCGCAACGGTGTTCTGTCCGCGCTGCATGTGCTCAACTGTCGCTCGTTCGGCAGCGATGGTTTCGGGCGTCGTCAATCGTGGCCCGGTGTCGTGCTTCTGAGGCTCTACTGTTTGGAATTCGCCGATAGCGTGGCGGCGCTCGAAGTTGTCGCGTATCTGGCTGAAGGTGAGGTCTCCCATGCCGCGGCGAAGCGCATCGCGCATGATGTCGCGCTGGTCGATGACCGCCTCGCGCTCGAAGTTGCGTTCCTTGGCATAGGAGACGGCTTCCTGCGCGCG
>Ga0182024_10011088_pt1 | contig 18189 bp, 15 predicted proteins | sample P32metaG_FD_120480 | JGI IMG/M metagenome (GOLD analysis project Ga0182024, IMG submission 120480) | Permafrost microbial communities from Stordalen Mire, Sweden - P3-2 metaG (Illumina Assembly) | ecosystem: Environmental > Terrestrial > Soil > Wetlands > Permafrost | place: Sweden: Stordalen... | reverse complement strand
GAAGATCGCCGGTACGCCCAGCACCACCGCCATGTTGAGAGCCTCGAAGGTCGTGCCCTGGTTCGATGCTCCGTCGCCGGAGAAGGCCACGGCCACCTTCCCCGTCTTCTTCAGTTTCTGGGTCAGGGCCGCGCCCACGGCGATCGGCGGTGAGCCGCCGACGATGGCGTTGGCCCCCAGCATGCCCTTGGACATGTCGGCGATGTGCATCGAGCCGCCCTTGCCGCCGCAGAGGCCGCCGGCCTTGCCCATGATCTCCAGCATCATGCCCTTCACGTCGCAGCCCTTGGCGATGCAGTGTCCGTGGCCCCGATGGGTCGAGCCGATATAGTCCTGGTCGGTGAGGTCGAAGCACACCCCCACACCCGAGGCCTCCTGGCCCAGATAGACATGGGCGAAGCCAGGGATGTTGCCCAGGGCGAATTCCTTGTCCACGCGCTCCTCGAAGGCGCGGATGGTGAACATCCCGCGGTAGGCGCGCTTGAGGTCGTCACGGCTCAACTGCATGGGTGGGCTCCTGCGAAGTTCATCAGTCCGCTCCCCGGCCGCCGTCCACCGTCAGTTCGGCCCCGGTCATGAAGGCGGACTCCTCGCCGATCAGAAAGGCGATGGCGTCGGCCATGTGCTCAGGCCGACCGACCATCCGCAAGGGCGTGTCGGCGGCGAAGGCGGCGGCCAGTTCGGGGCTGTCGCCGAACTGGCCGGTGATCATCTCGGTCCAGATCACGCCTGGATGCAGGGCGTTGACCCGGACCCTGGGCGTCATCCCCGCGCCGTCCAGGGCGGCGGCCTTGGTCATGCCGCTGACCGCCCCCTTGGTGGCGCAATAGGCCGTGGCTCCGGGATAGCCGACCCGGCCCATCAGGGATGAGACATTGACAATCGCCCCGCCGCGCTCTCCCCGGGCGAAGGCGCGAAAGGCGTGCTTGATGCCGAGGAACGTCCCCTCGACATTCACCGCATGGATGCGATCGAAGTCCGCCTCCGACGTCTCCTCGATCGGTTTGACGAAGAACAGGCCGGCGTTGTTGACCAAGCCGGCCAGAGGGCCGAGCGCCTCGGCCGTGTCCATGACCCGGGTCCAGTCGGCTTCGACCGCGACGTCCTGGGCGACGAACACCCCCGAACCGCCCGCCGCCTCGATGAGCCGCAGGGTCTCCGCCCCGGCCTCCCGGTCGCGGCCGGTGGCGACGATCCGCGCGCCATCCCCAGCCAGGCGCAGGGCCGCGGCGCGTCCGATGCCCCGCGTCGCGCCGGTGACCACCATCACCTTTCCGGGGGGGTCGCCCGTCATCGGGCCGTCCAGCCGCCGTCAATGACCATCTCCGCCCCGGTCATGAACGTCGAGCGGTCACCGGCCAGAAACAGCACGGCGTCGGCGATCTCCCCGGGTTCGGCCACCCGGCCCAGCGGCGCGGCGGTCTTCATGTCTTCGTCGAAGCGGGCCGTCATGTCCGTGCGCACGAAGCCTGGATAGATGGTGTTGACGCGGATGTGCTCGGGACCCAGCTCCAGCGCCGCCGCCTTGGCCAGCATCGCCACCCCGGCCTTGGAGGCGGTGTAGTGGATGTGGTCGGCCACCCCGATGCGGCCGGCGATGGAGGCGATCATCACCACCGATCCGCCCCGTCCGCCCCGGCGGATGGCTTCCACGCCGTGCTTGAGACCCAGGAAAGGACCCTTGAGATTGATGCGGCAAACGCGCCGGAAGTCGTCCAGGGAGAGATCGGCCGTCGCCGCCATCTCCGACACTCCGGCGTTCAGCACCACGACATCCACCCGTCCGAAGGTCGCTTCCGCCTCGCTGATCACCCGCGTCCAGTCGCCATCGTCACCCTGATCGGCGGCCACGAACCGAGCCTGGCCGCCGCAATCGCGGATCGCGCCCTCGGCGGCGGCGCCGGCGGCGGCGTCCCGGCCCGTCAGAACCACCAGCGCGCCCGCCGCCGCCAGCCGCCGCGCGGCGGCCAGCCCAACTCCCCGGCTCGCGCCGGTGACGATTGCGCAACGGCCGGCCAGTTCGCCGTCGTCGCCGGCGATTGCCGCGCCCATGGGTGACGTCCGGAGCGGTTCGGGCTCGGCGAAGTCACCCGTCATCCTCTAGAACTTCACCTGCAGCTCTCCAAGCACGGTGCGCGGATCGCCCCAGCCATGAAAGAACACCGACGGGAGCGTATTGCTGTAGTATACCTGGTTCGTGAGGTTCTTGCCGGAGAAAATCAGCTTGTAGCGGCTCCACGAGTAGCTGACGGAGAGATCTAGGAGTCCAAAAGCATTCTGGTAGTCTGGTATGCCCGCAAATGTTGCGAAGATGTACTTGTCGGTCCAATTGTAGCTGATGTTGAAATCAACGCTCCCGGGCCCCACTTGCCGCACATAGTCGCCTCGCAGGGTGAAATTGTAGGTAGGCACCCGTTCCAGCGACTGGCCAGTCAGATCGAACGTCGTACCTGGCGCGCCCGCCTGGGCGGTGACAGGATTGACAGGATATTCGGCTCCGTTGATCACGCCGGCGGTGATCGTCGCCTTCTCGTAGCCCCCGACGCCGGAAAGGGTCAGTCCCGGAACCTCCCGCGGACGATAGATGGCCTCGATCTCGACACCCTTGATCTCCACCTTGGGCAGATTGACGATATAGGTATTGGTGCCGGGGCCATAACCCGGCGTAACCACCACCTCGGTCTGCTGGTGATCGTAGTCTTCAGTTATGAACCCGGCCAAATTGAGGGTAATTTGGCTGTCAAAAAATGTGTTCTTCGATCCGATTTCATAGGACGTGTCCGTCTCTGGATTGAAGGTAGAATAGTTTGCTCCGGGCGAGTAGTTGGATTGTCCGGCAATCTGCTCCGACAGGGTGCTCCTTGGCGACAATCCCCCTGATCGAAAGCCTTGGGAACGGTCGGCATAGAGTAGGTTGTTATCGGTAAGCTTGTAATCGACCGTGAACTTGCTGATTATTTTGTCAGCTTTCTTGCTGCCTTTGAATTCGATGAGCGGAATATTTCCCGGCCCGAAATTGGGAATATATATGAGATTGAAAGCTTGGTGAAAGTCCGTTTGCTCGTCAATATATCGGAAGCCACCGCTCACTTGCAAGCGACTGGTCACGTTGAAGATGAGGTTCGCGAAAGCTGACTTGCTCTCCGTGATGTCCCCGGAAATCTGATTGGTCAATGGGGCAGTGACGGGAACTCCAGGCACTCCCGTGCGGGTGAACTGCACGGCGGAAATGTCATCATGGAAATAATACACGCCCGCCAGCAGCTTGGCCCGGTCGCCGAAGTCGTGCGTGAACCGCAGTTCCTCAGTGAACTGGTCGTATTTCTGCGGCCGTGAGGTATGGAGGAAGCTGATCAGCGGGTTGGCCAGAACCGGGCACGGCAGGCCGCCCAGACGGGAGTTCGCGCAGCCGCCGTCGAAGTCCTGCTCGGCGTCGTCGTTCTCCTTCATGAAAGCGGTGATCGACGTGAACTCGCCGATCGGGGAGTCGTAGGCCAGATTGATGCTGTAGACCTGGGAGGTCAGAAGGTTGCGGTCCGGGTAGTCGCTGGCGACCTGCCAGGGCCCGAGGGGGACTGTGACGCCAGGGATATAGGGCGACCCATACTGGTTGAACTGAATGCCCGCCGCTTTCAGAGCGGGCCCCAACACCTGAGCGGTCGCCACATCGCCCAGGGCGACTGGTGTCCCCTCGCCATCCTGATGGGTGAGGGTGAGGCCGAAGTTCGCCTCCAGCTTGGGGGTGATGTTCCAATCGATCTGCAGGTTGCCCGTCGTCAGTTCGTTACGGCCGTAGGCCGTGTCGTGGGTGTAGATATTGTCGAGGAAACCGTCGCGCTGCTGGTGGGAGGCCGAGACCTTCAGGCCGGCGGTCGGGCCGAGCGGCGCGTTGATAACAATTTTCTCGACGTTCTGGTTGTAGTCCCCGTAGCCCACGTCGAGATCGAGGCCCCATTGCCGGGTGGGCTTCGTGCGGTGGATGCTGATCACCCCACCGGTGGTGTTCTTGCCGTAGAAGATGCCCGAGGGCCCGCGGTCGATCTCGACCTGCGAGACATCGAAGGGATCGACGAGCTGGCCGAAATTGGTGCCGATCACCACGTCATCGACGATCAGGCCCACAGCCGGATTCTGGCCTTTTTCTACGTCCGAATAGCCCAAACCGCGAATGTAGATGGCCGAGGTTCCGGGGCCGGCGCCGGTGCGGCCGATATTGACGTTGGGCGCTATGCCGCTGAGATCCTCGAGGGTTCGCGGCTTGATGGCATCGAGCTGTTTCTCGTTGACGGCGCTGACCGCCGCCGGGACGTCCTGCAGGCGTTCGGAAATCCGCCGGGCGGTGACGATGACCTCGCCCACCGTCGAGGCCCCGGTGGTGGTGCTCGCGGCCGAGGCGTTGGCCGCCAGGGCCGGAAGAGCCGCCACCGATAAGGCGATGGTTGCGGCGCCGCCTAGCAAGGCGACCCGGAATGTCGGAATCTGGATGGTCATGGTTCCTCCCCTATGGGCAAGCGTCTCGGGCGCGCTTCGAAATCCAACCCAACAAGGCGGACAGAGTGATCAAGGCTCGAAAGAAAAGTCAAGCATGATTGTAAAAAGCATGCGAGGCGGCTTATGATCCGATCTGACGGCCAGCCGGGAGCGGCGGCGCAAGGGAGGCGTGGCGAGGATGGCAGAGGGCGGAGCGGCTCTTTCCTCGAAGATCGTCCTGATCTCCGGGGGCGCCAGCGGGATCGGCGCGGCGGCCGCCCGCCTGTTCGTCGAGCGCGGCGCCAGGGTCGCCCTGGCGGACGTGCAAGCGGCGAAGGGCGAGGCCGCGGCGCGTGACCTGGGCGATCGGGCGATGTTCGTCGGCCTGGACGTGACCGACGAGGGCGCATGGCGGGGCGCGATCCGCGCGGTTCGCGCCCGGTTCGGCGAGCCGACCACGGTCGTCAATTCGGCCGGCATTTCGATTCCGGCCAACATCGAGGAGGAGAGCCTGGCCGGCTTCCGGCGGACCCTGGCGATCAATCTCGAAGGCGCCTTCCTCGGCTGCAAGGTGGGGGTCGAGGCGCTGAAGGCGGGGCGCGGAGGGGCGATCGTCAACCTCGCTTCGACGCTCGGGGTCAAGGCCGGCGCGACATTCCCGGCCTACTCGGCCTCCAAGGGCGGCGTGCGCATGCTGACCAGGGCCGTAGCCCTGCATTGCGCCGAGCGGGGCTACGACATCCGCGTCAACGCGGTTCTCCCCGGAGCGATCCACACCGAAATGGTCGAAGGCTATGTCGCCGCCGGCGAGGCGGCGGGCGCCACGCGCGAGGACGTGATCGGCGGCTTCGCCTCGGTCCATCCGATGAAGCGACTGGGGCGCCCCCGCGAAGCCGCCGCGGCGATCGTCTTCCTGGCCTCCGACGAGGCCGGCTTCATCACCGGCGCCGATCTGCCGGTGGACGGCGGCTATCTGGCGTGAACCCGGCGAGGTGTGACATCCATGGCCAATGACGGCGCCCATTCCCTGATATCCAAGCCAGACGTCGACCGATGTCCCTTGGACCAGATCGATCCCTTCGACCCCGATCTCTTGCAGGATCCGCATCCCTACTACCGCCGGCTCCGCGCCGAGGCGCCCGTGTTCCGCCATCCCGCCACCGGGATCGTCTCGGTGGCGACCTACGACCTGATCATGGAGGTCAATCGTCAGCCTCTGGTGTTCTCCAACGATTTCGGAGCGCAACTCAGATCGGGCTCGGCCGGTCCGGTCGATCCCGAGGAGATCGCGATTTCCAGCCAGGGAGTCGCGGTGGCCAACACGATGCTCACCGCCGATCCGCCGGCGCACACGCGCTATCGGAAGCTGGCCATGAAGGCCTTCACCCACAAGCGCGTGGAGGGCATGGGCGAGTATGTGGCCAGGGTCGCGAACGATCTGATCGACGGCTTCATCGGCGAGGGTCGCTGCGAATTCAAATCGGCCTTCGCCAACCATCTGCCGATGACCGTCATCGCCGACGCCCTGGGCGCGCCGCGCGAAGACATGGATCGCTTTCACCGCTGGTCGGACGCCTTCGTCGCCCAACTGGGCGGGGTTTCGGATCGCGAAACGCGGCTGGAGGCCGCCCGGCGGATCGTCGAGTTCCAGCGCTACTTCATCGACCGGATCGAGCGGAAGCGCGCCAATCCCACCGAAGACGTGATCTCCGATCTCGTCCATGCGACCCTGGCCGAAGAGGGCGACCCGCGGACCATGGACCACGCCGAGCTGCTGTCGATCATCCAGCAACTCCTGGTGGCCGGCAACGAGACCACGGCCCACACCCTCACCGCAGGCCTCCACTATCTGATCTCCGACCCGGCCCTGCTGGCGCGCGTCCTGGCCGACCGGGCGCTGATACCGGGCTTCGTCGAGGAGACCCTGCGCCTGCTCTCGCCCACCAACAACATGTGGCGGGTGGCCACCCGGGACGCGGAGATCGGCGATTTCGCGATCAGGAAGGGCGAGATGATCCTGGTTCGCTATGGCTCGGCCAACCGCGACCCCGGCCATTTCACCGATCCGGACGCTTTCGATCCGGCCCGGCCCGAGGCCCGCTCCCACCTGGCTTTCGGGGCCGGGATCCACACCTGCATCGGCGCCCAGCTCGCCCGCAAGGAGATGGTCGTCGCTTTCGATGTCCTGCTGGATCGGCTGAAGAATCCGCGCTTCCAGCCGGGGCGCAACACCTTCCGCTACAGTCCCAACATCCTGCTGCGCGGCGTTCTCGAGCTGCACATCGAATTCGACGCCTGACGGCGCATCCACGGAGACACCATGCACATCGCCTTCGGGCCCGACGATCTGGCCTTTCGAGACGAGGTTCGGGCCTTCCTGGCCGAAAAGTTCACGCCGGAACTGCGGGACGCGGCGCGCCGGGAGTCGGGGGTCTTCGCCGAGGCCGATCTCAACCGCCGCTGGCACCGGATCCTCTACGAAAAGGGCTGGATCGCGCCGGCGTGGCCGAAGGAACACGGCGGCACGGGCTGGTCGGTGGTGCGCAAATACATCTACGACACCGAATGCGCCGAAGCCGGAACACCCGCCCTGCCGGCCATGGGCCTGCAGATGTGTGGCCCGGTCCTGATCGGCCACGGCACGGACGCTCAGAAGGCCCGCTTCCTGCCCAGGATTCTCTCCGGCGAGCACTATTGGTGCCAGGGGTATTCGGAGCCGCAGTCGGGATCGGACCTGGCTTCCCTGCAGTGCCGCGCGACGGCGGAGGGCGACGACTATGTGATCGAGGGATCGAAGATCTGGACCACCCACGCCCAGTGGGCCAACTGGATGTTCCTGCTGGTCCGGACCAAGGCCGATGGCAAACCCCAGGCGGGCATCACCTTCCTTCTGGCGGATATGGCGACGCCGGGGATCAGCGTGCGGCCGATCATTTCCATCTCCGGCCAGCACGAGGTCAATCAGGTGTTCTTCGACGGCGTGCGGGTTCCGCAGGAGAACCGCGTCGGCCGGGAGAACGACGGCTGGACGGTGGCCAAATACCTGCTCGAATTCGAGCGCGGCGGAACCTACGCCGCTCGCATTCGCGGCATGCTGGGCCGGGTCAAGGCCATGGCGGGGCGGATCGAGGCCGACGGCGGGCGTCTGCTCGACTCGCCCGACTTCCGGCGCAAGATCAGCAATCTCGAGGTCGAACTGACGGCGGTGGACTTTTCCGAGCGCCGGGTGATCGCCAATCTCGGCGTGGGCCGCAACGCCGGCGATTCGACCGCCTCCATGCTCAAGCTGCGCGGCAGCGAGACTTTGCAGAAGGCCACCGAACTGGCGCTCGAGGCCCTGGGCGACTACGCGTCGCCGTTTCAGCGCGAGGCGATGACCGGCCAGGCCGGGCCGGTGGGTCCCGACTATGCGGTGACACCCACCGCGCAATACCTCAACGCCCGGGCCTCGACCATTTTCGGCGGCTCCAGCGAGATTCAGCGCAACATCCTCGCGCGGGGGGCTCTGGGCATTTAGGGCGGCGGCGATAGGGGAGAAGGGCGCATGGACATGGGGATCACCGGGATGTTCCACACCGCGAACATCCACAAACGCTTCACCCACGACGCCAAGGTCAACGGAACCAGCTATGATGAGGAAGTGCGCAAATTCGCGGCGGCGTGGCGCCGGACGGTTCGGCGACCCCGACGACCTGGGCGCTTTCTGCGCGATGTTCTGCAGCCGCTATGCCAATTACACGGTGGGTCAGAGCCTGGTGATTGACGGTGGTCTGATCAACGGCACGTTCTAGAGGCGCCTGCGCGGCGGAGCCCGAAATGGAAGATTTCAAGCGCCTGGTGGCGCGGTTCGAACCGGAAGGATTGGGACCCGAAGGTCCGGGCTGGCAACAGCGCAAGAGTTCCCAGACCCGGGTCGGGATCCTCGAGGCGTCCATCGACTGCCTGGCCACGCACGGCTACGCGCGCACGACGACCCAGCTGATCGCCGAGACGGCCGGCATTTCGCGAGGGGCCATGCTGCATCACTACGCGACCAAGGCCGAATTGATCGAAGCCATCATCGCCTATTCTTTCTACAGGCGGGCGGAGATCCTCGCCAATGGCGTCAAAAACATCTCCGAGCGGCAGAGGGTTCAGGAATTCGCCGGCCTCGAAATCCTTTGGGAGAGCTTCCTCACCCGCGAGTACAGAGCCTATGTGGAGTTGAACATCGCCTCCCGCACCGACGCCGAGGTCCGCGAGATCTTCCTACCCCAGGCCCGGCGCTTCACCCAGGCCTGGCGCGACGAAGCCATAAGGGTGTTCCCCGAGTGGGCGGGGGACCCCGAACGCTTGGCTCACGCCGGCGACCTGGCCGAAGCCGTCATGGAGGGCTTGGCGCTCAACGCCGAGGTCTGGGACTCGGCCGAACAGGTGGCGCGCACGCGGGCGTTCCTGAGGCGCATGATCGGCATGATCTTCTACCGCGAACTCAACTTTTCCGACGCCGGCTAGCCGAGCTGGGAACCGGCGGGCGGCCAGCCGCCACCCTCCCTCCGGGGATGCACGGAAAACGGAAATTCGGTTTGATGCCTTCCCCCGCGAGGGGAAGAACGGGACCTGACGGGCCACTGACCAGCCGCGCTCGACGAAACAGTGATTTTTCGACGCTGGAGATTGCCAAGCCGGGGGAAAAGCATCAGGGTCGATGAAAACAATCAGGAAGGATTGTTATGACGACGACCGGTCCGAACTTTCGACTTGTCATTCTGCTGGTCGGTCTGACCCAGTTGATCGTGACCACCGATTTCTCCATCGTCGCGGTGGCCCTGCCCTCAATCGGGCGCCAGCTGCATATCCGGCCCGCGTCGCTGTCGTGGGTGATTTCCGCTTCCGCCCTGAAGTTGTTCGCCGCCCAGCAGATCGGCGTCCCCCTCGGCGCGACCCTCGCCCTGTCGGTCCTGGGCGCCGCCGGAGCGGTGTCGTCCGGCCTTGGGACGGCGCTCTTCCGGGACGGATACCTGACGGTGACGGTCCTGATCGCCCTGAGGCTCGTGTTCAGTTTCGTGACCCTGCGGCCAAGCCCCACCACCGGCGCTCCCGTCCCGGTCACCCCTTGAGTTCAGAGACCCACGCATGTCCCTCGCCGCCGCCGACAAGGCCAGAAACAGTCCAGGCGCCGTCGCCCTCGCCGACGAGCGAACCGTTCTGGATTGGGCGCGGCTCGACCCGATCCTCAACCGGGCGACCAACGCCCTTCTGGCCGCGGATCTTGGGCCAGGTCGGCGCATCGGGGTTTTCTCGGGCAACAGCGTCGAGACGGTTGTGGCCTATCTGGCCGGCCTGCATGCCGGTATCTCCTCCATCCCGATCAACTTCCACCTGACCCTGGACGAGACCGCCTACATCCTGCGCGACGCCGCCGCCGGCGCGCTCTTCGTCGGTCCCGAAACCATGGAGATCGGACTTGCGGCGGCGCGCAAGGCCGGGGTCGAGACGGTGATCGGCTGGCGTTGCGCGGCCGACGGGTTGATTGCGTGGGAGGACTGGCTCTCGGCCGCTTCGGAGGCAGAGCCGCCGACCGACGGGAGCCCCTCCCCCTTCCTGCACTATACCTCGGGGACCACCGGCCAGCCCAAGGGCGCGGAAACGCCGCCGACCATGTTTCCGCGCACCGCGACGGTGGCCGATTTCTTCGACGCCATGCGCGAGCAGGTCGCCGCGGCGGCGCCGGGGCCGGGCCTGGCCGTCGGTCCGCTCTATCACACCGGCCCCCTGGGCTCGGTGCGCCAGTTGGCCGGCGGCAAGCCCCTGGTGGTGATGAGCCGCTTCGATCCCGAACGCGTGCTGGAGACCATCGAGCGCCACGCGATCAGCAGCACCCTGATGGTGCCGACCCACTTCCAGCGCCTGCTGGCCCTGCCCGCCGAAACGCGCGCCAGGTACGACGTCTCCAGCCTGCAATGGCTGGCGCACACCGGCGCCGCCTGCCCGCGAGACGTCAAGCAAGCCATGATCGACTGGTTCGGGCCAGTGCTGCTGGAGGCCTACGGCGGTACTGAATCGGGCACCACCAACATGATCAGCTCAGAGGAGTGGCTGCTGAAACCCGGTTCGGTTGGCAAGACCCTGGCGCCCTTCGAACTGCTGGTCATCGGCGAGGACGGCGAGCCCGTGGCCCAGGGCGAGGTCGGCCAACTCTATTTCCGCGACACCACCGGCCGGGGGATCATCTATCACAACGACCCCGAAAAGACCCGCGCAGCCCACCTTTCGCCGGGCGTCTTCACTCTGGGAGAGATGGGCTATGTGGACGACGACGGCTATGTGTTCATCACCGACCGCGTCTCCGACATGATCGTCAGCGGCGGGGTCAATATCTATCCCGCCGAAGCCGAACAGGTTCTGATCCTGCATCCTCAGGTGGCCGACGTGGCGGTCATCGGCGCGCCCAATCCGATCATGGGCGAGGACGTAAAGGCCCTGGTGATCCCCGTCGACGCCGCCAGGCCGCCGACCGTCGAGGCGCTGGACGCCTTCTGCCGCGAGCATCTGGCCGGCTACAAATGCCCACGCTCCTTCGACTTCGTCGCCGATCTGGGCCGCAACGCCATGGGCAAGATCAACAAGCGCGCCCTCAAGCGGGCCTATTGGCCCACCGAGCGCACCATAGGAGGCTGACGCCATGGACCAGCGGGAAATCAGTACGCTGCGCGGACTGATGGAATACGAGGCGGCCCGCACGGCCCCGCCGCCGGAATTTCCCAGGCTGCCGGACCTGCCCGGCGGGCGCTATACCGATCCGCGCTTCTTCGCCCTGGAGAAGGCCCACCTGTGGCGCAAGTCGTGGCTGCTGGCCGGCCACATGGACGAGGTGGCCACGCCCGGCGCTTTCAAGCTGTGGGAATCGGCCGGCCAGCCGGTGGTGATCATCCACGCCAGGAGCGGGGCCATCAACGCCTTCTACAACACCTGCAGCCACCGGGGAGCGGCGGTGGTGACCGAGGCCAGCGGCAAACGGGCGCGGCTGACCTGCAAATACCATGGCTGGACCTATGACGACGAAGGCGCCCTGGTGGCGATCCGCGATCCGGAAGACTTCGTCGACTTCGACTTCTCCTGCCGTTCCCTGATCAAGGTGCGCTGCGAGCGCTACGGCTCGCTGATCTTCGTCAATTTCGACCCCGAAGCGCCGTCCCTGCTGGACTGGCTGGGGCCGATCGCCGGCGAGTGGGAGGAATTCCAGTTCGGCAGTCTTCGCCTCATCGATCACTACACCCGGGACCTCAATTCCAACTGGAAGATCGCCGTGGAGGCCAATACCGAGGTCTATCACGTCCGGAGCATCCACCCGGCCACCGTCGCCGTGAACCTGGACGATCGGCGCAACGTCAACAGCTTCTATCGCCACGGCCACGGCCGGATGATCGCACCCAACAAGAGCACGGACGCCTATGCGACCTCGCGGCCCCCGCCGCCAATGGATACGCCCACGGTGGGCGAGATCGCCCGCACCTGCACCCAGTCCTACGGCGTCTTTCCAAACATCGTCACACCGCTGAACGCCGCCGCTTTCCCGATGCTCCAGTTCTGGCCGAGCGGCATCGACAAGGCGCGCATGGAGGTGTGGTGGTTTGGACCCGACTGGGGCGAGGCCAGGCAGCCCGAGCGCTGGGACGAGACGGTGACCTATTTCAATCAGGTGCTGGAGGAGGACACCACGTTCGGAGCCTGGATCCAGAAATCGCACCAATCCTACGGCTTCAAATCGGTGCCGCTCAGCTACCAAGAGGCCCGGATCTATTGGTGGAACCAGTCGGCCGACCGCCTGATCGGGGTGGAGAACATCCCCGAGGAACTGCGCGTGCCGCAGGTGATCGGGAACGAGTGGGTCTATCCCAACGATCCCCGCGTCGCGCACCTGGCCCACCGGATCGCGGCTGAATAAAGGGAGACACAGATGACTTTGGTGGCGGTTTTCGGCGCCAGCGGGCGCCAGGGCTTGGCGCAGGTGCGCCAGCTCGAGGCGGCCGGGCATGACGTGCGGGCGATCTCGCGCAGCCCAGACCCTTTTTATGGCGAGCGCTTCGACGACATCGAGGTTCGCGGCGCCGATATCTATGACGAGGAATCGGTGGTCACGGCCATCGAGGGGGTCGACGCCGTCTTCTACACTCACCCGCTCCGCGCCCGGATGGACCGGGTGGCAGGTGTCGCCACGATCGGCCGCGCGGCAAGGCGGGCCGGCGTGAAGCGCGTGGTGTGGAACACCTCGAGCTGGATTCCGGACAAGGCCGGCGATCCCTTCACCTACGAGGGGAACACGCGCGGCATCAACGCCCTGTGGGCGACCGGCGCGCCGGCGACCGTGTTCGGCTCGGTGCTGTTCATGGACAATCTGCTGACCAACTGGGCCTTCCCCTTCATCGTCGGCGAGGATCGCTACGTCTATCCCCACCACAAGGATCTGGAGTGCAGCTGGATCAGCCTCGACGACGTGGCCAAATTCATGATCGCGGCCCTGGATCGTCCGGACCTGGAAGGCGCCTGGCTCAACATCGGCGGGCCGGAAAAGCTCAAGCCGCCCCAGGTGGCGGCGCTGCTCTCCGACGCCATCGGCCGGCCGATCAAATATGATCCGGGCACGCCCAGGGAATTCGGCAAGCTGCTGGCCGGCGCCTATGGCGACGACATGCCGGCGGCGGAGCGCGCCGTGGTCGAACCTTCCATCGAGGCCTTCTACGTCTTCAACAACACCTCGCCGCTCAAACCCTTCTCGGTAGACATGGGCCCGGTGCTGGAGCGCATCCCGATCCAGCTGGAAACCATGGCCGATTGGGCGAAGCGGCAGGACTGGCGGCTGACGAACAAGCCGAGACCGCCGGCGGGGTAGGGGAAACCCTCGGCGATGGCCCCCCGCACAATCCGGTCCCAGGGCTATTGGTGAGAGAAAATTTCCTGTCCGGCGATGGCCATGTCCGGTCGGGGATGATCGTCACCTGCAATCCCATCAGCCGACGCGGCACGGAATAACTGTTGTCCGGATCTGCAAGGAAGGACGGATCTCTCAGGATCCCACGCCACTCCGCGGGCGTGAAGCGGAGGCCCCGCGCACGGTCGATCGAATGAGACCCGGCGTTCGCCAGCCAGATAGGGTGAATCACGAACGAAGCTCCACAGGTGCTACGAGAAGCCCCCTCGTCGCCTGCCGCCGTTCCAGCGGAACGGCGGCAGGGTCATCGTCTTCGCTGCGCGTCAGAAGCGGTAATTCAGGCCGACGCGCACGATATTCGCGGTCGACTTCTCACGGACGGTCGCGTTGTAGAGGGCGGCGCCGGGGACGTCGTACGCCGTGCCGTTGTTGGAAATCGTCTCCGAACCCAGGTCGGTGTATATGTACTCGGTCTTGATCGACAGGTGAGGATCCAGTGCGTATTCGGCCCCGGCCCCCAGGGTCCAACCGGTCCGCGTAGACTCGTTCGTCGTGTAGTTGCTCGCCGAGCAGCCGTAACAGGTCTGGTCAGACGACTTGACGCCGCCGTAAGCGAACCCGCCCGTCACATACGGCAGCAGTCGACCGCCGAATATCGCCGGCCCGACACGAGCGCGCACCGTCCCCAGATAGTCGATCTTCGATCTGAGATTGGCGGAGCCCGTGGACCCGCTCGCGCCGGTATTCGCGAAGTTCGTTCGCCCGCCGATATCCGAGGCGGCAAGATCGGTCTCCAGACCGAACACGAGCCCGCGCGAGGTCTCGAGGTTGTAGCCGATCTGCCCGCCTCCCAGGACTCCACTGGAAGACTGGCGAAGTCTTCCGCTCACCGGGTTGGTTCCATCCGCATTCGCGCTACCCGAGTAAGAATATTTCGAATCGCCACCTCCGTATCCGAGGTTGACCCCGACATATCCGCCGTTCCAATTGGGGGCGGCGTCGGACTGGGCGGCGACGGGCGAAGACGCGGCAAGAGCCACGCACGATACAATGAATATACGAGCGGTCATCGATGACTCCACGCAATGACGTTTCCAAAATGGAGACGCGAAATGGCCCCCGCTCGGAACGATGAACTAGTCCCGAATATATGCAGACGTTAGGATAGTGGCTAAAATTGGGCGAAATAGAATTTGTTGCGGTCATGATGGTCCCATTACATATCTCATCTATCATACTAATATTTGTCTACATTGTTTCAGGACCGTAATACTTGCCAATTTCGACCGGGTTGCGGCGCGCCTCCAGGCGTTCGAACGCGATTGACTCGGAAGGACGAGGCGCATGCCGCCCAGGAATTTTCGTTTGTTACGCGTTGGACAAACGCTCGCGATAGATGTCGTCCACTCTCGACGGATGGCTGATCAAAGGCTGCTGCGTGGCTTCGACAACTCGAAATCCCGACGAAAGCCGGGGCGAGGACGGCGGCCGAAGCTCGCCGCGGCCACGACGGCGGTCGCCGCCCTTGCTGGCTTGAGCGCGTGCGGCTCGCTGAGCGCCGACTATCAGGCGCCGTCGGCGGTTCGACTGGGGGGGCCTTCGGGGTTCTCGAATTCCGCCGTCCAGACGTCCGAGGTGCGCGACATCACCACTTGGTGGGCGCTCTTTTCCGACCCCACCCTCGTCAGCCTGGTCGATCAGACCGTGGCGGGAAACGTCGACCTTGCGAGAGCGGCCATACGGTGGAAGGAAGCTCGCGAGGCGCTGGCCCAGTCGCGCGCGGAGGCGGCGCCCCGACTGGACCTCGCCGCGAGCGGCGGCGCCACGGCCGCGCGACAACCGCCGGCGGGTTCCTCCTACTCGGCGGCTCTCGACGCCAGTTGGACCTTGGACCTGTTCGGCGGATTGCGTCGCGAGCGGGAGGCCTCCGCCGCTTCGCTCGAAGCCGCCGGCTTCGACGAAGCCTCGGTTCTCACCGCCGTGGTCGCCGAGGTGGCCCGCAACTACGTCGACGCCCGGTCTCTGGAATCTCGTATCGCCATCGCGCGCAAGTCCCTCCAGACCCAGGACGACGACGTCCAGATCGCGCAGTGGCGAGCCCAGGCCGGACTCGTTTCGTCCCTGGACGTGGAGAAGGCGCGCGCTCAGAGGGCGCAGACCAGCGCCGCGCTCCCCGACCTGATCAAGGCAGCGGCGTCCGCCCGTCACCGAATCGCGGTGCTGACCGGTCGCGCGCCGACGGCCTTGAACGCCTTCCTGGGCTCATCGAGCGAAATCCCGCAGGCGCCCTGGGGCCTGGCGATCGGCGCACCGCTCGACGCGCTTCAACGACGGCCGGACGTCCGTAGAGCCGAACGCAATCTCGCCTCCGCCACCGCCAGGATCGGCGTCGCCGAGGCCGCGCGATACCCCTCGCTGACCCTCACCGGAACGGTGAGTTCGTCCGCCGCCGCCCTCGAGGATCTGGGCAGCGCAGTGACCGGCACGGTCCTCGCCGAGGTCGCGCAGACTCTTCTCGATGGCGGCCGTCTCGAGAGCGTCGTGCGCCAGAGGAAGGATGAGGCGGACGACGCCTACCTGGCCTACCAGGCCTCGGTGCTGGGGGCGCTGGAGGACATCGAGAACGCCCAGGCTCAGGCTGACGCCGCGCGCGAACGCGCCGAGGCGCTGCGCGTCGAGCTCGGGGCTTCCCAGGCCGCGACACTTCTGGCCCGCGGCCAGTATCGCAGCGGCCTGACCGACTTCCAGACGCTTCTGGACGCCGAGCGGACCCTTCTCGGCGCGCAAGACGGCCTGGCGACCGCCCGCGGCGACGAAGCCAAGGCGATGATCCAGCTCTATCTGGCCCTGGGCGGGGGCTGGACGCCGGCTTCGGCCTCGGCCGAGCGGAGAGGCAGGATTGGCTGAGCCCAACCGCGAGCGCACCCTCGAGGAGACAATAAGGGGTCAAGGACGAACGAGGCTGGCGCGGTACGGCCCCCTCGCCGCGCTTGCGGCCGTCGTGCTCTTGGCGGTCCTGCTCGTCGCGAGATGCGCTGGAGGACCACCCCGTCCGCGCTTCATCACCAGCCAGGTGCGCCGGGGCGATATCATCGTGACGGTCTCCGCGACCGGAAATCTGACCCCGACCCGTCAGATCGACGTCGGGTCCGAGATCTCCGGTATCGTTCTCTCGACGCCGGTGGACGCCAATGACCAGGTCCGCAGGAACCAGGTCCTCGCGATCATCGACCCTTCACGACTGAACGACGCCGTCACCCGTTCGCTGGCCGCGCTCGAGGCGAACGAGGCGGCTGTCGCCCAAGCTCAGGCGACGCTCGCGGAAAGCGACGCGCAATTGGCCAGACTCCGCGAGGTGAGCCGACTTTCGAGCGGCCAGGTTCCCTCGGCGACGGAGTTGGCGACCGCCGTGGCGACCGCTCGGCGGTCGCGAGCGGCGTTGCTGTCGGCTCGGGCGAATGTCGTCTCCGCCCGGGCGCAGTTGTCCTCCGACCGGACCCAGGTAGGCAAGGCCGTCATCCGGTCTCCCGTCGACGGGGTCGTGCTCAAGCGATCGATCGATCCTGGGCAGACGGTGCAGGCTTCGTTCAACACTCCGTCGCTGTTCATCGTCGCCGAGGACCTTCGGCGGATGAAGCTGGAAGTAGCGGTCGATGAAGCCGATGTGGCCCAGGTGCGGGAGGGCCAGGTCGCGTCCTTCACGGTCGACGCCTACCCGGGGCGCAACTTCCCCGCGACGATCTCGCGGGTGAACCTCGGGGCGAAGAACCTCTCCGGAAGCTCGTCGACCAGTGGATCGTCGGTCGTTTCCTATCTGGCCAGCCTCAAGTTTTCGAACGCCGACCTGACCTTGCGGCCTGGGATGACGGCGACAGCGAGCATCGAGGCGGCGACCACGCGGGCCGCGCTCCTGGTTCCGAACGCAGCCCTGAGGTTCGACCTGGCTGGCCCGTCGGCGCTGAAGCGTCCAGGCGGTCTCCACCTGGGTCCACCCGCGGCGCCGGGCAGCCTTCCCGTCGCCCAACAGGCGAGCGTGATCGGCGTAGGCAGCCATCAACGCGTTTTCGTGGTCGATGCGGCGGGCCACCCGCGACGCGTGGACGTCGTGACCGGTCGGAGCGATGGACGCGACACCGCGGTGGCGCCCAGGGTCGCGGGCCGTCTGGCGCCCGGGATGGTCGTGATCACCGGCCAGGCCGCACCGGCGCCCAATGGCTGACGCGCTCATCCGGCTGGACGGGTTGACAAAGGTCTTTGGTGAGGGCGCCGCAGCCTTCCACGCCTTGCGCGGGGTGAACCTTGCCATCGAGCCCGGGGCGTTCGTGGCGGTCATGGGCGCGAGCGGATCTGGGAAGTCCACGATGATGAACATTGTCGGCTGTCTCGATACGCCGACCTCCGGACGGTTCTTCTTCCGAAACATCGCCATCGAATCCCTCGACCGCGACCAACGGGCTCGGATGCGCCGGCGCTACCTCGGCTTCGTGTTTCAAGGCTTCAACCTCCTGCCGCGAACCAGCGCGATCGAAAACGTGGAACTGCCATTGCTGTACCGCGGCGAACCGGCGCGCGCCCGCCGAGCCAGGGCCATGGCGGCTCTCGACCTCGTCGGTCTGACCCACTGGGCCGGCCATCGGCCCAACGAGCTTTCCGGGGGTCAGCAGCAGCGGGTCGCGATCGCCCGCGCGATCGTCAGCCAGCCGGCCGTCGTCCTCGCCGACGAACCCACCGGCAACCTGGACAGTGAGCGTTCGGTCGAAGTCATGGGGCTGCTGAGGCGGCTCAATGAGGAGTTGGGTGTCACGGTG
>Ga0182024_10011087_pt1 | contig 18194 bp, 10 predicted proteins | sample P32metaG_FD_120480 | JGI IMG/M metagenome (GOLD analysis project Ga0182024, IMG submission 120480) | Permafrost microbial communities from Stordalen Mire, Sweden - P3-2 metaG (Illumina Assembly) | ecosystem: Environmental > Terrestrial > Soil > Wetlands > Permafrost | place: Sweden: Stordalen... | reverse complement strand
CGCATAAAAGGCATCGAGGCTGGGGTAAATTGGAATGTCTTTGTTCCTTAATTCCTGGAGAAGGATGCATCGCTCCGGAAAGGGATCGATGGTCGCCGTCAATTTCCATTCCCCGGCTTCGTGCCCCTTGAGTAAAGGTTCCAAATAGAAGCCCTCCCCGTAACCCCCAAGGCCGCACAGCGCAATCGATAACATATTTAGCACCAGACGTCCGGGGAGACGAGCAGGCGGAGGCGGGATAACTGCGCCCGTAATTTCTCAATTCGAGACGTGGAGACGGCGATACGACGCATCAGGCCACTACTAATCCCGCTTGATTAGTTTGTCAATCCATGGGCAAGACAATCCCATTTCTGAGCTACGCGTCACGCAGGTGACACCCTACCGCGGAGAGTTGGAACGCGGACTTGTCCTATTTTGCAAATGAGCCCAGACAAAAAGGATGGCGATTGCGGCGAAAAAGGGATAGTTTTGCGAGACGGATAATTCAACCTCGAATCATTTGCGTTTAAGCCTCTACTCTCTATCCCCGCCGCTTGCAGCTGTACGAACAACTTTTGACTCAGCTCCCCGGCACATTTCATGACTACCTATCAACCGGCAGAGAAGCCCACATTCTATTTTATCGGTGTTACCACCACGAAGTCCTCCATCATGCGGGTGTTCCCCGCCTGGGCCAAGCATCTCGATCTTGGTGATGTGGCCATTAAAGGCATTGACCTCAAGATACACGATGAGCCATCGAGTTATCGTGACGTAGTCGCATTCATTAAAAATGATCCGCTTTCGGTTGGCGGCCTGGTAACCACGCACAAAATCGATCTGCTGAAGGCCTGTGCTGATCTTTTCGAGGAACTCGATCCTTACGCGAAATTAACCGGGGAAATCAGCTCTATCTCCAAGCGCAACGGCAAACTGATTGGCCACGCCAAGGATCCAATTTCCGTGGGTCTTTCTTTGGAGGCTTTTATGCCAAAAGGCTTTTGGGAGAAAACCGGTGCCGAAGCGTTCGTATTGGGAGCGGGTGGCTCCAGCATCGCGTTGACAATTTACTTGCTCGAACCGCGTCACGGGACCAATCGTCCATCGCGGATCATCGTTGCCGATCGCAGCGTTCCCCGCCTCGACGAAATCCGGGATATTCACCGGCAACTGGATCAACCCCTACCGGTGGAATATCATCACACGCCCAAACCCGAAGACAGCGATGCTCTGATGTCCGGTTTAAAGCCGGGATCGCTGGTGGTGAACGCAACCGGCTTAGGCAAGGATGCCCCCGGCTCGCCGATCACTCATGCGGGAAAATTTCCAGAGCATGGCTTTGCTTGGGAATTCAATTATCGCGGTGATCTCTTGTTTCTGGAGCAGGCCCGCGCGCAGGAAAAAGACCGTCATCTTCGTGTCGAGGATGGTTGGATTTATTTTATTCACGGCTGGACTCGCGTGCTAGCCGAGGTATTCGACAGGGAGATTCCCTCAAACGGGCCGACTTTCGATCGTCTCACCGAGATAGCCGCCGCCGCACGATGATTTTAATCAACTTCAATCGATGACCCACTTGACCACTCCCAGCTTCAATCCCTTCACCGTCCATATCGATTTCGCCGGCCTGGTCATGGATAAACCAGACGCGCACAACATCCGACGCGCGTCCGCCATGCGGGGCTATTACCAGGACAAAGGGGCTTTGGAAAAATTGATAGAGGAAAAAAACGATCCTCTGCATTACGAGACTTATGAAAAGCATGTCCCCGAGGAATATGGGCATCTGCTATTCTGCATCAGCAAGATTCAGCCCGGCACCGTTGGTGAAGAATGCTTCATGACCAAGGGCCATTACCACACCCGAATCAACACCGGAGAAATCTATTTTTGCCTGCAAGGACAGGGTTACATGGTCATGAAAACATCCGATGGCAAATTTGACACCCAGCGGATGACACGGGGTGGTTTGGTCTATGTTCCCCCTTATTGGGCGCATCGCTCCGTCAATACCGGGAAGGAACCGCTGACCCTGTTCTGCGTCTGGCCTGCCGATGCGGGTCACAATTACGGCGACATCGAAAAGGAAGGCTTTCCCAAGCGCATTCATCTACGCCAAGGCATGGAAGTGATCGAATAGAACACCCACGCCATGCAAAAAATTCTTGTCACCCCAAGATCGGTCACCCGGCACGGTCATCCTTCCCTGAAGAGACTTGAAGCGGCGGGATTCGAGGTGGTCTTTTGCCGTCCAGGCGAATTACCTTCCGACGAAGAACTGCGCCGATTGTTGCCGGGATGCGTGGGCTACGTGGCCGGGGTTGAACCGATTCGGGCCAAAGTGCTGGAGTCGACGCAAGGCTTGAAGGTGATCAGCCGAAATGGAACGGGCGTGGACGCCATCGATATGGAATCGGCCAAGCGGTTGGGAATTCAAGTCCTGCGGGCACAAGGAGCCAATGCGCGGGGCGTGGCCGAGTTGACCATGGGGCTGATCCTTGCCTTGGCGCGTTCGGTAACGGCGTGCGACCGTGCCATGAAAACCGGCAAGTGGGAGCGTAGTTCAGGCTTTGAACTGGAAGAGAAAACATTGGGACTCGTCGGCTGCGGCCGCGTGGGCCGCTTGGTGACCGGTTTCGCCCTGGCCTTTGGCATGCGCGTCATCAGCCATGACCCGATCGCCGAGTGGGAAAACGCGCCGGAAGGCTTTTCATTCGCCGAACTTGACGACGTATTTCGCCGAAGTGATGTTCTCAGTCTCCATTGCCCGCCCGCGTCGGACGGCAAGGCGCTGTTGGACCGGGAAGTCATTGAACGATTGAAACCTGGCGTCCTGGTGATTAACACTGCCCGTGGCGGATTGATCGATCCGGATGCCATGCTGCAGGCCTTGGAGAAAAGGCAGGTGGCCGGCTTGGGGCTGGATGCGTTCGAGGAAGAACCGCCGAATGACCGTCGCCTGGTCGAACATCCTCGCGTCATCGCCACGCCCCATATCGGCGGTTACACGTCGCAAAGCATCGACCGGGCCATGGATGTTGCGGTGGATAATTTATTGCAGGCATTGTCGGTAGCGTGAAAACCTTACAAACCAAAGACGGTAATGCGCGTGCGTTTTGGCGGGCGCCCGAATCGCCTCGAGTCTCCCTGGCTTGGCTGGGGCAGGCTGGTTTCGCCATCCGACAGGGAAGCCTGCGCCTCGTGATTGACCCCTATCTTTCCGATTGCCTGGAGAAAAAATATCGCGGCACTGAAAAACCTCACAACCGGATGATGCCCGCCCCCATTACGCCGGAAGAGTTAACGGGGCTTGATTTTGTTCTCTGCACTCATCGACATTCGGATCACATGGACCCGGAAGCATTGCCTCAAATTGCCGCGACACAACCCCAGACCCGATTTGTTGTTCCCCGGGCAGAACAGGACCATGCGCGGAATCTCGGATTGCCTGCGGCGCGATTGATCCCGGCCGATGCGACGGACGTATTGACTCTTGCGCCGCATTGCTCCTTGCGTGTCATCGCGTCTGCCCATGAATCCATGGAAAAAAATGAACGCGGAGAACACAGGTACCTTGGCTATATTCTTCGGTTTGAAGACGTCACGATTTATCATTCGGGCGATACGGTGCCTTATGCGGAATTGGCGCAAACACTGGCGGGAGAGTCCATCGATCTGGCCCTTCTCCCGGTCAACGGACGTGGCCGCGGGGTGGCGGGAAACTTCACTTTTTCGGAAGCGGTATCGCTTTGCCGCGCCGCGGGTATTCCCCGGCTGATACCCCATCACTTCGGCATGTTCGCTTTTAACACGGTGGACAGGAAAGACGTTGTCCAATGGGCCGATGAAACATCTCATCCGACCTGCTTTTTGCCCCAGGTTGATTCTTGGTTCGAATTTAATCTGTTGGGTCGAATTCTCTAAAGCATCACAAGCTCCATGTCGTCAATTTCCGGGCGCCAAAGGCGATGCCCTGGGTCGAAACGCGTCGGACGCGAACACCATTGAGAGTGACCGTTCGGATTACCTTTTCGGTGGTGAAGGTGAACTCGCCCTTGCCGTAACCGTTGCTGACCGTGTTAACGGTTATCGCCAATGCGGTGCCGGTGCGTTGGGCGGTGATTTCCACCTCGGAACGTTTACCCTCCTTCTGGTAGGCAAAGGAGTGGCCGTCATCGAAGACGTAGCGGGTCTGCGCGGTGCCATCACCGGACAGATAGATGTGGAAATCCACGAGCTTGCCGTTGAAGGCATGATCCCCTTCGGCCAGACGGGCCAGCGGCAGAATCGCGCCGTCACGAATGTATAGCGGCGTTTCCAGCGGCTTGGCCACGACGGTGATTTTCTGATTGCCCTTGGTCCAGCGGCCTTCGCTCACGTCATACCAATTGCTTTTTCCGGGCAGGATAACCTGGCGGCTCTTTTGCTTGGGCTCCACGAAGGGCGCTTGCAGGATGGAAGGGCCGACGAGGAATTGATCGTCGATGAGCCCGAGAGGCAATTTGGAACTATCCGTAAAATCGTAGAAGAGCGGGCGCAGGATAGCCTCGCCGGTCCGTTCGTGTTGGGCAAAGAGTTGGTAAAGGTAGGGACGAAAGCGGTAGCGCAACCGGATGTAGTGACGCAGAACATCAAGGGTTTTCCTGTCGAAGGCCCACGGTTCCTGTTGGCGGCTATTAATGATGGAGTGGTTTCGCAAGATGGGGAAAAGGAATCCGGCCTTGTACCAATCGCGGATGAGTTCGGGAAAAGCATCGCCACCGAAACCGCCGACATCCGGCCCGTTAAAGGGGATGCCGGAAAGAGCAAGGTTCAGGGTGGTTGCGATGGAGTTCTTAAGATGGTGATAGTTACTGTAGTTGTCCCCGGTCCAGATGGCCGTGTAACGATTGGTGCCGGTCGACCCGGAGCGGCAGAGCATAAAAGGGCGCTCGTCGGGGTGCGCCTCCAGGAAGCCTTGCCGCGAAGCCATGGCCATGCCGAGGGCGTACTGGTTATGGTAGGAATCATGGCTTTTGCGGCCATGCTCGAAAAGCATGTCGACGTTGTCAGATGGTCCCGTGGCGGGATCGTTCAAGTCGAGCCAGGCGCCGTAGATGCCCAGCTTGGCGAAATCCCTGACTTTTCTCGCCCACCAATCGCGCGCTGATTTCAGCGAGAAATCGGGGAAAACGGTTTCGCCCGGCCAGACGAGGCCGACGAATTCACGACCTTGTTGGTTCTGGCAAAACACCTGGGCGCGATGACCGCTATCGTAAACTTGGTAGCCTTTTTCAAATTTCACGCCGGGGTCGAGTATGGGGATGATTTTGCGACCGAGTTTTTTTAATTTGGCGGAGGCCCTCCGAGGATTAGGAAAATGCTTATCCGCAAAGGTAAAGACGCGGTATCCGTTCATGTAATCGATATCGAGCCAGAGCCCGTCGACGGGGATGCCATGTTTACGGAAATTGCGATCCAGATCGAGCAGGTCGGCTTCGGATTCGTAACCCCAGCGGCACTGATGGTAGCCGAGCGCCCAGGCAGGTGGAAGAGGAGTCGTACCGATCAGCTTTTGCAGCTTCCGGGTGAGTTCGGCCAGCGAGGGCCCATAGATGATGTAAAGGTTTGGCTGCCCTTTTTCGGCGGCAAGATAGATTGCGCCGTTCTTGCTTTCGATCTCCATTTGTCCCGCAATGCTTGACGTGAATTGGGTGGAAATATAGGTGGCGTAGGGATTGTCGAGGAGGAGGCCGAGGTAGGTATTGCCGCGTTTGACGATCAGGTAGGGAATTGAAACGTAGGTGGGGTCGGGAGCGGGCTTGCCGTTGATGTATGATTCCGCGTTAAAATCGGCCCAGATGTCGGTATTCCAGAATTTGACGGTCTTCTTGGAGTGCTCCAAGCCGCTCCACTTTTCCCCCAGGCCATAGAATTGATCGTGGGGGGTGCGAACAAATTCAAAGATCGATCCTTGACCTTGCTGGCCAAACAACCGCTTGGGAAGAGAGGAGAGAAGGAGTTGACCATCTTTGCCCTTCAGTCGCAGGTCCCCGCGGGGGCTGAAATGCAATTCGGTTTGTTTTCCGGCAAGTTTCTTGGAGGCTTTGAGCAAACGCAAACCGGCTTGAGATTCATTTTTCTCCCAACCCTTGCCGGTGATTTGCAGATGATAGATGTCATCGGCGGCGGCCCGGACGGTTAGCCGATAGGTTCCCCGGCGGGTTTTGAAGTTGTGCTTGGCCGTAATTTTGCCAGGAAATTCAAAATTCGAGGGATGGGGATATTTATGGAAATGCATGGGAAGGGAAGTTCAATCCGTGACGCGAGCAGTGAGCCGGTAAAAATCGCCGCTTAAGCCAAAATCTTATTACAACGTCACAAATTCCTTGACGTACGATTTTAGGTGAAGAGACTTCATTCGACGCTGAATTAATAGCGGAGATTGAGTTTGCCTGTAAAGCCCCATTTTCACTTTCACGACTGAAAAACCATGAAAAAACCCAAAGAAACCTTGAAGAAATCACCACCCATTTCCAAAGTGCCGGTCACTGAATTTATTGACGACGGCAAGCGCTATATCGTTCGTGACCTCAATCACTTAGGTCGAGCCGATAGCCACCTTTTCAACGACACGATGGAGATCCAAATGGACATGCGGGGCAAATGCCGTGCCCGGTTCGTGCAGCCCAATAATACAATTTATGCCGAGCCTCTCCGTAGTTTCTACCTGCGCGATGAGGCAACCGGAGAATTCTGGAGCGTCCCCTTCGACCCGGTGCAAGTTGAGCCGCAAAAATTCGAATTCTCTCCCGGCCTTGCCGATATCCAATGGCGCATCACCGTCAAACAGATCGAAGTCTGGGTCCGTCTGATGATTCCCCGCGATGACCAGGTCGAACTATGGACCGTGACCGTGACCAACCTCGGCAACAAGGCTCGCAAACTCTCGCTCTACCCTTATTTTCCGATCGGCCAACCCGGCATCATTACGCAGATTTCCAAATACGAACCCAAGCTCAATGGCATTACCATCGAGTACTTCCCTTACTACGTCAAAATTCCGGACTATTACAAATTGCGCAACCGCAAGAATTGGATTTTTTGCGTTGCTGACCGCAAGCCTGTTTCCGCCGAGACCAACCAGCGTGAATTCCTGGGAGGCAAAGGGGCGCATAATCCGGCCGGCTTACACCTGCCCAAACTTGGCGGCAACGAAGCACATTACGAACCGTCGGTCATCGCCATGCAGTATTCCCTGAAGCTGGCGCCCAAAAAATCGGACACCCTCAATTTTGTCTTTGGCCCGGCGAAGGACCGGAATGACATCAAGCGCCTGACTCGCACCTATTTGAGCGTCGGAGGAGTCGAAAAAGCTCTGAAGAAAGTTTGTGCCTATCTGGAAAGCATCCAGCCGGCGGTACGCATTGAAACACCCGATTCCCACCTCAACCATTTCATTAACTACTGGCTCCCGCAGCAGGCCCATTTCTGTGGCGCCACTTTGCGTCTGGCTGGCGATCCATGTGTCCGCAGCGCCTTTCAAGACACGATGAGCGCCGTCTTCAATCTTCCGGACAAAGCCCGTTATTGGCTCTGCACCCTCTACGGCCACCAGAATAGCGACGGCTTCATGCCCCATGGCGCCCCGTTGGCGGATGGCGTCGACCTTTCCCCCATCAACCGGATTCCCCACCGTGATGTGAATGTGTGGCCGCCGTTGGCCCTCAGTTATTACATGAAGGAAACCGGGGACTTGTCCATCCTCAACGAAGGCGTTGGATTTAAGGACAGCGATGAAAAGGCCTCTGTCTACGAACACGCCTGCCGCGGCTTGGATTGGCAACTGCGCGATCGTACCCAGCGCAAACTCAGCCTCATCGGCGAGGGCGATTGGAACGACCCTTTGAACATGGCCGGCTGGAAAGGAAAGGGCGAATCGGTTTGGCTGACCGAAGCCTTGGTCGTCGCCTTGGACGTTTGGGCCGAGGTTGCCGAACTAATCGGCGACAAAAAGCGCGCCGCCCATTATCGAAAGGAAGCCGACATCACTCGCGAGGCTATCAACAAATTCGCCTGGGATGGCGAGTGGTACGCCCGTGGAAGCACGGATGCCGGGCTTATGTTTGGCACGAAAAAAGATACCGAAGGCAAAATATTCGTGAACTCTCAAAGCTGGGCCTTGATGTGCGGCGCGGCCGACACTCCGGAGCGCATCAAGGATTGTATAAAAGCGGTTAACAAACACCTGATGACTCCCTCCGGCCCCATGACTTTGACGCCGGCTTACACTCGGATGCGTGAGGATATCGGCAAACTCTGCCAAAAAACGGCGGGCACCAACGAAAACGGTTCGGTTTACTGCCACGCCGCCGCTTTCTATGCCTACAGCCTCTTCCGCGTTCGCGAAGCCGAGGAAGGATTTCGCATCCTAACCATGCTGCTGTGCGGCTCCAAGGCAAACCCGATAACTCGCGCCCAGCAACTTCCGTTGTATTTTTCAACCCAATACCGCGGGATTGCCATCGGCAAAACCGTCGGACGCTCCAGCGCCCATTGGGGCACCGGTACTGTTGCGTGGTATTACCGCACCGTGATTACGGAACTCCTCGGCATCCGTGGCGAATTTGACGGCTTGCAGATCGATCCTCAACTGCCCAAAGCATGGGACAAGGTTTCCGTGTGGCGGAAATTCCGCGATGCAGAATTTAACATCAACATCCGAAAAAGCGCAGCGGTTCAGAAAACACAAATCACCTTGGACGGCAAGGTGCTGCCGGGTAACGTGATCCCCGATCAAAAACCCAAAAGCAAGCATTCGGTCCAAGTCCTGATCCCACACAACTAAGCTGACCCGCCCCCGACAAAACTTTTTTGCGGGCGGCCTGCAGCAAGTTCTTAGCACGATCTACGACCGTCGTTACAGTTGCACATTCTTGCCGAGCCAGTTGCATAACGTCGCGGCATCTTGGAAGAATTGCTCTGTACTGTCGTTGCGGACGAATTCAAGCAAACAGGGCACGACCTTTCCCGTGTCCTGGATGATTTTGAGATAATGCCGCCAGCGCTCCCTGCCCTCGGCCAGTACCCGTCGGTCAGATACCGAGGGCTCCAAGTAGCCGACATGAATATGGCGCAACCGCGGGATGACATCCCGCAGGCGCGCCAAGTTTCGCTCTACCGTTTCGCCATGCTCGGGCTGCCAAAGAAATTCAAGATCGGGACGCGCCATTTCCTTCATCAACTGTTGCACCGAATCCCGCGTATCGGTCAGGGTTCCGGGATGGTATTCGAGGCTGATCGTCACACCGTGCGCCTGGGCAAGATTGGCAATACGGAACGCGTCGGCGATAACTGCGCCTCGTTCCAGCGGAGACATTTCGTGGGATCCTTTATGGCCGGCCCAGACACGAATCGTCGGGGCGCCGAGGGCCACGGCACTGTCGAGCACTTGCGCGAAAGACAAACCGTTGGTTTCGCTGAATCCAAGCCGGTAATAGGAACCGTAAGCGGCAACGGACAAGCCCGTCTTGCGGGTCAGGCGGCCGACTTCACCGGCCCGCGCAACGTCACCATGCGGAACATGAATATCGCCGCCCCATTCGATGGTCTTCAGCCCGGCTTTGATCGCCAAGCCGATAATCTCCTCCGGCGAGCGGGAGCGAAACGTGACAGAAACCAGTCCGGGGATCAATTGCGACATAAGCCTATTCGCGCGGCAATTTCGCCGCCGCATTTGCGGTAAAACCGTGAGTTTCCGGTTGGCATTTCGCCTGTTGGTCAATTGTCTTTACCCTCTAACGACTCGAAGGGTTGGTGAAGAGGAATTCAGCGGAATCCGGCTTCGCCCGGTTTGTGCAGGGATTCTCCCTTCTGCACAATTTTTTCGGCGGCCTTTTCGATGGGGACGTTGGGGCAGGTGTCGAGCCAGCGGCTGCCTTCGGGACGCGCCCAATGGACGGCGTTTTGGATGACGCGGCGGACTTCTTTCTGATGATAAGTCGGGTAGGTTTCGTGGCCGGGGCGGAAATAAAAGATTTTTCCGTTACCGCGTTTCCAAGTGCAACCGGAACGAAAAACTTCCCCGCCCTCAAACCAGCTGAGGAAGATGATCTCGTCCGGGTTCGCGATGGCGAACGGTTCGCCATACATTTCCTCGTTGGGTATTTCAAAATAACGGTCGATGCCCTGCGCAATGGGATGGCCCGGATTGCAGACCCAGATCCGTTCCTTCTCGCCAGCTTCGCGCCAGGTCAGGGAACAGGTGGTGCCGAGCAACTGCTTGAAGATTTTCGCATAATGTCCCGAATGAAGGACGATGAGTCCCATGCCTTGAAGCACCCGCGCGTGGACGCGATCGACGATCTTGTCATCGACTTCGCCGTGGGCGACGTGTCCCCACCAAGTCAGCACGTCGGTCTGATCGAGAACCTCCTCGGTAAGGCCGTGTTCCGGTTGATCGAGAGTCGCCGTCCGCACGTCGAGGCCGGCGGATTCTCTCAGGGCTTCGGCAACGGTTTCGTGCATGCCGTGGGGGTAGATTTTCGCCACTGCAGCATTCTTTTTCTCGTGCACATTTTCACCCCAAACGGTCACGCGGATTTTAGAGGTTTTAGTATTCATAGTTGGATATGTCAGCAGAGCCTTGGGCGCGGTGCCCACGGAGACAAGCTTTCCGGTCCGGGACTTGGCCAGTCCCCTGGCGAAAGTAACGGCGATGGCACCTGTGCCAAGGATGCCCCAAGGCTACTTGCGATTCTTGATCCCTCATGATTCAAGGTTGAATTACGTGACTTCTGCTGACAAGCCTTAAGAGCTATTTACAAAACAGACTTTCTAGCCCCAGACCCTTCTTGCCTCTTAAATTCCCGCCTCGTGCTATGGCTTAACTTGGACTCCACCAAGACTCCCACGCGGCAGGCGAATTGCGCGAGGATTTCGAGGGTGATCAACCGCCTACACACTAACGCGTTTTCCCCTGGCAGCGGAGACAAAACAGGCATCGAGGACTTTCTGGATCTCGGCGCCCCGTTGAAAATCGGGCTGATCATTGATACCGGTTCGGATTGATTTGATAAAGCGCGCGGCGATGGAAGGCGTTTTCGGACATGGGAGTTGTTTCCATTTTCCAGGGTTGAGGTCTTTGCCGGTCGAGATTTCGAGCTTGTCCTGACTCTGGTCGAGATTGATGCGCAACGCGCCTTTCGTCCCGCAGACCAGAAGCTGGATCGTGTTGAGATGTCCCGTCGCCCAGCGGGTGACATGAAGCATTCCGAGCGCACCCCCTTCGAACTCAACTTGCATCAGGGCGGTGTCGTTCGCGTCGAGAGTATATTCACCGTGCTTTTCACCCTTGATTTTGGAAAAAGTTTTCAAGTGCGCATTCACCGTTTTGATGCCGCCGACGGCATAGGAAGCAAAATCAAACAGATGGACACCAATGTCACCCAGCACGCCAGTGCTCCCATGGCGCGTCGAAAGCCTCCAGGTCAGTCCGGACGAGGTGCGCCAATCCCCCCATTCGGTCGAAACCAGCCAGCTTTGCAGATAACTGGCATCCACATGAACGATGACGCCCAATTTGCCCGAGGAGATGAGTTGATGGGCCTTGTGAATGGCTGGCGCGTTGCGATAGCTCAAGTTGACCATGTTGATGACGCCCTTGCTTTTCGCGGCTTTCACCATGGTCACGGCCTCGGCATAATTAAGCGCGAGAGGCTTTTCGCAAAGCACATGCTTTCCAGCCTGGATGGCCTTGATCGAGATCGGCGCGTGAAACCGATCGGGCGTCACATTAACAACCGCGTCGATGCCGCATTCCTTCAGCATGAGGTCAACATTGGAATAGGCCCGCGGAATCGAATGCCTGGAACAAAAGGCTGCGGCCTTGGCTTCATCCACGTCGCATCCGGCAACGATCTTGCAGCCTGGAATTTTAGAAAAAATTCCCGCATGATAGCCTGCCATACCGCCAGTCCCGACAATCGCAAGACGGATCATGCCGATGGTTGTAGCAACTGCGCCCCGGCAGACAACTTTATTTATTCCGCGAAGCGGTAGGATCTTTTGGATATCAAAGATGGAATTGCCGGCCCCCGGGTTCTTCCACCCGGAAAGCAGATGGCGCTCCAAATTGGACGCTACGATGGAGAGTGATTCGCTGCCCGAAGACGTTGAATGTATTTCAGCGTTTCATCCGCGTAATCCGGACTGGGGAAAAAGATCAAACCGATTTTAGGAGAGGATCTGAAATCCAGGCGGTTCTCGATGCCGCAGCGCTATCCGATGCGCAGCGCAAACCAGTCGCAACTGGATGACATAATTATCCCTAAAAGCCACCTGCGCGCGACTGGGGTACCTGGTCAAACTGCTGCCTCTGGCCTGCGGGAGTGGTGGACCAGCACACGTTGATGCCAGCCGACGTCAAGATCGTGCTTTGGTGGTATTTTAGCCGCGCCGCGCGATCAGTCCTTGCTATTGGTATCCGTACGAAAGGGATAGAGCGGAAGTCCCGCGCCGTTTTCCACCGATATGATAGGGTTCGCTGCCCACGCATAACGCACCGCGGCGGGCGAGGCAATCTGGTCGTTCCACACCACGATGTCCTGGCCATCAATTTTGCCCGTAGCCCAGACCCAGTCACCCGTGCTGCCACGGATGGCGAAGCCCTTGAGGTCGCCGCCGCCGCGCACGCGCAATCCGTCGGCATGGTCAAACTTCAACCGAACCTTGTTGCCCTCGATGGTGAAGCTCTTGAAGATCGGACCGTCGACCTGACCGGACTGGCCATAGCAGTCGCGTAGTGCGAGCCCGGCCAAACGCTGACCTACCGGTTTCTTATTTGGGAAATGCGGATTCGGCGTGCCGACGTCGATGGCGGCGACCATGCCGACATCAGGCTGGAGCAACCCGCTGTGTTGCTGCTCCCGGATCAGGCTGAGCGGGTTTGGTTCCACCGGCTTCAATTGCGATTTGAACATGTTGTTCATCTCGACAAAATAGAAGGGCAGCATTTCCCCCCACTCCGTGCGCCATTCCTTGATCAGGGCTTGGAACAGCTCCCCGTATTCCAAGGGATAATTGCTGTTGCCGTCAGCCTGAAACCAGATGACACCGCGAACGGTGTAGGGTGCCAGCCCGTGAATCATACCGTTGTAAAGACAGCCTGGCTCGCCGTTGGTCACTAAGGATATTTTTGGGTTTGGGGCGCTATAGAATCCCTTGGGAATGGGTTTGGACAGGGCATTTTGGGCCTGCAATTGCGGGGTTGGATTCGCGTCCGTCCAGGCCTTCAGATCGGCTACGTATTTTACCTGTGCCGCCTGTGCTGAGACAATAGCTTGGCTGTAATGCCCCAGAACTTCCGCGCCGACTGACGTGGCGGCCAGCGTCTCTTTCGACATCCACGATTGCACCGGTGTACCGCCAACGCAGGAGATGATCAACCCGACCGGCACGTGCGCTTTGTTTTGCAGGGCAATGGCGAAATTCCACGCGACCGCCGAGAACGTGGCGACATTCGTCGAGTCGCCAAGCACCCAATTCCCCGCGACGTCGTCCTTTGGTTGGTCAACGCGGGAAAACGCCACCAGGAAATAGCGAATGGGCGGATGGGCGGCGTTGGCCTCCTGTTGCGCGATTACGATATTTTGCTTGATCGCGGTGACCTCTTCCGGATTTTTCCAATCTCCGCCCCGCTTCCCATCAATGGTATAAACCATGTTCGATTGACCGCTGCCGAGCCACACTTCGCCGACCAAGACATCGTTAACCGTCAGGCTTCTGCCCTTGTTGGAGGTGATGTTGAGATGGCCCGTCGTGCCGCTTTTCTGCTTCGGCAACTGACCCGACCATTTGCCATCCGGACCGACCGTGGTGGTGAATTCACCCAACGCGCTGGAATCGGTGCCAAGGAACGCGACCTTGACCTGCGCGCCTGGGTCTGCCCAGCCCCAGATAGCAACCGGCTTGCCGGCCTGGAGCATGGCGTGATCGCTGATGACGGCAGGCAGGCGAAGATCGGCGCTCGCAGCTTCCGCCATGAGAACTAACGCCCCGAACAAGAAGATAATCCATTTCACGTCACGCAAACGTAAGTCCGTATTTTTCCGTGTCGAGAAAGTTGCTTTTATTACTGAAAAACCACCAGCCCCGATTCTAGCAAAACTCCTGGCAAAATTGTGCGCAAGGAAGGAGCGTGTGGGCGGTGCTTTAGTTAGGCATATTGACAACAAGTCGATTGACAACGGGCAATCTTAATACAATCCAAATGCGGATCTTCGGGGAAGACGGGGCGTTGCGGATCGATCTCGATAGAAGCAGGAACCGACTTGAAATCTGCCTGGGACGGGACATCCATCGGAAAAAGCCGGGACCACGATGGAGGGAGATTCGCTGCCCGAAGACGTTGAATGTATTTCAGCGTTTCATCCGCGCAATCCGGACTGGGGAAAAAGATCAACCCGATTTTAGGAGAGGAACCGAAATCCAGGCGGTTCTCGATGCCGCAGCGCTATCCGATGCGCAGCGCAAACCAGTTGCAGTTGGATGACATCATATCCAGGTTGCAGAAGAAACTCGCCTAGCCAGCGCAAGCCCGACGTTTTGCGACTCGTGCTTTTTCTTGTTGGACCACTTGACAAGTACCCGTCGCCTTCGAGCGGCTTCTATCATTTCGGAGCCAACTTCTAGAACCCGATTTTCACGCCAGCCTGGACGGATTGGCCGAAGTAGTTTTCCTGACCGGCCTGGACGACGTAGTCGGCGAAGAGGGTGACGGCCTGGTTGATCTCGGCATCCAGGCCCGCGTCGACCAGCGCCGAATCGCGGCTGGGGTTGTCGGTCTTTACGCTGAACGAACCGAGCCCGGCGCCCGAAAACTGGCTGGTGATGCCGCGGCTCTGGTCCATGAACTCGTGCTGCCAGGTGGCGTCGAGATGCGGCGTGAAGCTGACGCCGTAATGGGAGAACGCGAAGCTGAGCCGTCCGCCCAACCGGCTGCGGAGCGAATCGGCGTTCTGGTCATCGACGCTGAGGTCGGCGACGGAGCCGCTTTCAGTGTAGCCGTCCACGGTCAGGTGCGTGTACTGCAAACCGGCGAGCGGGCCGAGCGTGAGAGCGCCCTGATGGAAGTCGTAGCCGCCATCGAGGTTGGCGACGCCTTCATTGCCTTCCGGCGCGCTGGTCGCAGTCTGGCCGAGGAAGCCGATCACGCGGTTTTGGGTGTAGGCGTTGTGGACGTAATCGCCCGACAGATTGGCGTACCACCCGTGGTCGGCGTAGCTCGCGTAAATGCCGGGGGAGTAACTATCCACCGTGGCCGAGCTGCCGTTGTCATCGAGCGTCGCGTCGGTGTGGCCATACCCGGCGGAAAGTCCGACGAGGAAGTTTGGCGTGATCCGGTAATCGGTGCCGAGGACGACTGATTCGGTATTGTCGTCGAAGTGGGAGACATCAGGATCGGAAAAGCCCTGGGCGAGAATGACGTTGCCACGCACGAAGAAGTTCCACGGATCGGTGTAGGCGGGAGGCGCCATCGATCTGGTGTCATTCATATCGATGCCGCCGAGAACCGAGCCCGAACTATCGCTGAGTAAACCGTTCGCGAGAGGCGCCGCATTCCACGCCATCAGGCGGCTGTGGACCATGGCGAGCGCCGGGTCGTAGGAGGGATCGTTTATGGTCAGGCCGCTCGCATCGATGCTGCCGTTGCCGCCGAGGAAGGTGCCGTTCGGACCGTTGCGCTGACTGGCGGCGTACTGGTCCTTCTCCTCGGTTTCGAAGCTGGCATTGTTGAACGCTGTCACGCTGGTGAACTGGCCAAACGCCTGCGGAGAGAGCTGGTCGAGATAACTGCCGAGCGAACCGGGGTTGGCCGTAACCGCGTTGCCCAAAGCCACCGTCAACGGGGTCGTCCCGCCACCGATAATCGTGTTGTTGATGTTGGTGCCGATGGCCATCTGGTTCGGCGTCAGGCCGGTCAAAGTAAAGCTGTTGGCTGCCTGCATAATCTGCAAAAGCACGTCGTCCGGCGTGGTCTCGTAGTCGAGGCTAGCCGACAAGCCCTGGCCCAGATTGAGCGCATCCACCGTCGTAAACGTTCCGGCAATATCCGCATTCGTGGCTACCAGGGTATATGTGTAAGTCGCGGCCCCATTGCCCACCCTCGTGAAGCTGCCAAGATTGATCGTCAGATTGCCGCCCAGCGTGGCCCCATTGGCGACTTGAAGCTGGTCCACTGCGGCGGTCTGACCGCTTCCGGCCACGTTCAGATAAAGCGTACCGCCGGTTTGCGCGTAGCTGCCAACCGAAATCGTGTGGTTGCCATTGCCCACGGTCAACGTGCCGCCGTTGACCTGGACCAAGCCGGTTCCCAAGGCATGGGCATTACCCACCACCAAAGTCCCTGCGCTGACTGTCGTGCCACCGCTGTAATTATTATTGCCGGAGAGTACCTGTTCGCCGGTGCCGATCATATTCAGGGCCACGGACGACGAGCCGGAACCGGCGGGTGACTTATTATTGATCTGGCCGGCAAAGCTGTAGTCATCCGAACCCGCGATGCTAAGCGTGTTACCACCGCCGTTGATGTAGGGAGTGATCTCGGTGCCGCTCGTTCCATTCAGACCAGCGATGGTTTCCGTCGTGCCTTGATTGCGGAAATTAAACAGGCCGCTGCCTGAGAGAGTGACAACCGCCGTGGTCGGCAATTGGCCCGAGATGTAGTCCTCGACCGTACCACTGATGTCGAGATTGCCTGCCATGGCGGGTCCGGAGGTTTTGCCGAGGTCGAGGACCGCACCAGCCGACACCGTGGTCAGACCGGTATATGTGTTGGCCGTCGAGCCGGTCAGAAACCCGATAGTATTAGGAGCCACGGTGAGGCCACCTGTGCCGGTGACTTGACCCGAAAGCTGGACGTTCCCGCCGCCGCCCAGCGTCAGGTCGTTGGCACCCAGAGCGACAGTTCCAGAAACGAGAAGGATGTAAGGGCTGCTCACGTTATTCACCGAGGCGTCTGCCGCCAGCGTGACATTGCCGTGCACTTGATTGTTGGGGAGGGAGTCATTGCTGAAAATGGCTCCTGCACCGCCCGCGCCCGTGCCGCTGATCGTGATATTGTTCGCCAGGTTGACTCCGCCGTGAAGCTGAAGCGAACCACCTGAGGAAACCGTAACGTCGCCCGTTCCGAGCGCGGTGTTGCTTTCCGCCTGAAGCGTTCCGGCGCTAATCGTGGTGCCACCGCTGTAGGTGTCCGCGTTGGTGAGGGCAAGCGTGCCGGTGCCGGTCTTGGTAATGCCGTAGCTTCCGCCCGACTCGCTGATGACGCCGCTCTGTGTCGCCGAATCCGTATTGTCTACTTCCAACGTTGTATCTCCCATCAGGACAATCGGATTAGCGACGTTATCCCCGTTCGCGTAAACCATGGTCGGATCGATCATGGTGATCGCGCCCGTGCCGAGGGCGTTGCTACTGCCCACGACCAAGGTCACGCCATCCTGCAAGGTCGTGCCACCCGCATAGGTGTTGTTGCCGTAAAGATAAACCGTTCCGTTGGGATTCGTGGAGGAGCCGAGCACCAGGCCCGCGCCCTCCGCCGTGCCCGCCACGTAACTTTGGCCTGTGGGCAGGCTTGACGCGCTGTCGTCGGCGATATCGTCGCCGGTATCTCCCGTCGCGCCGATGGTGATGGTATTGCCCGTGCCGGGAGCCAGGGTCACCGACGAGCCCGTCATCATGAAAATCTCGTTGCCGACGCCCGCGCCGTTATTGCCTCCCGTTCCTCCGATCGCGGTGTCACCGGCGAGGGTGTCGTTTCCCGTCAGCGTTAAGGTCGCTCCGTTTTGGACAAAGATCGCACCGCCCAAGCCAGCGCCGCCGCCAGTAGTGGTACCGCCTCCGACTCCCCCGGCTCCTTCGAGAGTGGCATCATAGCCGGCACCACCGCCAAAACCTGCGGTGTTCGCATAGCCTGCCCCGGCGCCAAAACCGCTAGGCGCTCCGGCAGACCCGCCCGCACCGAAACCACCGGCCCCTTCAGGAAGGGCGCCGCCGCCGCCGAAGCCGCCGGAGCCTCCCTCATAGCCCTGGCCGCCATTTGCTCCGCCCCCGCTATAATCGTCGGTTGGGGTGGCATAAAGACCGCCGCCACCAAAAAATCCCGAGTTTCCGCCGATTCCTCCGCCGCCATATTCGTTAACGCTACCGAAGAGATTCGCGCCGCCAACAGCTTG
>Ga0182024_10011086_pt1 | contig 18195 bp, 14 predicted proteins | sample P32metaG_FD_120480 | JGI IMG/M metagenome (GOLD analysis project Ga0182024, IMG submission 120480) | Permafrost microbial communities from Stordalen Mire, Sweden - P3-2 metaG (Illumina Assembly) | ecosystem: Environmental > Terrestrial > Soil > Wetlands > Permafrost | place: Sweden: Stordalen... | reverse complement strand
CACTCAATGACTCAATCGCTCAATGACTCAATTCTTCTCGTCTTCCTTGAACATGTATTTGATGGCGGGCTTGTAGATCATCAGGTTCGGTCCGCCGTCTTCGCGGATCACCTTGATGCAGGTCTTGTCGTACCACTCGATGATGCCATGGATTTCTTCGCCGTCCTGAAGCACAATGACCATCGGGGTCTTCGACTGCATCTGTTTCTGATAATAGAAATTCTCTGCGTTGGTCTGCTCCGGCGGCGCTGATTTGCGCCCGCCTGCTGAGCCTGAACCTATCCCTCTGTCGCCGCGGTCGCTGCGTTCAAACCGGCGCTCGCCGCCACCACGTTCTCCGCGGTCATGCCTCTCTGGCCGCCGTTCCGCCATCTGGGTTTGATTGGAGTTGTGGTTCCCGTGGTTGTGATCCGGACGCGGCAGCGCCGGACGAATCAACTTACGGTTGGCAAAATTCTCTTCGTCCCCTTGCGAATGGGCCGAGGTCGAATCCATTGTTTCCTTCATAGTGGCGGTACCCCACACGCTTTCCCGCAGACTGATTTATTAGAGGGCCCAGAAAAATGTTTCTTGAGAAGGCGTGAAATTTCACCTAACGTAACACAGGATTCGCCCCGTGACAATGCCGCCAAAGTGCCATCACCCGGAGTATGCTAATTCTTGCATACTCCCTAGAAAACCGATCTGCTGAATACTCAGGATTCGGCGTAACCTGTGATGCAGATCACAATGAGAGGTGATTGAGATCGCATTTCTCGTCTCGCAACGGTGATATATCTTGTCCTCTAGTCTGGGCCCGTCTCCACGTTGAGGTGCTTATGCCCGAGCAGCAACAGTTATCCAAAGATGCAAAGATGGCCATGATTTCCCAGTTTCTGGGATTCATGCTTGATGCTTACGATATGGCGCTCGTCCTGATCATGGCGCCCATTCTGATCAAAGTTTTCATCTCACCCAAAGGCAGCGCTGCTTGGCAGTACATCGTGATCGTCTTCACCTATTCGATCACCATGGCATCCAGGCCGATCGGGTCGGCGATCTTCGGACGCTATGCCGATAAGATGGGACGGCAGTTTCTTCTAGTCTTCACGATCGGTGGAGTTGGCCTGATGTCGCTGCTGGGTGGCTTCCTTCCCACCTATGCGCAGATCGGCGTGTGGTCGTATGTCGTCTTCTGCACCCTCCGATTGTTCATGGGAATCTTCTTCGGCGGCGAATATGCCGTGGGCCACACCTTCGCCATCGAATATGCTCCGCAGAAAAAGCGTGGAATGATTGGCGGCTTCATCCAATCCGGGTTTCCGCTCGGCTATGTCTTCGGATCGCTCGTCTTCGCCCTGGTCTCTTACTTGACGACCAAAGAAACCATGGTTGCCTATGGCTGGCGAATCGTTTTCATGAGTGGCGTCATCCCCGTGTTCCTGGCGCTTTATATTCGCAAGAATCTCCACGAGTCGCCGGAATTCGTAAAGACCAAGGCGCTCGGAAAGATTGAAAAATCGCCTTTCCTGAGTCTGTTCAAACCGCCTCAGCTCTTCGACTTCCTGCAGGTCTTCTTCTTCATGACCGGCCTGTTTCTCACCGATTATTCAGTCTACGGTTTCCTGCCCAACATTCTGACTTTGAAAGGCCGCGGCTTCGACACGACAACTTACAGTTTGATCTACGGCCTCGCTCTGTTTATGGCGTTCCTTGGCTACAACTTCTACGGCTGGCTGTCGGACAAAACCGGCAGAAAGATTCTGACGCAGTGGTATTGCGGCTTTCTGGTATTGTTCGGAATTCCAGTGTTCTACGTTCTCTATCATGCCGCAATCGCGCACAACCTCGGGATGGCGATACTAGGCTGCGTAATGGCCGCCATGCTCAAACTAGCGTGGGGAGTGGTTCCAGCCTATCTCTGCGAACGCTTCCCAACCAGACGGCGCGCCGCCGGTGTGGGCTTCGGCTATTCCTCCGGGGCGTTACTTGGCGCATGGTTCAGCGTCTACGTATGGTGGGCTCACAAGATCCCATTTATCTCAGCGATCGAGAAGCAGGATATGTGGTTATCGCCAGCCGTGATACTGACCATCGGCGCGGCCATGACCTTCATCAGCCTGCTGTACTCACCCGAGACAAAGAATCTCCAACTGGATGAAGTGGGAGAAAAAGAGCGCGCCTTCGAGGCCGCTCAAGCGGAGACAGCGAGGGTCGCACTCGCAAAGGCGAGCTGAAGAACGCGGGCCGGCCGGTTCAGCATTGCATTTGAGCTGTCGGAGCGCGGAAGCTTCCGCTAACTTGTGTTCGACAAGTCCACGCCTTTGCGCTCGTGGCCGCTCCCGGTGACCACCGCGACTAACGTTGCAACGATCAGAAGTGTCCAGGCCAGGACGGGCGCGAATAATCCACCGTAGCGTTGCTCGGCGATTTTGGCTTGCAAAACGCCATTGCGCGATGAAAGCAGATTTCCGATTTGGTAGGCGAACCCGGGAAACGTTCCCCGTACTGCGGGCGGTGAAAGTTCATTCAAGTGTGCGGGCACGACTCCCCACGCGCCCTGCACCATGAATTGCATCAGGAAGCCGCCCAGCGCCAGCATGGGCACAGTGTGCGAATACGCCCACAGCGGTATGATTGGGATCGACAACAATGCGGCGATCACAATTGCCTTGCGGCGGCCGATTTTTTCCGACCACGTTCCGAAAATAATTCCTCCCAGCAGCGCGCCTATGTTGGCCACGACCGTGATGAACATGACCGTGCGAGGGGCAAATTGGAGTTGCTTGGTGAGGAACGTCGGATATAAGTCCTGGCTCCCGTGGCTGAACGAATTAAAGGCAAACATCAGTACGACCAGAAAAGCGAATGTCCCAAGATATGTCCGGATGTCCTTGCCCAGCCGGGACTCTGCCTTTCTCGATACCCGCCCTTGCACCCAAGCAGGTGATTCCTCCACCTTGGTACGAATATAGATCACCAGAAATGCCGGCAGAGCGCCGATTACGAACATTCCGCGCCAGCCGACGTAATTGAACACCGTTCCAAAGACTAAAGCCGCCATTAAATAACCAACCGCGTAACCTTCCTGCAGCAGCCCGGAGAAAAATCCGCGGCCCTCCGCAGGCAGCGTTTCGAACGCCAATGCCGCGCCCACGCCCCACTCGCCGCCCATCGCGATACCGAACAATGCCCGCGTAATCAAAAATACTTTCAAAGAAGGGGCAAAGGCCGACGACAGTTCAAACACTGAGTAGGCGATGATATCGAGCATCAGCGTCGGGCGCCGGCCGAAGCGGTCGGCCATCATTCCAAAAAGAAATGCGCCGAGCGGACGAAAAACCAAGGTGAGAAAGATCGCCTCAGCGACGGCAGAAACCTTCGCCTGGAACTGAGTGGCGATCGCGCTTACGCAAAAGGTCAGAATGAAGAAATCAAAAGCATCCAGCGACCAGCCTAGAAAACAGGCGATAAAAGTATTTCGCTGTACCCGCGTAAGCCGGCGAAAATGGCCGATGAATTCCATGGAAGTTCCTCCGCGCAATTCGGTACGCAATGAAACGACTTGCGGATGCTAGCATAGGTTTTTAAACCACGAAGCAAAAATCGACAATCAGCAATTTCCGCCATGCCCGAACTCGACTCTCCTCAACGTCAGGCGCCAGATTCGCTTATGCTCACCGGCTTCTGGTACCGCGCCCTGCCTGCGGACCGCGTCCATCGCAACCAGCTTCACCAAGCCATGCTGCTTGAGATTCCTCTCGTAGTCGGACGCGACCGCGCGGGCCGTCCCTTCGCCTTGCGCGACACCTGTCCCCACCGCGGCATGCCGCTCCACTGTGGCAACTTCGACGGAGAAAACGTCGAATGCTCCTATCATGGCTGGCAGTTCGACGCCCATAACGGCCAGTGCGAGCTAATCCCCTCACTGACCGCCGATCAGAATTTGAAAGTGGATCGCATCTACGCCGGCAGTTACCCCTGCGAAGAGCAGGATGGTTTTATCTGGGTTTACATCCCGGATCCAGGCCCGCCAGGCGCGGGATTCAGCGCAAGAGAAGAAGCTCCCGATCCAGCGCCGCAGATCGAAAAGTTTGGGTCATTAGAAGGTGTGCCGGGAGGGCTGCCGAAAAAAGACAAATACAAACTCGCCTACCTCACCGCCGATATGCCCGTCAGCATCGATCACGGTATCATTGGCCTCATGGATCCCGCTCACGGGCCGTTCGTCCATCAGGCCTGGTGGTGGCGCAGCCGGCATAGCATTCACGAGAAGAAAAAAAACTTCGAGCCGATTCCTAACGGCTTCCGCATGAGCGCTCACACGCCCAGTTCAAACTCCGCGCCCTACAGACTTCTGCGCCTTTACGCCGATGCCGACTCCATCACCACCACCATCGATTTTGTTCTGCCGAACCTGCGCACCGAAATCATCCGGGCAGGGAAGTATTGGTTCTCAAGCCTCACCACGGTTACCCCCATCACCCGCAACCGATGTCGCATCGACGTAGTTGCTGCCTGGAATATCTTTCGCTGGATGCCTTTCGGCCCCGAACTGCTAAAATTTGTCTTCGCCAAGTTCGTCGAACAAGACCGCCGCACCATGGAAGTGCAAGCCGGGGGACTGAAGCACAATCCTCATCTCATGCTGATCGACGACGCCGACCGCCCCGCAAAATGGTATTTCCAGTTGAAGGCGGCTCATTTGGAGGCCAAGCGCACCGGCGGAGAGATGAAGCACCCAATGGCGGGGCCCGTCACGCTGAGGTGGAGGAGTTAGAGGGGCCGAATCCTACCGACGAGCTGTGATTCCTTCATGACGCGCTTAATAGCGGCCGGCAAGGAAGTCGTCCACTTCCTTATCCGTCATCGGCTTCCACCAGTCCGGATCGAAAATCTGAATCTTTCCCCGCAAGGTGCCGAAGATAGGTTTCTTCCTGGTCGGATTCTTAGTGCGCACAATATCCACAACCGGCACACCCCGGCGGCAAATGGTCACAGGCTCGCCCTGCTCCGCCGCTTTGATCAATTCCGGAAGCCTCTTCTTGGCATCGGCTACTGACTTGCATGATTTCATGATAGCGATCTCAAGTCGCCTTGTTAAGAATTATTGTTCTGGTGAAGCAGGCCGCCGCTTCGGCGGGTCTCCCAAGGTTCCATCGGGAGATTGCAACTCTTCATCGCTCACCAGCCAGTCCATCGCTTTCTCACGCGTCTCGAAAGCGGGCAGATCGCGCTGCGAGAAATTCTTAATGTGTTCGTAAAATATATGCGGTAATTTCTCAATTCCCACCCATGCCGAGCGTTTCAGATGCGGCCGGTCGAAGACCGCGGCCTCTTTCAGTCGGTCGATTGCGATTCGGTCAAACTCCGCTCCCGTGAAGTCGGCAAGCAATAGCACCGATCCCCGAGGCTCGCTGGTGACGTAAGAGGGAACCAGCAGCACAATCTTCGCGACTTCTGCCGGCGTGCAGTGAGAAGCGTCCACCAGCAGGATCTGCTTACCCTTATGCTCTACAAAATTAATTCGGTCTTCCATGGCCTCTGCTGACGTCCGCCTGCTGACTGAGATCCTACCCCAAAAGTGATTCAACCACGGTATACACTGCGGCGAGCGCGGAGTCCAGCGCAGCGGCATCTTTTCCGCCAGCTTCGGCCAGATCCGGGCGCCCTCCGCCTTTGCCGCCGACTTTCTGCGCAACGGGTCCAATTACTTTTCCCGCCTGGACCCGTCCGGTTAAATCTTTGGTCACGCCCACGATCAGAGAAACGCTTCCGTTGGAAGCCGACCCCAGCACCACCACCCCCGAGCCGATCTTCTCGCGCAGTTGATCGACCAGAGTGCGTAACTGCGCCCGTTCCAGATTGTCGACGCGATGCGCGAGAACCTTCACGCCCTTCACATCTTTAATTTGATCGCCGATGTTAGCCGTGCTGGACGACGCCGACTTCATCCGTACCTGATCCAGCTCGCGAGTGAGCCGCTTGATCTCCGAATCTTTCTTTTCGAATTCAGCTTTCAAAGCTTGAGCAGGCGATGCAGTCTCCGAGTGTGCGGAATTGATATCACCCGAGGGTGCCCCATCCTTGCGCGTTTTTTGAGCAAGGGTGGGAGATACAAATGCCGACACCACGCCTTCCAGTTCATGATCCATGCGAAAATGCCGCAGCGATCCCTCCCCGGTAACAGCTTCAACTCTCCGCACGCCCGACGACACGCTGCCTTCTTTCAGAATCTTGATGAGCCCGATTTCGCCGGTAGCGCCAGTGTGCGTGCCACCGCAAAGCTCAGTCGAAAAATCGCCGATCCGCACCACGCGCACCTTGTCGCCATATTTCTCGCCAAACAAAGCCATGGCATGATACTGAGTGATCGCCTCATCGATCGGAACGTCGGTAATAGTCTCGACAATCTGATTGCGCAGGACTTCTTTGTTAATGATGTCCTCGATATCCTGGAGCTCTTCATCTGCAACCGCAGTGAAATGCGAGAAATCAAACCGCAAATGATTCGGCGCCACCAGCGACCCAGCCTGCTTAACATGCTTGCCTAAAACCTCGCGCAGCCCAGCGTGAAGCAAATGCGTTGCCGTATGATTGCGCATGGTCGACTGACGAACTTCAGCATTAACAACCGCATCGACCTTATCGCCGAGGCGCAACGCTCGTTTAGCAACGACCTGATGCGCTCGCACGCCCTGAATCGGCGCATAGCAGCCCGTCACGTCGGCGACAACGGTGTTGTGATCGTCGGAGTAAAACCATCCCCGGTCACCCACCTGTCCGCCAGACTCGGCGTAGAAAGGCGTCCAATCCAAAATTACTTCACCCCTTTCTCCGCGCTTGAGCTCTCTAACCTCGACAGCGTCTAGGAGAATCGCGAGCACGTGTGCCTTTGACTCCGTAGATGTATAGCCCACGAACTTGGACTGCTGCATGATCATGGGTATGCCGCTTGGACTCGGATGCATTGGATCGATGCTCAACCACGCGCCCAGTTCGCGGTAGATTGGATTCGCGGCTTGCTTAGCGGTGCCTTTCCAAGAGGCTCTGGCGCGCTGACGTTCTATCTGCAAAGCCGCCTCGAATCCTTGCTCGTCGAAGTCGAATCCCATGTCGCGGCACGATTCTTGAATGAAGTCCTTTGGCAGTCCGTACGTCTCGTACAATTTGAAGGCGAGCTCACCTGGGAAAGGGACCGAGACTCCCACGGCTTTCAACATCGCAGTCTGCCGTCGTATTCCTGACATTTGGTGCGTGTGTGGCTCCAGCGCAGTCGTCGATAGTATTTCGGCGGATATTCTCGCCTCGGCTTGCCTGACTTGCTCCTGATAATTGAGCATGACCCATCCGAACTCCTCCTCCATTTTCTTCCAGCCGAACTCGATCGTGCGCGCGAAGCCCTGCTCTTCGGCAAGGATGGTCTTCACGACCCTCCCATGAGTTTCGATAAGCTCAGGATATGCATCCTTCATTTGGTCGCGCACTGCGCTCGCCATTTTGTGCATGAAGGGAGTTGAAACGCCTAGGAGTCGTCCATGCCGTATTCCTCTTCGGACGATCTTGCGCAGTACATATCCGCGTCCCTCATTTGAGGGGACGACACCGTCAGAAATGAGAAAGGTTGTAGCACGCGAGTGATCGGCGATGATGCGGAGTGACGCGTCAGCCTTGAAGTCAGCGCCGTAAGGTACGCCAGTCAAGGCAGAGGCAGCACTGATTATCGTTTGAAACAGATCCGTATCGTAACTCGAGATCACACCTTGCAACACAGCCGCCACACGCTCCAGGCCCATCCCGGTATCAATTGAAGGCTTGGGCAGCGGATTAAGTTTGCCGCTAATATCGCGGTCAAACTGCATGAACACCAAATTCCAAATCTCGACATACCGCCCGCAGTCGCAGGGGAACGCGCAATCCGTATGTCCCTCATCAGAAGCCTTCGGGCCCATATCGTAGTAAATCTCGCTGCACGGGCCGCATGGGCCGGTGTCGCCCATCTGCCAGAAATTATCTTTCAATCCCATCTCGAAGATTCGATCTTCGGGCACACCCTGGCCAACCCACAGGTCGTAGGCTTCGATGTCGCGCTCCACGCCAGCTTCGCCCTTAAAGATCGTCACGTACAGCTTGTCTTTGTTGATCCCAAACCACTCCTGCGAAGTGATCAGCTCCCACGCGTAAGCGATGGCATCTTTCTTGAAGTAATCGCCGAAAGAAAAATTTCCCAACATCTCAAAAAAAGTGTGATGCCGGTTGGTGAACCCCACATTTTCCAAATCGTTGTGCTTGCCGCCAGCGCGCACGCATTTCTGCGAAGTCGTGGCGCGCGAATAGTCGCGCTTCTCCAGACCGAGAAAAACGTCCTTGAACTGATTCATCCCAGCGTTCGTGAACAAAAGTGTGGGATCATTCGCCGGAACCAGCGAAGAGGAATGCACCTCCTTGTGCCCCTTCTGCACAAAGAAGTCGAGAAACTTCCGCCGGATTTCAGATCCAGTCATCATGCCAGTCATCATCAGACATCAATTCTAAACGAAACCGCAGAAAGCATAGAGCATCGCGGGGCGGAACAAACTGAGGCGCAAGAAAAAAGGACCACGCAGAACGCCGCGCAGTCCTCGCTCCAAAAGTTTGCAGACTCTACTGCGGGTTCGGCTTGCCCTCCATCTTATCGCCGGCCTTCTTCATCTCATGTCCTGTGTCTTCGGTGCCAGTTTTCACGGCGCTGCCAGTCTTCTTGGCTGCCACCTTGGTGTCATGTCCGGTCGTGTCCGCAACTTTTTCGGTGCCTTTAGCTGTGTCTTTGGCAGCCACTTTCGTGGCATGTCCAGTGGCCTTCGCGCCTTTTTCGGCCGCGACGCCGGTTTTATCGGCAACCTTCTCGGTGCCTTTCGCAGTGTCTTTCGCGACAACTTTGGTTTCGTGACCGGTTTTTTCGGCGCCCTTCTTGACGTCGGTAGCCACATCCTGCGCGAGCGCGGCTGGCACGGCAGCCACCAGCAGCGCCGCCAGAACGAAATACAGAGTAATTTTCATAGAACATTCTCCTCAGAGCGGATATTGGGGAACGGCAGGAGTATGCCTGATCGGAAGGACTTTTGCCAAGTCGAGGTGAGCGGCGTGAGCCGCTCAGCGTTATCAGGCGCTCTCGCTTTCCAGCGCCGTCAGAGTTTCATCGTCAACATCCCATTTCTTCAGGATAGTAAAAATAGTCTTCGCCCCGAAGCCTCCGCGAGCGAGTTGCCGGAAAACTCGTGCCGTCTCTCTCTGATCTTTGGGCTTTTGCAAGTGTTTCTTGCGGAGAAATTCGCGAGCCTGCTCTTCTTCCCTCACACCTTCAAAAGCCGCGTCCACGGCCTTGTCGATAACTTCGCCATGCACACCTTTAATCTTCAACTCAGTTTCGATTCGCCGCCGTCCGAATTTCTGGTTATCCCGCCGCAGAGAAGAAAAATAAGCGGCATACTGCGAATCGTTCAAATAGCCGCGATCTTTTAGCCGGCGAATCACCAACTCGATTAGCGTTTTCGCGTATTCCGACTCAGGTTCGTCGACTCGCTGCCGAAACAGCCGCTTTAGTTCCGCGACTGTACGCATACGCCGGCTGAGCGCTCCCACCGCGTATTCGTACAACTCATCTTCGGAATAGAAACGCTTCTTACGACGCGCGAAGGCCATGCGCTAACCATAAACCCCTTCCTGAGGGAAGGAAAGGTCAGACTGGTCAGCCGATTGTGCGCCCTCACAATACCCCAAACGGCATGGTTAAAATGACGCCGGCCATAGCCAGTCCACCGAAGAACAATCCGAACCGAAGCGGCATTGGCGCAAGAATCCCGCAGAGGGATGCAAGCAAGCTCAGCCCAAAACTCCAGTAGGTCCACGACATCCCTTCAAAGACTTGAGAGATGCCGAAAAACGGGCTGATAAAAGCACACAGCAACACCGCGAATCCGCAAACGGAGATTGATCGTCTCCAGCGTGGGACGTCACCTCGCTTCAAAACCTCGGCAAGAATCTCCCAACAGACCACAACAAACGCGAATGCCAGAATAGCAAGCGGGAAGAAGCCAACGCCTCGCCAGAACGCAAAACGACCGCCCAGACGCGTGGTGGCGACCAACGACGCGACGATCACTCCCCCGCCGACCCATGCCAGAGTGTCTTTCAATCGGCTGCTCAAATGGGTGCCTCCAGAGTTGCTACTCTCGTGCTTACCTGAGAGGCATCACACGCAAACGAAGGCATCTGGGCTTGTTGTGTGCACTCCCAGCCATTCGGAAGTTTGGAATAAGGAAGGCGCTGCCCCGCATCTTGCTTACCTGCCCCCGTAGCCAGCCGACTGCATCGACTGCCGCGAAATGTCCGCAGTAGAAGCGATGCCCTGCATGCGCAGCTTGAAGTCGTCCGCGTTCGAAGCGTTCTCCAGGGCAGTTTCGTAATTCACAAGTCCCGCCTGGAACAGATCCCACAACGACTGATCGAACGTCTGCATGCCGTATTGCGAAGTTCCGGCGGCAATTGCGTCACGCACCGAGCGTGTTTTTTCCGGCACCAGAATGCACTCCCGGATGAACGCCGTATTGATCATGACCTCGACCGCGGGCACGCGCCCATCGGAATCGCAGCGCCGCACCAACCTCTGGCTCACAATCGCGCGCAGCACCGCCGCCAACTGCAGGCGAATCTGCTTTTGTTCCGGCGGCGGAAAAATCGAAATGACGCGGTTGATGGTTTCCACCGCGTCCAGCGTGTGCAGCGTAGAGAAAACCATGTGTCCGGTTTCCGCCGCGTGCAGCGCCGTTTGGATCGTCTCCAGGTCGCGCATTTCGCCGACCAGAATCACATCCGGGTCCTGGCGCAAAGAAGCGCGCAACGCCGCGCTGAACGAAGGCGTGTCCACGCCAATCTCGCGCTGGTTGACATAACCTTTCTTGTCGCGATGCAGAAATTCGATGGGATCTTCAATCGTAATAATATGTTCGGCGCGGCTCGAGTTCACGCGATCCACCATCGCGGCCAGCGTCGTCGACTTACCAGAGCCCGTCACGCCCGTCACCAGCACGAGCCCGCGCGGCATTTCGCAAATCTGCTCAACCACCTTGGGCAGAAATAATTCATCCAGAGCGCGAATCTTCGTGGGAATCACGCGCAGCACCAGGCCTACGTTGCCGCGCTGCTGAAAAATGTTCACACGGAATCGCCCCAGCCCGGCCACGCCGTAGGCCATATCGATTTCCGTTGTCTCTTTGAATTTTTGTTTTTGCCGCGCCGACATCATGCTGAATGCCATCGTCAGCATGTCTTCCGCGGTCACGCGAGGCTGTTCAGTCAACGGCGCAAGTTCGCCGTCAATGCGCAGGTGAGGATAGTTTCCCACCTTCAAATGTAAGTCGGAGGCTCGCCGTTCCGTGGCAATTCGCAGCAGGTCATCAATATTCATCGCAGGCGTTTTCCTGGGAGGCAGTTCGCCCCCATAAGCTCTGCCTATGATGACTCGAATCGTCACCTTACCCAAGATGACCTAGGTAACGCCCACACTTCGGCAGCCGGACAACGCCTTACGTTTTGTGGTGAGAAGAAGAAAGCCGCGCTCGATGGTTCTCCACGAGCGCGGCTTCTCGGTCCTATTGCAATTTACACAGGCTGATCAGGTCGTTGGCAATTTGGTCAGCGCCTGGGAGCGTATCTGCCATCGAATGCATACCACCTGCCACACAGACCTGCGCTTTCGAGCTGGTGATTTTGTTGAACCAATCCTGCCCGATGGGAATGGCAGAGCTGCCGTCTGCACCGCCAAATACCAGGTTCACGTAGGTGTCGGGGAAGTTGTAGTTGGCTCCGGGTGCTTCGGCGCTATCGCCCAGGAAGAAGCTTAGACCGCCCGGAGGCAGCGCGCCGCCGCCGGCAGCCGTCGAGCACAGGGTGTTGGGACTGTACGCCCCATCCCAGACTGCGCCATCGGTTTTTCCGAAACAGGTGCCGAGCGTAGTTGCGTCTCCGCACTGCACGGCGAGCTTACCCTCCGTGCATCCGCAGCCCCAGTCGAGTCGACCCGTCGGTGGTCCGCTGGTGACTTCGGCCATTGAGAGAGTTTGGGGGTATTGCGATAAAACATAAGCCAGCGCGCCCGCGCCGCCGCTGTTTCCGGTGGCGCATTGCGGAAGGTTCGGGGTGTTGGTGCCGATATTCTTTTGAATCCACTGCACCACGGTCGCGTAGTTGCAAGAAGCCGCGAGCACGCCCCCCGGGCCTTGCACCCAACCGTTGGGCTGATCGCTGTTAAACGGAGTTCCCCACGAAATCTGCACCGTGATGAAGCCCGCATCGAGCACGTTGCCCACGGCAGTGGTGCCATAAGTGAACTGCGTGTCGTACAACCCGTTGCCTTCGGTGCCGGTGCCATAGCTGGCCACTCCGAGCGGCGTTCCCGTAGGAGTATTCGTCTTCACGTAGGCTGAGACACTAGGAACGTCCGGGCAGGTAACCGTCATCTGCTGGCAAACGCCATCTGCGATTCCCCCTCCGGGGCAACTAACGGATGACACGTTGCTGACGGTCCCCAACGGACGGAGTGCTCCGTCGTTGCAGGAAGCAAAGATCGTTATGTTGGCCGTGATAGTTCCCGTCGCATACGTCGGGATGCAAGACACGGTCAACGGCTGGCTGGTAATGCTGACCGTATACGCAGCGCCGCTCGCGTATGTATTCGAGAACGTTTGGGTGTTGTTGCTGCTGAAGGTCAGTGTGGCGCCTTGATCGTCCTGCAATTCCACCGATCCAGTAAGGCCCGTGACTGCCACGCTGATCGTGTAGGTCGCGGACGAGCAGGTAACCACAACGCTAGTGACATTCGAGCTGCCAACCGTTCCAGTATTGTTGGTCGGTGTGCAGGTTTGACCAGTAGGCTGCGACGAAACCGTGACGTCGTAAGTGCTGCCGCTGGGGAGCTTGGTCGAGAAAGTGAAGCTGCCGTTTGCGGTGACCGAGAGAGTATTGCCGCCGTTATCCTGCAACTGGAGGCCAGTGCCGGTAAGGCCCGAGACTGTGCCTCCAATGGTATAGGTCGCACTCGTCGTGCACGTAGCGGTTACGGTAATGTTCGAAGTGATGGTTCCGCTTGCGTTGCTGCTCAGCGCGCAGGTCTGGCCGGCAGGCTGAGTTTGCACAGTCACCGAATACGTTGAACCGCTAGCGTAGGTATTCGAGAACGTTTGGGTGGTGTTTGTTGTGAAAGACAATGTCGGACCCACATTGTCCTGCACCACTAACGTTCCTGTCAGGCCGGTAACCGCGACGCCAATGGTATAGGTCGCACTCGTCGTGCAGGTGGCCGTAACCGTGATGTTCGAGGTGATGGTTCCGCTGGCATTGCTGCCCAGCGTGCAGGTCTGGCCGGCAGGCTGAGTTTCCACAGTCACCGAATACGTCGAACCGCTCGCATAGGAAGACGAGAATGCTTTGGTGGTGTTCGTGGTGAAGGTCAAAGAGGCGCCCAAGTTGTCTTGTACGACGAGTGTTCCTGTAAGGCCCGTGACCGCCACACTGATCGTGTAGTCAACCACGCCGGTCGTGCAGGTGGCCGTCACCGTAATGTTCGAGTTGATGGTTCCGCTGGCGTTGCTGCTCAGCGTGCAGGTCTGGCCGCTCGGCTGAGTTTTCACGGTCACCGTGTACGTTGAACCGCTCGCATAGGATTTGGCAAAGGTTTGAGTAGTGTTCGTCGTAAAGGTCAATGTATCGCTCTGGCTGTCCTGCATCACCAGCGTCCCGGTGAGGCCCGTGACTGCGACACTGATCGTGTAATTAGACGTGCTCGTCGTACATGTGGCCGTTACGGTAATGTTCGAGTTGATGGTTCCGCTGGCGTTGCTGCTCAGCGTGCAGGTCTGGCCGGCAGGCTGGGTCTTGACCGTCACGGTATACGCCGAACCCTTAGGGTACTGCAGGGCGAAAGTTTGAGTAGTGTTCGTGGTAAACGTCAGTGTGCTGTTCTTGCTGTCTTGCACGACCAGCGTTCCCGTCAGGCCGGTGACCGCGACGCTGATTTTGTAATCCACGGTTTTTGCGCAGGTGACCGCGACTGTGATGTCCGAGGTGATCATTCCCGTGGAGTTGCTGCTCATCGTACACGTCTGCCCAGTCGGCTGAGTCTTGATAGTCACGGTATAGTTCGAACCACTGGCGTACTGCGTGGCGAAGGTTTGCGTATCGTTCGTCGTAAAGGTCAATAAGTCGCTCTTGTTGTCGTGCATGACCAGCGACCCTGAGGTGAGGCCGGTTACGGAAACGCTAATTGTGTAGTCCGTGGTCGCGGCACAAAGCACTGTACACGCGGTGAAGAACAGCCCGCCCAACACTGTGAGCAGAAGATGGCGCGACTTCATAAGTGCCTCCAAACGAATTCTCTGCGATTAGCTTCGCGATGTATCTCTAGCAGGAATGCCTAAAGAGTGGTGCGCAACACGGTACTTAATAAGGGAGGGAAGAGCAGTTTAGTACACGAATTTCGGCGCGTCAAGGTTCGTGTGGCAAATAATTTTTTTTGAAGACGAAGTGCGCAAGAATTTGCAACCTCGCGTACAAGTGGCGGCTACTCACATCTTCGGCACAGCCAGCAACGTAATCGACTGTGCAGGAAAAGTCATACTAAGGCTGCTGGTAGTGCTGCCTGACGCCGGCGGCGTCACGGTCAGGCTTGGCTGTGCGACGATGCCTTCCAGATTGGCAACGCTGTAAAGAAATACCTTGGCCGCACCGTTCGGGGTAAAGTTGGGCAGAGAGAGAGTCGAGGCCAAGTCGCCATACGTCTTGTTGATGACGACCACGGTCAACATATTATCGGCGGTGCGCAGCGCTCCATACACCGAGAGCGTTCCCTGATTGCCGCTGGTCGAAGCTAGAGCCGTGTCGCCAAACGTCGAGTTCGCGCCATCATAGTTTCGGTAGATCTGGAATGCCATCATGCCCGGAACTTGCGACGAGGGATTCGTAGTCGGCCAAAAAGTTCCCAGGTCCAGTCCCTCGCGCCCGAAGATGCCCAGGATATCCGCCTGCGCCACCGCGCCGTTAATCGATTCCAGTCCGCCCCAGTTGTATTCGTCGATGGCTAACAATGTTCCAGGGTAGTTGTTCGCGACCCAACCCATCATCATCGGAATCAGTTGCGGCGATTGCGCCGGCGGCGAGCAACTGGTCGTATAGTTCAGGTCAGTGGTGTAGTTCGGCTGCTGATAATTCGGATCGGTGTAAGTTGAATCCCAGAACACACGAGTCGAGTTCAACCGCGCCTGTTGCTCGCCGGTGTCGCCTGCCGTGGTTAATCCAACCCCGGTGCCGTTGTACTGCGCCGCAAAATAAGTGTGCAGGTCCAGATAATCGAGTAGGCGAACGTTCTTTGTTGCTTCGTACGCCGCGAACTGCTGCAGATAATATTCGATCAGCGGGATGCCATTATGCGCCTGCCGGTCGATCGGATTGCTCCACGGCCCAAAACACGGACTGCCGCTGCTCCATCCCGACTCGACATCCTTCTTCGAATAAAAATAATCCCACCAGAAATCAATTACCGGACCGCTGACTGCAGCCGTCGGATCAGCCGCCTTCACGGCCGCAGCCGTCGCAATATCGTTGGTCGTCACTTCGTCATAAGTGAACGGAAGAGGATGCACATCGCGTTGCGTCGCATCCCACCAGCTCGGCTCGTTGTCCAGATCGTAAATCGCCACGCCGCCACTCGCCGCCGTGCCGAACTTTCCGACGAGATAAGTAACCCAATTCCCCGCCCACGACGGTCCGACAGCCGTGCTCGTAACAGATGGATCGTTGCCCGTGATAGTCGTTTTATCCCGCATCTCTCCGTCGCCACAGTTCGGGTTGTAGGGATCAAACGCGTACTGGCTGGGATAAGTCGAGGCAGGGAAGCCACAGTTGGAGCTATCTTTAGCAACCCAGCCCTGCACCGGCACGGTTCCCAGCGTCTTCGCCCCGATCGAGTTATTGCTCAACACCAGCGCGTCGAAAGCCGACTCATCAGGCACCGCTGGCAACCCGTCTCCGTCGCTACCGCTGGCATTCTCAAAATACCAGTCGTTGGACTGATTGGTTACATCCAGCAGATAGTTGTAGCGCGAAGTCGAGTCTCCGCCCCAGCGATCAATCGGAACGTTGATGTTCTTAGCGGTCGTTGAGTCGAGCAGGTAGGCATTCACGCCGTAGATGTAAGGGCTGATAGCGCGCGTCTGATTGCCAGCATCCACACTCAACGGTGGCCCAGCCACGGTCGCGGGAGCCACAAGGTTTACGGTGGCGCTGCCGCTCTTAGTAAGGTCCTGCGTGCTGGTCGCCACCACGGTCACCGTGGCCGCAGCCGGATAAGGCGTCGTGTACAGGCCGCTTGAGTTGATCGTACCGGGGCTCCAAGTGCTGCCCGATGGCGCTTGTACCGACCATGTGACGCCGCTGCTGAAGTCTCCAGTGCCGCTCACGGTCGCCGCGAACTGCACCTGCGTGCCAATGGTCGCAGGCGCGGGATTAGGACTTACGGTCACCAAGGTGATCGACGGTCCAGTCGGTCCCGTGCTGATGGGCGTCCCCGCACTCCCACCACCGCCGCAGCCCGTCGCCACCAGGTTGAGCACGGTTCCCGCTAATACGGCCGCGGCGCAAAGCGGATTTCTCCCGCAGCAGATTCGAAAATGTTCGAGCACTCGGCAGGTGCCGCGCGCCAAGCCCTCAGTCATCTTCCAGGCCCTATTCATCGCGTACATCTTACAGCGCCCCGCCTGCTTCTTGGGAGTGTTTCCCTAGTATCAGCCTGATTTGTCATCCTGAACAAGCGTTCTTTGCGCAGTGAAGAGCCTGTCCCGAGCTTGCCGAGGGAATCTGGGCGATCCGCGCGAAGGAGCCTGCCCTGAGCGAAGCCGAAGGGTCGCGTTCTTTGCGACCCGCTAATCGCGCGTTTGGATCGCTTCCTTTACGTGTTCCTTCGCACCAATACCGCGAAGCAATTCCCACATTACTTCCTCACTTCTTCGGACTAGAAATCGCCATCGGAAACGTAGCAACCAGATACTCGCCCTGATCGCTGTCGATCGCATCAAGCTCCAACAACTCCACGGTTCGCGCCATCACCAATCGCGTACGGTAGTAATACGTTTTTCCAGCCTCTGCCGTAAAGTGCGCCAGCTCAAAGCGCTGTGCCACAAGCGATGACTGCAGCATTATGCAAACATGGTGATCTCCCGGCTCGACCGCCTCCGAGAAATACGAGTTGCCATGTTGCGCTCCCACCCAGGCTCCGTCCATCCCGACCTTCACCGTTGGATATCCCAGAGTATTGTTTGTTCCAGCGTCATGAAAAAAGTAAACGCGTGCCTTCCCCGCATCTGGCGGCGTAAACGTGTGCTGGGAATCGTCCAGCTTCACCTTGAAGCTGACATTGTCGCGGCCGCAGGCCGCTGTTGAACCAACAGGAGCGGTCTGCCCAAACGCCGACGCCGCCAAGAACAGAATCAATACAATCTTCTTCATAGTTCCTCCATGCAGCCGTTACTTATGCAACTTTTACTTAAGGCGCAACCAAAGCCAGCGCAGGCGCGCCGCCGACTTTCAATTCGCGAATCTCGCGCATCTTCGCCGTGTCGATGACCAGAATGCTGTCCTTCTTCGGAGCCATTGCGTACAAAATCTAACTCCAGCCTACTGCGAAATGCTCACCAGAGTTGCCCCGTCATCCGGTTAGACGTGAGACTGGAACAAAGGCTTTACAGAGAAAAGTATAGATAGTGCAAATGTATGTAAAGACGAAAACATCTTCGTGCAAAGCAATGGCAATGCCAAAAATCGAAGTGCGGGCCGTTCCACGTAATTCATTTGTTTTCACGGAGCAAGGCTGGCAGCGCGCACGCCAAAGCAAGGGCTTGGATCCAGAATCGGTGGCCACCTGAGCCAGCGTGGTGTTTTTCAGCCAATCACGAGGCAATTGCTGGTCGCCGGGAACTGATTGTCAGAAGAGGCAACGGAGAGGCATCGTCTGCCAGCCCCGAAGGTCCAGTCCCGAAGGGACGAAATGTGAAAGCCCGGCACGGTAGAGTCTGTTACGAAACACTGGAGAAAGTGGAAGAAGAGTGGCAAGATGCGAGGCATGGCATTTATCCAAAGGGAAGCGCGGGCGCAAGGCACGATGTTTCCGGTGACCTTGGAGGAACTGAT
>Ga0182024_10011085_pt1 | contig 18196 bp, 15 predicted proteins | sample P32metaG_FD_120480 | JGI IMG/M metagenome (GOLD analysis project Ga0182024, IMG submission 120480) | Permafrost microbial communities from Stordalen Mire, Sweden - P3-2 metaG (Illumina Assembly) | ecosystem: Environmental > Terrestrial > Soil > Wetlands > Permafrost | place: Sweden: Stordalen... | reverse complement strand
CCGATTCGGAAATTCGCGATATCTCCAATCTCGTCATCCAGGCGAAGGCCGGGACCCATTTCTGCCGTGGGTACCGGCCTTCGCCGGTATGACGAGGAAGGGAAACGGCGATCCAGATCGAACAAACTTCAGAACCACCACACTAGCTCCGTGACCTTCGTGTCTCCGTGGTAAATTACCTTCAGCTGAGACAGTTCGGCTTTATCGGACGGGTCTGGTAGTGCCGCCGCACATCTACTCGATCGCGCCCGACCGGCCGTTTCTCGCGACCCTCGCGCGGGGGCTCCTCGCGCTCGCCGGAAAGGACCCGCTCAGCCTGCCGCGCATGACGGTTTTGTTGCCGACCCGGCGCGCGGCGCGCTCGCTGCGCGAGGCGTTCCTGCGCCTCACCGCCGAGGGCGGCGATCCCGGAGCGCCGCTCTTATTGCCGCGGCTGCGCCCGATTGGCGACCTCGACGACGACGAGATCGTGCTCGGCCTGGGTGCCCAAGGGGACGCGACCGGCATCGAGGATCCGACCCTCGCCATCCGGCCCGCCATCCCCGAGCTGCGGCGCCGCTTATTGCTGACCCAGCTCGTGCTCCGCTGGAGCCGGGCCGGCGGCGATGGCCTGCTGCTGCCCGGCCAGGCCGCCGCGCTCGCCGCCGCGCTCGCCCGCCTCATCGACGCGGCGGCAAGCGAGGAGGCGAGCTTCGATAAGCTCCAGGGGCTGGTCCCCGACGATCTCGCCGCGCATTGGCAGACCGTGCTGACGTTTCTCCAAATCCTGCCGCACGCCTGGCCGGCGCTGCTCGCGGCCGAAGGCGCGCTCGACCCGGCCGAGCGGCGCAACCTTCTGTTGCGGCGCCAGGGGGAGCTGTGGCGGCAAACCCCGCCGTCCGGGCCAGTCATCGCCGCCGGACTGACCGGCGGCTTGCCCTCGCTGGTCGAGCTCTTGTCGGTGATCGCCTGGCTCGACCAGGGTGCGGTGATCCTGCCGGGGCTCGACCGCACCTGCGATGCCGGCGAGTGGGAGTTGATCGCGGAAGAACCGGCCCACCCGCAACAGCTGATGGCGCTGTTGCTGCGGGCGCTCGAAATCGCCCCGCAGGAGGTGCGCGAGTGGAAGCCGCCGGGGGCGAGCGGGCGCGAGAAGCGCCTCCGGCTGGTAGCCCAGGCATTGCGCCCGGCGGCGATGACCGATGCCTGGCGCGACCTCGCGCCCGAGCCGGCCGACGCGCTCGCCGGGCTCACCCGGTATGACTGCGCGAGCCCGCAGGACGAGGCGGTCACCATCGCCCTGTTGCTGCGCCGCGCGCTCGAAACCCCGGCCGCCACCGCCGCCCTCGTCACCCCCGATCGCGAGCTCGCCCGCCGCGTCGCCGCCGAGGTGCGCCGCTGGGGCATCGCGATCGACGATTCGGCCGGCGTGCCGCTCAATCGGACGCCGCCCGGCGCCTTTCTGCGCCTCGTCCTCGACCTCGCCGACAGCGCCTTGGCGCCGGTCCCGCTGCTCGCCGCGCTGAAGCATCCGCTCGCCGCCGGCGGGCTTACGCCAGCGGCGTTTCGCGATTTTGCCCGCCGTCTCGAAGGCGCGATCCGCGGGCCGCGCCCGGCGCCGGGCTTCGCCGGGCTGCGGGCGGCACTGGCCGGCCGCGAGGCAGCGCTCTTAGGCTTTGTCGACCGCCTCGAACGCTGTCTCGGCGGGCTTGCCGAATGCCTCGATGAGGAGAATGTCACGCTCGCTGAGCTGGCCGCCGCGCATATCCGGGCATCCGAGCTGCTCGCCGCGACCGACGAGGACACCGGGGTGGCCCGGCTATGGCGCGACACGGCGGGCGAGGCCGCGGCGCGGTTCTGCCACGAGCTCATTGACGCGGCGGCCGATTTCCCGGCGATGGAAGGGCGTCACTACCCGGCGCTGTTCGAGTCGCTCGCCGCCGGCGCGGTGGTGCGCCCGGCCTATGGGCAGCATCCGCGCCTCTCGATCTGGGGCCTGGTCGAAGCGCGGCTGCAACAGGCCGACCTCCTCGTCCTCGGCGGCCTCAACGAGGGCACCTGGCCGGGGATGGCGGCCTATGACCCGAGGATGTCGCGCCAGATGCGCCAGGAATTCGGCATCGCGCTCCCCGAGCGCGCGATCGGCATCGCCGCCCATGACTTTGCCCAGGCGCTCGGCGCGCCGGCCGTCGCGCTGACCCGCGCGACGCGACGCGAGGGCGTGCCGACCGTGCCGTCGCGCTGGCTGCTGCGGCTCGACACGGTGCTGCGCGCGGTCGGACTGGAGGATAGGCTTGGCCCCGAGCCCGAGATCGCCGCGGCGGCGGTGCTGCGCGACCAGCCCGGCGAGCGCCGGCCGCGCCCGCCGGCCATGCCGCGCCCGCCCTTCGCCGCCCGGCCGCGCCAGCTTTCGGTGACCCAGATCGAGACCTGGATCCGCGATCCCTACGCGATCTATGCCCGCCACATCCTGCGGTTGCAGGCGCTCGACGAGCTCGATGCCGATCCCGGCCGTGCCGATCTGGGGACGAGGGTGCACGACGCGCTCGCCAAATTCATCCGGCGGCATCCGCGTGAATTGCCGCTTTTTGCCGAAGAGGAGCTGATCGCGATCGGCCGCGAGTGCTTTGGGCCGATCCTGTCGCGGCCCGGCGTCTGGGCGTTCTGGTGGCCGCGTTTCATCGGGATCGCGCGCTGGTTTGTCGCCGAGGAGAGGGTGCGCCGGGCCGACATCGTCGAGAGCCTCAGCGAGCGCCGCGGCAGGCTCGTCATCCCGGCTCGCGCCGGCCCGTTCACGATCACCGCCATCGCCGACCGCATCGACCGGCTCCTCACCGGCGAATTGGTGTTGATCGATTATAAGACCGGGGTCTTACCCTCGAAGCGCGAGATCGACAGCGCCGTCGCGGTGCAGCTCCCACTCGAAGGCGCGATCGCCCAGGGTGGCAGCTTTGACGGGCTGAGCGGGACCCAAGTCGGGCTCGAATACTGGCGGCTTTCCGGCAGCGAGCCGGCCGGAGAGCGTCGTCCGATCGGCGACGACGATCCGGCGGCGCTGATCCAACGCGTGCTGGCCGAGGTACGGGATCGGATCCTTCGCTTCGACGATCCGAGGACGCCTTACCCGGCGGTGCCGGAGCTGCAATGGGCGCCGCGCTTTTCGGATTACCGCCATCTCGAACGGCTCGACGATGCGGACATCGAGCCCGAGGGCGACCAATGACCCCGGTCGCCGAAGCCGCAGCCGCCCAGCGCCGGGCATTGGAACCGGCGGAATCGGTGTGGGTCGCCGCGTCGGCCGGGACCGGCAAGACCAAGGTGCTGACCGACCGGCTGCTGCGGCTGATGCTCGACGGCACCGATCCGGCGCATATCCTGTGCCTGACCTTCACCCGCGCCGCCGCGGCCGAGATGGCCAACCGGATCAATCAACGGCTCGCCGCCTGGACCACGCTGTCGCCCGGACGATTGGCGGAAGATCTCGTCGAATTGACCGGGCGGTTCCCAGAAGAGCACGAGGTCGCGCGGGCGCGTCAGCTGTTCGCGCACATCCTCGATGTGCCGGGCGGCGCCAAGATCGCCACGATCCACGCCTTTTGCCAATCCTTGTTGCGGCGCTTTCCGCTCGAAGCCGGAGTGCCGCCCGAATTCGCCCTCATCGACGAGCGCGGCGCCGCAGAAGCCCTCGCCGAGGCGGCCGAGGCGGTCATCGTCGCCGCCCGCGCGGAAACCGAACCGGGCCTTGCCGCGGCGCTGGGAATCGTCGCCGGCTACGCCCCCGAGGAACGCTTTATCGAGCTGATGACCGCGCTTGCCGCCGAACGCGGCAAGCTGCGCCGGGCGCTGGCCGAGGGTGACGCGGCGCTGCACCGGCGGCTGTGCACCGCGCTCTCGGTGCCGCAAAGAGCCACACGGGAGAGCCTCGTCCGGGCATTTTGCGCGCCCGGCGCGAGCAACGAGGCTGACCTGCGCGCCGCCGCCGCGGCGCTCGCAAAGGGATCCCCGACCGACCAGCGGCGCGGCGCCATCCTCGATCGCTGGTGCGCCAGCCCGAGAGGGCGCGGGGATCTGCTCGATCAATACCTCGGTGCCTTTCTCACCGAGAAGGGCACGGTCCGCGACACGCTCATCACCAAACCGGCGGCGCTAAAGGCGGCGCCTGCCGATTCGGGCGCCGCGCTAGAGGCCGAGGCCGAGCGCATCCTGGTTTTCGACGCGGAGCGCGCCGGCGTCGCGCTGATCGAGGCGACCGCCGCCCTCATTCACCTGGGCGATGCGCTGCTGCGCGCCTATGAACGGCGGAAGCGGCTGATGGGGTTGCTCGACTACGACGATTTGGTGCAGAAGGCGGTGGAATTGTTGCGCCGGCCGGGCGTGGCGCCCTGGGTGCTCTTCAAGCTCGATGGCGGCCTCGACCACATCCTCATCGACGAGGCGCAGGACACCAATCCCGAGCAATGGGAGATCGTCGCCCTCTTGACGCAGGAATTTTTTGCCGGCGAGGGTACCGGCGACTGGGTCCGCACCGTGTTCGCGGTCGGCGATTCGAAGCAATCGATCTACAGCTTTCAGCGTGCCGACCCGCGCGAATTCTTGCGGATGCGCCGGCATTTCGAGGCCCGGGTCACGGCGGCGAAGCAGATGTGGAGCGTGGTGCCGCTCGACATCTCGTTCCGCGCGGCCGAGCCCTTGCTGGAGGCGGTCGACGCGGTGTTTCGCCAGGCCGAGGCGGCCGATGGCGTCGCGCTCGACGGCGGCCCTATCCATCATGTCGCGGCGCGCGCCGGCCAGGCGGGCCTGGTCGAGCTGTGGCCTGCGGTATTGCCGGCACCCGACGGGACCCCGCGCCCGGCCGAGCCCCACGCGCGGCTGGCGCGCGCGATTGCCGCGACGATCGCCGAGTGGCTCCGGGCGGGCGAGCGGCTGGAGCCGCGCGGCCGCGCGCTGCGGCCGGGCGACGTCATGGTGCTGGTGCGCCGGCGCAACGCCTTTGTCCGCGAATTGTTGCGCGCTCTGAAGCACTACGACGTGCCGGTCGCCGGAACCGATCGGCTGGTGCTCGCCCGCGAGATGGCGGTAGAGGATCTGATTGCGCTCGGCCGGTTCCTCTTACTGCCGGAAGATGATCTGACCCTCGCGGCCGTCCTCAAGGGCCCGCTCTTAGATCTCACGGAAGAGGATCTCTTTCTGCTCGCCTACGACCGCGGCGAGGCGAGCTTGTGGAGCCGGTTGCGCCGCCTCGGTGCCGGGCATCCGGCGATGGGCGCGGCGGCCGCGCGGCTTATGGGGCTCCTCGCCCGCGCCGATTTCGTGCCGCCCTTCGAGCTCTATGCCGAAATTCTCGGCCCGACCATCTTGTCGGGCGGCGGCGGGCGCCGCGCGATGCTCGAGCGGCTGGGCGCGGAGGCGGCCGACGGGATCGACGAATTCCTCGCCCTGGCGCTCGCCTATGAGCGCGAGCATGTGCCCTCCCTCCAGGGCTTCCTGCGCTGGGTCGCCGCCGGCGACATCGAAGTGAAGCGCGATTTCGGGGAACGCCAGAAGGACGAAGTTCGCATCCTGACCGTGCATGGCGCCAAGGGGCTCGAAGCGCCGGTCGTCTTCCTGCCCGACACGATGCAGCTGCCCAACCGCCAGGATGCGCTCTTGTGGAGCGAGACCGAGGGGTTGCCGCTGTGGCGCCCGCGCAAGGATTTTTCCGCGCCCTTCTATCTTGCCGAGCGGGCCCGGCTGCGCCAGCGCCAGTTCGAGGAATACCGCCGGCTCCTCTATGTCGGGCTGACCCGGGCGCAGGACCGGCTCTATGTCTGCGGCTGGGAGACCCTGCGGCCGGCCCGGGAGGCCTCCAGCTGGCATGCGCTGTGCGCGGCCGGGTGGAGCGGCAGCGCCACGCCAGTGCCGTTCGACACGCGACCGCTGATCGGCGCGCGCGACGGCTGGACGGGGACAATGCTCCGTCTCAGCGGAGTGCAGAGCGCGCCGCCGAGCCGCGATCACCAGCCCGCCGCCGCGCCCCCTCCGGGGCCAATGCCGGGCTGGGTGACGACCCCGCCGCCGCCCGAGCCGAGCCCGCCGAAACCGCTCCTGCCGTCGCGGCCGAGCGGGCCGGAGCCGGCGACCCTGTCGCCGCTCGCCATTTCCGGACGCGACCGCTTCAAGCGAGGCCTCATCGTGCACCGGCTGTTGCAGAGCCTCCCCGAACTAGGGGCGGACGAGCGCGCCGCGGCGGCGCGGCGTTTTTTGGCTCTGCCGCTGCACGGGCTCGACGCGGACGCCCAGGCGGAGATCTGCGCCGAGACGCTCGGCGTCTTGAGCGACCCGAAGCTTGCCCTGTTGTGGGGACCCGATGCCCAGGCCGAGGTGCCGGTCGTCGGGTTGATCCCCGGGTCTAGCCCGGGGACCGAGCACGCCTTGTCGGGACAGATCGACCGCCTCGTCGTGACGCCGGAGCGCGTGCTGATCGTCGATTTCAAAACGATTCGGCCGGCCCCGGTCACCGAAGACGCCGTGCCGCCGATCTACCTCGAGCAGTTGGCGACCTACCGCGCCGCACTCCTGCGCATCTATCCCGGCCGGCCGGTCGACTGCGCGCTTCTTTGGACCGACGGCCCGATTCTGATGCCGATCAGCCCCGCCCTCCTGGCGCGCCATCTCCCGGGCCGGCTGCCGCCGTAATACCGGCGCGCCTTCGACCGGACCTTCGACCGGTCACGGTGGCCCTGTCACCCCCACCCCTTCCCTCCCCCATCGAGGGGGAGGGGGAGCGCAAGAAGACCCCTCCCATCGATGGGGGAGGGAGAGCGCGAGAAGCCCCCCCTCGATGGGGGAGGGAGAGCGCGAGAAGCCCCCCCTCGATGGGGGAGGGAGAGCGCGAGAAGACCCTCCCCCTTCAAGGGAGAGGGAAGGGAGGGGGTGATCGTGCCGAGCATGGTGAGTGAGTAGTAATATTCGTTGGTATAATTCGCGGTCAGGCGATTCGTCGGGAACCAATGTTGACGGCGCGCGTCAACTGAATGCGACGCAACTCGTTCATGTTTCACCGAAAGAGGGCGACCCGATGCGGTCATTTGTTGGCTCCTATCTATCGATCGGGATCGTCTTGCTGCTGCTCGGCTTTTTTGCGACCGGCCCGTGTCCCGACAAGAACCGGGATGTGGTCAGCCACACGGTTTTCGTCCTGGGGTGGCCGGTCTATCTCTACGACGATGTCGTCCATGGCACGGGATCGGCGCCGCAATGGCTTCACCGCCAGGCTTGCGCGGGCGGGGTCGCCGCCGAGCACGCCGCGCTGACGCGCTGATCAGCCAAAGCCAAATTCGGGGCCGGCGCCGTGGCGCAGCCGTGCGCCGAGCTCGCCGCCCAGCGCGATCGCGTCCTCGATCGCGCCGGCGATCTGACCGCGCCGCTCGGCGCTGCCGTCGAAACTGAGCAGCAGCCCATCGAGGGTGAGGCGATCGCCCTCGATCGTAGCAAACCCGGCGATCGGCGTGCGGCACGACCCGTCGAGCGCCGCCAGCATCGCGCGCTCGGCGGCGACCGCGGCCGCGCTCGCCGGATCATGGAGGGCCGCGAGCAGCTGCTGCAACAGGGGGTCGCCCGCCCGGCACTCGAGCGCCAGCGCCCCCTGCCCGACCGCCGGCAGCATCACCTCCGGCATGAGGATTTCGCTCGCGAGCGCGGCCTTCCCGAGGCGTTCGAGGCCGCATAGCGCCAAGACCAGCGCATCGAACTCACCGGCGGCGAGCTTGGCGAGCCGGGTCCCGACATTGCCGCGGATCGGTAAGATTTCGAGATCGCCGCGCCACCGCAGCAGCTGGGCGCGGCGCCGCAGCGAGGCCGTGCCGATCCGCGCTCCCGGCGGCAGGTCGGCCAGAGCGCCGCCGCTGCGCGAGACAAGCGCGTCGCGCGGATCGTCGCGCGTCAGGACCGCGCCGATTTCGAGGCCGGCCGGCAGCACCGTCTCCATGTCTTTCAATGAATGCACCGCCAGGTCGATGCGGCGGTCGAAGAGCGCCTCTTCGATCTCCTTGGTGAAGAGGCCCTTGCCGCCGATCTCGGCGAGTTGGCGGTTCAGCACGCGATCGCCGGTGGTGCGAATCGGCACCAGCTCGACCCCACCCTCGGCGGCGAGGCTGGGGTGGGCGGCGCACAGCCGGTCGCGGACCAGCCCGGCCTGATAGAGCGCCATCGGGCTGCCGCGAGTGCCGATTCGAAGGGGCACGGATGCTCCTGCGCAAATGTCGGGCTGTTCTTACCGAAGATCGTCGGATTGATACATCTAACTTAGACTAATGATCTTGCACGGTTCGCCAGACGCGCTGCTCAAGCACGTCTTCATATTCAGAGCAGCGCAATGGCGATCAGACCGCCCGCATCTTGTCCAAACCCTGGGCGAGGTCGGCGATCAGATCCTGCGGGTCTTCGAGGCCGATATGGAGGCGCACCAGCGGGCCCTCGGCCTGCCACTGCGTCGCGGTGCGGGTGCGCTCGGGGTAGGCCGGCTGGATGAGGCTCTCGAAACCGCCCCAGCTGGCGCCGATGCCAAAGAGGTCGAGCGCGTCGACAAAGGCATAGACCGTCGCTTTCGAGGCCGGTTTCAGCACCACGCCGAAGAGGCCGCAGGCGCCGAGGAAGTCGCGCTTCCAGATCGCGTGGCCGGGGTCCTCGGGCAATGCCGGGTAGAGCACGCGCGAGACCTCGGGCCGGGTCTGCAGCCAGCGCGCGACCTGGAGTGCGTTCTTCTGGTGGCGTTCCAGCCGCACGCTCAGGGTGCGCATGCCGCGCAATGCGAAAAACACGTCATCGGGGGCGGCGCTGTGGCCGATTTGCGCCATCGCGGAGCGCACGGGGAGAAAATTCTCCTCATTGGTGATGACCGCGCCGAGCATCGCGTCGGAATGGCCGCAGATGTATTTGGTCGCGGCGTGGATCGAGACGTCGACCCCGTGCTCGAACGAGCGGAAGAGGAAGGGCGTCCCCCAGGTATTGTCCATCAGCACCGTGGCGCCGTGGCGATGGGCGACCGCGGCGATCGCCGGGATGTCCTGCACCTCGAAGGTCAGGGAGCCCGGCGACTCGCAATAGACGACCTTGGTATTGGCGCGGAGCAGCCGCGCGATGCCCTCGCCGATGAGCGGGTCGTAGTAGGTCGTCTCGACGCCGCAGCGCTTCAAAATGCCCTCGCAGAAATTGCGCGCCGGGCCATAGGCCGAATCGACCATCAGGCAATGGTCGCCGGCGCCGAGCAATGCCTGCAACGGCGCGGTCACCGCGGCCAAGCCCGACGACATCAGCATCCCGCGGTAGCCGCCCTCGATCCGCGCTAGGAGCTCTTCGAGCGCGAAGGTCCCGGGCGTCCCGTGCAGCCCGTAGCGCACCCCGGTAAAGGGCGGCGCCGCGCGTTTGGCCTCCCACTCCGCCATGTTCTTCGAGAGGATCGTCGAGGCGTGATAGACGGGCGGATTGACGATTCCGTGATTGGCCTCCGGGTTGCGCCCGACATGGGTGAGGAGGGTGTCCTTGCCGAAATTGCGCGGCCGATCGTCGTTTTTCATGTGCGGGTGACTTTCCTTCCCCTGGGCGGACCGCGGCCGTCCCGGCCGCATGCGGGCCAGAGGCCCGCGATCCCGAGATTGGATTTATAGCTTGGCGGCGGGCTCGACGAAATCACGCGCCATTTGCTCGAGCCCAGCGATGATCTCCGCCTCGGCGCGCGGCCGGCCGCGCAAGAGGAGCGCGACCTCCTCGACGCCGGCGTCGCGGTAGCGCGCGAGGTCGTCCGGGGTGATCGGCTCGGTGTAGGGCGAGACGGCGAGGGTGACGTCCGAGCGCCGGCGCCCGTTGGCCAGGAGGAGCTCCTCGATCCGCCTGATCTTTCCGGCGGCCTCGGCCGGCATCACCTTGAAGCCGATCCAGCCGTCGCCATACTCGGCGACGCGCCGCAACGCCGCGGCGCTTTCGCCGCCGAACCACACCGGTATGCCCTTGGCGTCGACCGGCTTCGGATAGCTCAGGACCCCGGTGAAGTCGACGAACTCGCCCTTATGCGAACTCGTCGGTTCGGTCCACAGACGGCGCATCACGTCGATGTATTCGCGCGTCCGAGCGCCGCGACGCTCGAAGGGGATCCCCAGCGCGGCGAATTCCTCGGCGAGCCAGCCGACCCCGGCACCGAGAATGAACCGGCCGCCCGAGAGCCGGTCGAGCGTCGCCGCGGTCTTGGCGAGCACCATGGGGTTGTGCTCGGGAACGAGGCAAATCCCGGTGCCCAGCCGGATCGTCTTGGTGCAGGCCGCCGCGTAGGCGAGCGTGGTGAAGGGGTCCGCGATCGGAATGTTGGAGGGGCCGGGAAACTGGCCGCTCGAATAGGGGTATTGCGAGGCATACTCTTCGACCATGACGACGTGCTCCGGCGCCCAGAGCGTCGCAAAGCCGAGGCGCTCGGCAGCCATCGCCACGCTCCTCAGCACCTGCGGCTCGACCGTCGCGCCAATGCCGACGGCGAAAAATCCGATTCTCATTCCGCGTCCCCCTTAGGCGCGACAAGATTGCTTCGCTTCGCTCGCAATGACAATCTGCTTGGCGAGCGCTTGAACCTCGGATCAGGAGGCCCGCCATGCCCACCCCCGTCACCGTGATCCGCGAAGAAGATCGTGCCGTCGTCGATTTCCCGGGCGGGGCGACCTACCGGACACTGATCGGCGATGATAACGGCGCCAAGATCCCGATCCGCACCGGCATCCAAACCTCGCAGCCGGGGTATCAGACCCGGGTGCACTCGCACCCCTACGTCGAGGTGCTGACCGTCATCGAAGGGCAGGGGGAAGCCTGGCTCGATGGCGAAGCCGGCACGATCGCGATGGAGCCGGGGGTGACGATCTCGATCCCCGCCGGCCGGGCGCACGGCTTCCGGGTGATCGGCGACCAGCGGCTTGTCACCTACGGCATCCACACCTTCGGCAAGCGCATCGTCAACTACAAGGACGATCCGGCGGCTTCCTGAGCCTTCCCTTCGCGGTCGCGCGGGGCCACACTGCCTCGGCGACCATCGCAGCCGGGAGGAACCGCTATGCCAGACATCCGCCGCATCGACATCACCCAGCCGCCGGGACCGCGCATGAGCCGCGCCGTGGTGCACGGCGACCGGGTGTTTCTCGCCGGCCTCACCGCGGCCGACGCCAGTCAGGACGTGCAGGGGCAGACCCGGCAGATCCTCGAGCGCATCGATCATTACCTGCACGAGGCCGGGACCTCGAAATCAAAGCTCTTGACCGCCAATCTGTGGATCAAGGACATGGCGCTCTTCCGCGATATGAACGCGGTGTGGAACGAGTGGGTCGACCCCCAGAACCCGCCGTGCCGGGCCTGCGTCAAGGCCGATCTGGCGCGCCCCGAGATACTGGTCGAGATCATGGTGACGGCGGCGAAATAGCGCGTGGACGAGGATAAGTCCGCGGAGGACTGGGCCGGGCCGCTCGCGGGGATCCGGGTCATCGACCTCACCCGGGTTCTCGCCGGCCCGTTCGCGACCCAGAGCCTCGGCGATCTCGGCGCCGAAATCCTCAAGATCGAGCCGCCGGGCGGCGGCGACGAGACCCGGCGCTTTCCGCCGTTCATCGCCGGCGAGAGCCATTATTTTCTCGGCATCAACCGCAACAAGAAAAGCCTGGTCATCGACCTGCAACAGGCGGCCGGCGCCGATATCCTGCGCCGTCTCGTCGCCCGGGCCGACATTCTCGTCGAAAACTACCGCCCCGGGGTGATGGACCGCCTCGGCCTCGGCTACGAGCCGCTCGCCGCCATCAATCCGCGGTTGATCTACTGCGCGATCAGCGGCTTTGGGCTCACTGGCCCGCTCAGCGACAAGCCCTCCTTCGACATCGTGACGCAAGCGCTGACCGGGGCGCTCAGCATCAACGGCGAGCGCGGCCATATGCCGGTCAAGCTCGGCATCCCGCTGGGCGACATGGTCGGCGGGATTTTCGCGCCGATGGCCATCCTCGCGGCCCTCCACGAGCGAACCCTGACCGGGCGGGGCCGCCTCATTGACATCAGTCTTTATGACGGCCTCATCGGCATGCTCGGCTATTTCGCCCAGCTCGCCTTCATCACCGGCGAGGATCCGACGCCGATGGGGTCGAGCCACCCCAACATCGTCCCCTATGGCAGCTTTCCGGCGGCCGACGGCTCCATCATCATCGCGGTCTTGTCGGAAAGCTTTTGGGGCAAGCTGTGCGACGCCCTGGAACGGCCCGATCTCGGCCGAGACCCGCGCTTCTCGACCCCGACCGGCCGGCGCGATCACCGCGACGAAGTCGACCGCATCATCGCCGAGGCGACCCGCACCCGCGCCGTCGCCGAATGGCAGGAGCGGTTCACCAGCTTTGACGTCCCGCATGCCCCGGTGCTCGGCGTCAACGCCGCTCTGGCCCACCCTCACGCCGTCGCGCGCGAGATGGTGGTAGAAGCGGACCACCCGACGGCCGGCCGTCTGCGCCTCGCCGGACGCCCGATCAAATTTCCCGGCGCGCCCCAGCGTCCATCGACCGCGCCGCCAACCCTCGGTCAGCACACTGTGGAAGTCTTGCGCAACGATCTCGGATGCAGCGAGGCTGAAATCGCCGTGCTACGCCGTGATGGCGTGATCGATCGGCTGACCGCGCCCACACGAGAATGAAGGGCGCGCGGTATTAGCCTGGGCTATCGCCGCTTAATCAGGCAGAAACTTCGCTGCCCGGATCTTTGTCGGGCCCAGCCCAACCACATGACGATGTTGCCGAGGGGGGAATCGACCGCACGGCGAGAAACCGATTCGGGTCTGACAAGGGATCACCACCGGATCCCCTCACGCAACAACTTGTGGTTTCACAAGCCCCTTTTGGCTAGATATGGGTCGAAAATGGCACCTTCAGCGCTAATAGTTTATTAATCGCCCCGTTACATGGTACTTTAAGTATGGGTCGGAAGCGGATGTCCGGCCGGTTCTAGGTCGAGTCTTCTGCTGCCGCGGGTGTCCACGGCAGCGCAGGTGTCTGCCGGAGGTAGTGACCTTATACGATGTCGCTCCACCCTCAAGCCATCGCGGTTACGGCGTTCGGGGTCGTCATGGCTGCCGCTGCGGTCGAGGACTTTCGGCGGCTGGTCATTCCGAACCTGTTGCCGATCTTGTTGGTGGCGCTGTGGCCGGTCTACTTTGCCGCAATCGCACCCAGCCTCTTGGGCGCGCTCGCCGCGATCGGCTGCGCCTTGGCGGTGTTCATCGCCGGCGCGGTGCTGTTCGCCTACAACCTGCTAGGCGGCGGCGACGTCAAGCTGCTGAGCGCCGCCACGCTCTGGGCCGGCCCCGCGGGAACCCCTGAACTCCTGATGCTGACGGGCGTGCTGGGCGGCGCGCTGGCGCTGTTTCTGCTGATGCCGTTTGGCACGCAGATCGCGGGGGCGGCCCGCGGCATGCTGGGTCAGCCGCCGATCGCCACCGAGCGCGGGTTGGCAATGCCGGTGCCGTATGGCGTCGCCATTGCCGGCGCCGCGCTCATCGTAACCCTTCACCCTTATTTCATTTGAGCCCCCATCATGCGCGCACGCACCCTGATCCTCGTGTTCATCGCCATCCTGCTCGCCGGTGGCACGGCCTTTCTCGCCCGCAACTACCTAGCGAGAAAAGACACGGAAATTGTTCAGGAGAGGGAGTCCGTGAAGGTGGCAGCGCCGTCCAAATCGGTGCTCGTCGCGCATGTCGACCTCAAACGCGGGCAAATCCTGCGGGCCGAGGACACGAGCTGGCAGATCTGGCCGGAGGGCGCGCTCGACAAGAACTATATCGTGCTGGGCGGCCCGCCCATCCCGCTCCGCACCCCGGAATCGTTTGCCGGCGACGTCGCCCGCAACCCGATCGCGGCCGGCGAGCCGATCACCGACGCCAGAGTCATCGCCCCTGGCAATCGTGGCTTTCTTGCCGCGGTAATGCGGCCGGGGATGCGCGCGATCTCGGTCCCGGTGACCATCACTTCAGGGATTGCCGGCTTCATCTTTCCGGGAGACCAGGTCGACCTGATGCTGACCTATTCGATCCCGGCGGTCGTGCTCGGCGCGGCCTTTGAGCACAAGGCGGTCGAAACCGTGCTGCGCGACGTACGGGTAATCGCCATCGATCAGCGGATGGAGAGTAAGCCGGGTGAAGCCGTCGTCGCCCATACCGTGACTTTCGAAGTAACCCCCAAGCAAAGCGAGATCATCGCCCTCTCGAGCAAGATCGGCGAGATGTCTTTGGCCCTGCGCAGTCTCGTCCCCACGCCGCAAGAGGCGCTGGCCAGCGAAAAGGCGACCTCCGAGACGGCAGGCCAGAAGCCACCCGATTCGCCGGTTGCCGCAAAGGCAACCTGCACCATCGACAGCGAAGTCAGCCCGCTGCTGCCTCAAGTCACGAGCGAACAGGGTGGGTGCGACGTTTCCGTCGTCACAATATTGCGCGGCGGTGGAACAGGGAGCCCTACTTCAACCTCATCCGGTAAGGGATCGTAATGCGCAACCTTCTGACCCTCGCCGCCGCAGCGTCGGGATTGATGCTGTGCGTCGCCGTCAACGCCGCGGAGGTCGAGACGCCCTCGGCCACCGCACCGCCAACCGCAACACCGCCGCCGCCGGACATCGGCGGCGCCCCGGCCAACATCCGCCCGACCGGGCCGCCGGTCGTGATCGAGATCGGCAAGGGCACGCTGTTCCACCTGCCGCGGCCGGCGGCGACCGTTTTTGTCGCCAATCCCGACATCGCCGACGTCCAGGTCAAATCGCCGACGTTGATGTACATCAGCGCCAACAAGACCAAGCCGGGCGAGACCGTGGTTTATGCCGTCGACGATAAGGACAATGTGGTGCTGAGCGCGGTCATCCGTGTCGAGTACGACCTCGCGCGGCTGCGCCAGTCGTACAAACAGACAATGCCTGGGATCTCGATCAATTCGGTTGCGGACAAGCTGGTGCTGAGCGGGCAGGCGTCGAGCGCCGGGCAGGCCGAGAAAGCCCGTGCGCTGGCCATCGCGGTCGTCGGCTCGGACAAGGCCGACCAGATCGTCAACCAGCTTTCGGTGACGATCCCGAACCAGGTCAATCTGCGGGTCCGCATCGCCGAAGTGCAGCGCACCGTGCTGAAGCAACTCGGGATCAACTGGACAAAGCTGGGCAGCCACTTCGCTTTCGCGACGGCAAATCCGACGGCCGGCGCGGCGCCGGACATCGTCGGGACAGCGGTGACAAACGCGGCAGCCGTAGCAGCCGGTCGCCTCGTCGGCATGGCGAACGCCACCGACCTCATCGGCGTGCTCGACGCTCTCGCCCAGGAGGGCCTGGTAACCAACCTAGCCGAGCCGAACCTGACCGCAATGAATGGACAGACCGCAAGCTTTCTCGTTGGCGGCCAATTTCCGGTGCCGAGCGACGTCAGCCAGGGGACCGGCGGCAGCGCTCCGACCATCGGCATCGTCTTCAAGGATTTCGGTGTGAAACTCGATTTCACGCCGACCATCATCGATGCCAATCATCTCAACCTGAAACTGCGGCCCGAGGTCAGCGCGCTGTCGACCGCCGGGGCAATTTCCATACCCCTCACCGGCACGGCTGCCATCACAATCCCGGCGCTGACCGTGACGCGGGCCGAAACCACGGTGGAGCTCGGGAGCGGCCAGAGCTTTGCCCTCGCCGGTCTGTTGCGGCACGATACGCAGCAGGACATCTCCAAGGTGCCGGCGCTCGGCGACATCCCGATCCTCGGGCAGCTGTTCCGTTCGGACCAGTTCAATCGCGACGAGACGGAACTCGTCATCATCGTCACCCCATACCTGGTCAACCCGGTGGCGACAGCGAGCCTCATGTTGCCAACAGACGGCTTTGTGCCGCCGCACGACCTGGCGCGGATCACGACCGACGACCTCTATCGGCAGCAGCTGCCGCCGGCGTCGGGCGGTCCGCAGCAACCCGGCAGCAAGCCTCTGGTCGGCGCTGTCGGCTTCCGCTTGGATTGAGGGGGGAGCTGAGCATGAAAAGGTCACTCTATCTGCTGGCCGTCCCGGCGTTGCTGGCGCTGGCCGCGTGCCGGCCCGGCTCCGCCGAATATACCGAAGCCGAAGCCCCAAAACAGCTGCGGGTCGACGGGAACAACATGGTCACCCTGCCGCCCTGCCCGAACTGGAGCCAGTATCCGGCATCCGACTTCACCAACTTGAAGTCGAGCAATTACGGCTGTGCCAACGCGACCAATCTCGGGCTCATGGTGGCGAACCCGGCCGATCTGGCCGCCGGGCGCACGCTCGAAGGCGCCGACGCGACGCCCGCGGTCAGCGGCGTCACCCGCTACCTGACCGACAAGGTGAAGCTGCCGGACACCGGCGCCGGAGCTTCGGCATTGGCGCCGGCCTCGACGAGCGGCGGTGCCCCGGCGGGCGGCGCCGGCACCCCCACCGGCACTCCCGCCACCCCATGATCTGGGCGGAGGACCGTCCGCTCGAGCTGGCCGACGCCCGGCCCGCGGCCGCCGCCGGGCCGCGCTTTCAAAGCCACAAGACTCCGCCATCGAGCGCGGCTATGATAGGGCCGATAGGTGCAACCTTTACTGAAGCACCCGGCGGCGCAGGCGGCGCCGCGGGAGGGAGCCAACCGTGAGAGCAGCCACCGCCACCGCCGCCCCCCCGCCCGCCGCGAAGAAGCCGGATCGCGAAGGCATTATCGCCATCCTCCAGGATCAGCCGACCCTCGACCGGGTCCAGGGGAGCATCCGCGAGCTTCAGCTCGATGACGAGCTGACCCTCGAACCGACGATCGAGGCCGCCCTGCGAAAGATCCGCGAGGGAGCCGCTCCGCGCATTCTCATGCTGGATCTGTCCGAGTCGACCGCGCCGATCGCCGAGCTCAGCGCGGCGCGCGCGGTCGGCGGCACCGATCTCAAGCTCCTGGCGCTCGGCACCGTGAACGACGTCAGCCTGTTCCGCGATCTGCTCGCGGCCGGCGCCTCGGATTACCTCGTCAAGCCGCTCAGCCGCGAGGCGCTCGCGCTCGGCCTCCAAAAGCAGGCGTCCACGGCCTCCGGCGGACCGGGCTCCGGCCTGGGCCAGATCATCGCCTTCATCGGCAGCCGCGGCGGCGTCGGAACCACGACAACGGCGGTCGGTTGCGCCTGGCTGCTGGCGGAAAAGAACAAGGAAAACACCGCGCTCGTCGACCTCGATCTGCATTTCGGCACGGTGGCGCTCAATCTCGATGCCGACCCCGGCACCGGTTTGTGCGAAGCGCTGGAACAGCCCTCGCGCATCGACGCGCTATTCGTCGATCGGGCGATGGTGAAGGCATCGGACACGCTGCGCATCCTCGCCTCCGAGGCCTCGGTGGGCGAGTCGCTGATGATCGATGCCGGCGCGATCGATGTCCTCCTCTACGAGCTGCGCCGCAAATTCACCTGGATCGTCATTGACCTGCCGCGCTGGGTGACGCCGACGCAGCGGCTCGTGCTGGCCGCGGCGAGCCGGGTGGTCATCGTCTGCGAGCGCAGCCTGGCCGGTCTGCGCGACACCATCCGCCTGCAGACCTTGCTGCGCGAACACGCGCCCCAGGCCCAGGTGCTGATGGTCGATGCCGGCGCCAGCGGCGAGCGTGCGACGGTCGGAAAGGCCGAGTTTGAAAAGGCCGTTGGCAAAACCCTTGACGCCACCGTGTCGCACGACGCCAAATCGGCTGCGGCGGCAACGAATGCCGGGCAGCCGTTGCCGCTGGCGGCGCCGCGCAGCCCGGTTGTACGCGAACTCGAACAGTTTATTGCTGCGATCGCGGGCACCGCCGAGACGCAGAAACGCAAGATCTTTGGGTTCCCCCGATGGTAACGATGTTCGGACGACAGCAGACCGAAGGCGGCGGGCTTGATGCCCGCATCCGGCGCCTCTCGGAAGGACGAGAGAAGGTTGATGGCACCGCGCTAAACAATGCGCCGCCGCCGGAAAAGGCGAGCACGCCGGCTCCGGTCAGCGCGCCGGCTGCGTTGACCGAGTCGAACGCCACAATCGAGGAACGCCTTCTTATCGCCCGCGAGGAGTTGAGCGCCCGCCTTGGGGCGGAGATCCGGCCGGAGCGGCGAGCGCTGCTCACGCGCGGCGATCTCGCCAAGATCGTCGACGCCGCGGTGCAGGCTTATTTCGTGCGCCACGCGATGGACGCCAATCCGCTCGCGCGCCGCGAT
>Ga0182024_10011084_pt1 | contig 18196 bp, 15 predicted proteins | sample P32metaG_FD_120480 | JGI IMG/M metagenome (GOLD analysis project Ga0182024, IMG submission 120480) | Permafrost microbial communities from Stordalen Mire, Sweden - P3-2 metaG (Illumina Assembly) | ecosystem: Environmental > Terrestrial > Soil > Wetlands > Permafrost | place: Sweden: Stordalen... | reverse complement strand
GACCGCTGGGTTGAGTCAGGTGTGGCTCCTGACAAGATCATCGCGGCCCACATGACGAACAAAGTCGTCGACCGCACCTTCCCGCTTTGTCCCTATCCGCAATCGGCCGTCTACGATGGCTCAGGCGATGTGAAGTCAGCTGAAAGCTATCGCTGCGAAAGCCATAACTTTTGGTGGAATTTGGAGAATACCGCAGGCCTGAAGCACTCGTCGCCGATGGCATCGGCGCGGAAATAACGTAGCAGGGGATTGTGGCTTTAATTTCGAGAGGTCATCTGAAAGCTGCGGCAGTGGCGGAAGGGTCGGCTAAGTTAAACGGCCCTTGCACCAAGTTTTCGCTGGGCGCTACTGTTCCTTGCCGGCCTTTTTCAGTTCGTTGAACGTTACGTTATCTTCGCAGATCATTTCCACCAGCTTCCAATCCGGCTCGAGTTGGAAGGTGCGCTGTCCTTCCCATGTTTTCGTGTACGTCTTCGGGTCGTCGATCGTAATCCGCACGACCAGCGCGTCGTGCTTTGGACGCGAGATGTGCTCGATGACGTGCAACTGATCGGAGTGGGGAAGTCCTGCGCGGTCCAGCCAAGTCTTATCGTTGAAGCCAACTGAGTCGATAACCAGCGTGTCGCCCTCCCACCAGCCAACCGAGTCGCCCATCCATGTCGGATCGAGATCCTTGGCATGTTCGTGAGGCCCGTTCGTATAGATTTGCCGCACGAAGTGATTGAACTCGAATAGTTCGATCACTCGCCCAGGAGTCTGCACGATTTCAAAGGGAAACGGGTGGACATAGATGCGCGGCACGCCCGTCGGAAAGCAGCCTACTTCGTTCCCGGTCGTCGGATTCACCAAGTCGGTTGAATCTTCCACCGCCCGCGGTCCCCAAGAAGGCTTCGTCTTCTCGTACTCGGCCTTTCCCCAAGGCGTCATCACAGGAATATCACCCGTGAACGAATAGCCCGCCCACCGCCGATTGCTCGGAGGCTCATGCGCCTCCCAAACACCGGAGAAATCCGGCGCCTTATCCGCGGCCTGAGCCTTGTCCCCCGCGGGTTTTGCCGTCACCGCCTGGGTGGAAGTCTGCGCGAAGCCCGGGCCGCACACAAAGGCAACCGCCAAACTAAGTATCGGCCCCATCAGATACTTTCGCATTGTCGAATCTCCTCCATAAGTCGTATTCATTGAGGCCCAAAGTAAGCATCTGCGCAGCCGTACGGGCACGCCCAGAAGCCGTCTTGACGCTCCTATTCTCCCAATCTCTGAGTTAGTAGTTGTTGCTTCCAGGCTCCGGGGGCGGACCTAGCGGAATTACCTCGCCAGTGGCCCAGGAGATTTTTCGCAGATTCAATACCTTCAATCCATTTTTCGCCGCTGCGCCCGCAACAATAATCTGATCGCCGGGCTTGAGCTTGTGGCCGTTCCACCCATAACGCACGAGATGGTTCGGGCTGGTCATTTCAATCGACCAATTTACGGCCTTCCCACTCTCGTCCTTTACGTCCAGACCAATGATCGGATGCGGCTGGATGAAATCAAACGATGTCACCGTTCCTGTCAAAGTGACCATCTTCGAATTGTCGTACGCCGATCCACCGTGATGCGCCAGCATCGGACTTGCGGCCAGCATCAAACCAATACCCAGGAAAAGAGCCGCTAACACTTTAGGCCTCATGAAAGGACACCTCCAAATTGGGGGGAGTTTGTCACTGGGATATACGACGTGTCAATACGTATTCGGTTTCGACCGATTCGGTAAAACCAATGGTTTAAACGGGCGGCCGGCTCAGCAACGCGGGGAACTGCACTAACGGCCGTCGGCGAGGAGCGCGGTGGGAAGCGCCGCGGCGCTCGACCGCGATCGTTCGAGGATGTTTCGTAGCGTTTCAGGAATCTCGAAAACAGCGCGATTGTGCAGGGCCGCTGCGTTCGTGTGGTAGCGCGCTAACGTGCCCGACTCGATCAGCCGTGCCACCGCGCGATCGATCCCGCGAAAATTCTTCAGCACCAGGCCCACTTCTTTCTCGATGATCCACTCTGCGTTGTATCGTTCTTGCGGCAAAGTCCACGCATTGCATTCGACGATTACCGGAAGCTGCATGGCCAGCGCTTCACTCACGCTGCCCGGGCCGGGCTTGCCAATAAAAAAGTCGGCAAGCTGCATGTAGGTATTCACCTTTGTCGTAAAACCCTCCACGAAACGCGGAAACCGTGTTTTAGCGCTTCGCAGCGAATTCGCAAGATTCTCGTTTCGTCCGCAGATCAGTATCAGTTGTAATTCCAGGCCCGAGGCGTCCAACCGCTCCGCAATCTCGAGCATGGCCTGGGAACCCCACCCGCCGAAAAGTACCAGCCCTGTGGGGAGGTCGCGGCGAAGTCCCAGTCGCTCCCTCTCCGCGATCCGATCCTTGATGGGAGACTCGTAAAAGCGCGGATGCAAGATCATGCCGGACGCGCGGAAAATTCGATCTTCGGTGTGTCCCATCGACCGCGCTTGAGCAACGGCGCGATCGGTGCCGCAAATCAAATATTGGAGCTGCCGCTCGATCCAGAAATGTGGTGGGTAGTCAGCCAAGTCGGTGAGGATCGTAACGAACGGCCGCTCCGGAAATACGTGGCGAAGGCTTTCGCCTAGGGCGCGATTAAAATGTGGCACAAAGGAAACAACCATGTCCGGCTGCGTTTCCTTCCAGTGCCTTTCCAGCAGCTTTACCGTCGAACCGTGGTAGGCCCAGATCGCAAGCTGTAATACCCGCATGAGCTGCGGGCTGCCCAGCGTCCATCCAGTGCGCAGCATCTGATTGTAGAAATCTTGGATTCGTATGTTGGCGTATTTCTTGAGGATATCGATCTCATCGAGCAGTTCCTGAAGATTCATCAAATGAACTTGCCCCGGCAGGCCCTGCGCTTGAATAGCCATTTCAAGAGCGGTAGCAGCCGCACGGTGCCCGCCACCTGCGTCGAAGAAGACGAATTCGATACGCTCCATTCACGGCGATTCTACCTGCGCAATACGGACGGATTGCTACCGTTATATTAAAACGTCAATATTGTGTCTAAGTCGTTAAGTCTCTTCCTTTTCAGAATGTTAGCGGAAATGTCATCTGTGGGTAACCTTGTGGATTTATTGTGGAAATCGTGAAGTGCGATATGCATGTCCACTCGTACTTTTCTGGCCCCTGTACAACCCCCATTTTGGGCAGGTTCTGCCGCGAAAGCTACAGCGATCCGCGCGAAGTTTTTTCCGTCCTCCAGCGCCGCGGTATGGACCTTTTCACTCTCACCGACCACGATTGTATCGAAGGCTCCGAACAGTTGCGGCGGTATCGCGGTTTCTTTTTGAGCGAAGAGCTGACGTGCCGGATGCCCAGCGGTACCGAAGTCCACATCGGCGTTTACGACTTCCATGAGCGCCAGCACGCCCAGCTCCAGCAACGCCGCAACAATCTCATCTCCCTGCTGATGTATCTCACCGAACGCCGGCTGTTCTTCAGCATCAATCACGTCTTCTCAAGCGTCACTGGCCGCCGCGAGCTCGAAGACTTCGAGTGGTTCCGCGATTACTTCCCGGCCATCGAAACGCGCAACAGCCACATGCTTGAAAGCGCAAACTCCGACGCCGCAACTCTTGCGGGCAAATGGGAGAAGGCTACCATCGGGGGAAGCGATGCCCATGCACTGGCATCGGTCGGAACCGCCTACACCGAAGTTCCCGGCGCGCAAAACAAGGAAGAATTCTTCGCGGCGCTTCGAAATGGTCAGGGTCGTGTGGTGGGTGAATCCGGAAGCTTTTCAAAACTCACCCAAGATGTGTTCTCGATCATCTTTGAAATGATGCGGGAGAAATACTGGACCGTGCTTCTTTCTCCTCTGGCGGTCTTGGTTCCAGCGATCACCTACCTGAATTACTACAGTGAAAGTACGTTCCGCCGGCGCTGGGCGGCGCGGATTCTCAATCAGCCGGTGACTTGGAAGCACCCCGCATGGATCGCCATGCCACAACCGGCTGCGGAGGAATCGATATGACCGTAGCGAAGGCTGTTTGGGACCAGATTCAGTCGAACGACCATCGCCTGATGCGCCGCGTGCACCGCTGGAGAGCCCCGCGTTGGTTCCGTATTCTCATGATGGTCGCCACGCGCGGAGGCGACGGATGGCTTTGGTACGCCCTGGGCCTCATCCTGGCAATATACGGAGGAGAGCATCGCTTCGCGGCAATTGTTGCTGGCACTTCCGCGGCAGCCGCGGGCATCTTTCTCTTCCGCGCGCTCAAGCATGCAAGCCGCCGCAAGCGCCCTTGCGAAATCGAGCCCCACTGCTGGGCGAAAATCCTGCCGCCGGACCGTTATTCCTTCCCCTCTGGTCACTCCATCACCGCGTTCGGTGTGGCAATGTCCATCGGGCTCTTCTACCCTGAGCTGCAAGGATGTCTTCTCGGCGCCGCGCTTTTAATCGCCGGGTCTCGCATCATCCTCGGAATGCATTTCCTGAGTGACGTGCTCGCAGGCTCCGCTATCGGAGTACTGCTCGGCATCACAAGCTTTCACATTTTCGCAGCCCTTTGAGAAGACCAAAACCGCGAGGTTTTTTATTTCGCGGGGTTTCCGCGTTCGGAGGAGTCCTATCGTGGAGATTTAGCCGCGACCCGCGAGGGAAGGTTCTGTGGGCACCTTGGCAGCGGATTCGGGAATCTGCTTCTTGTGCAGCAACTCAACAACGGCTCGGTAGATTTGCGCACGCACATCATGCCGCTCGTTCACGCGCGTAATATAACGGACCGCAACCTTGATGCCTGCCCCTTCCGGCTGAATGCTCATAGAAGGCGTCGCGGAAAATCCCTGTTTCGTATAGTGGGGGGTAACGCGGTTCCATTCTTCTTCCGCCAGATGCGCGTTTGTTGCCGCCGCATCCGCCACGATCTTTTGAATGGCCTCGGCCGTTTGGTACGGTTCCGCGCTGTCCGGAATTTGCACTTCGATCTGGTCCCAAAGCCATTGCCCCGAAGTCGAAAAATTGAAGTAGTGACCTTCAATCGCATAGCTGTTCACGAACGAAACTTTTCGGCCTGTTGGATGCCCCGCATCACTCCAGCTTCCCGTCTCAAGCAACACGGTGTGAAGCAATCCAACCGCAACCACTTCACCGCCCACACCGTTGATTTCCACCCAGTCTCCCGGTCGAATCCCATTCCGCCCCATCAGCACGAACCAGCCGAAAAATCCCACGATGAAATCTTTCATCGTGACCGTAAGGCCCGCGCCGGCCAGCGCCAGCACCGTCGCCAGGTTACTGGGAATGCCGAAAATCACGAGCAGCACGGACAGGATTCCCAGCGCCTGCGTGGAAAGAAGCACGACCGCGCGAATCGTATGAAGCTGCCGCCGCTCGAGCGCGATTCCGGCGAAAAGCCGCTGGGTAAAATAACTCGTCACCAATACCAGGACGCCAATCAGGAAGATCCAGAAAATGCCTAGGATCATCCCGTGCAGGAAGGATTTCTCACGCCCTTCGGTATAGGCGATCCAATTTCCGTACACCGCGGCAAGCTGCTTCTCGAAGCCGATTCTCTTGTCGAATTCTGAGAGGTTCTTCTGGTCCTGTGTCAGATGGTGTATGAACGAAAGCGTTGAGCTCTTGGACGAATCACTGCCCACCTGCTCGTTTTCCGTTGCCAGCGCGGAGCTAGCACCCTTGTGAAGAATCGTCTTTTGTGCTTTTTCCTGGTCGAGCTCTTTCTCGAGCGATTCATGAGAATCGGTGAGCCTGTCCATTCGCGCGAGCGCATCCAGCTGTGCTTGCAACAACAGTTTTTCTTTCGACCGTAGCGACCACCACGCCTGCGCTTGCGCCACCAGGTTCTTTGACTCGGTGGTCTCGATCGCCGATGCGCTGTTGGCCGCCGGGGAAGGCCTGGGCGCCGCTGCACTCGAAGGCGCCGATGGGCTCGCATTGGCGATGTGCGTTTCGGAGGCCTCGTGCTGGTCGATCAGTTGCTGGATGACCGCCTGTTTGTCTCCGCCCATTCGGATCAGATCCTGGTGCGCGTCTTCGAGTTCGTCCTGATCGAGGGCCAACTGCGCTTGCGCAATGCCGAGATCTTCTTGAAGAGCGGCTTTTCCTCCCGCGCCGGCCTTCGCGAGTTGCTGCGTCAATTGTGCGACCCGCGCCTGGTCGGCGGCGACGGTCGCATCGCCCCTCTTAACCCTTGATACGAGCTGCCGCGTTTCAGTCGTAAGCGGAGCCGGATTTTCCGCCGCGTCTCGCATCGCCCCGTCAAACGCCAAATCGACCGCATGATCACCGAGGCGCAAAGCTTCCTGAGCGTAATCTTGTTCGGTGCGAGTCACCGCAAGCGGTGCAAGTTCGTGGGCGGTATCGAGCGGGTGAGCGTCGACCAGTTGAGACGACCCTTTGTCCTTTTCGATGACCTGAAGTCTGTCGCCGTAGTCGGACCAGCCCCGCGTGTAGAACACCGCGCCCAGCGCGACGATCGATAGCGCGAGTAACAATGCCAGGATTGCTGTTTCGCTACGTTTCACAGGTTGGTCCAGTGGGGTGATTGTAATATGACGCCCGTAATGAGGTGCTAATAAAGTCTCAGCTCGTTCTCGCTCTCGGTCCGATACTCCCGGCTACGCGAATTGACATTCTCATATCGCCAGATAACAATTCACCGCATCCAAAAGGGAGCAGTCAGGCGAGGTTGAGCGTGACTTCTCCGTCGCGTAAACGCGGCGGCTTCTCAAGACACGCATGCGCTAAATGCCGCTACGTTATGTCTTGAAGGGCTTATCCGAGCCCTTTGGAGAATGACTTGAGCACTGACAGCATCACGCGGAGCAATCAGACCACACGCCGTACAGACGTGTTCTCTATCAGAGAGAACCTTCCGCACTATCGCGCCGCAGATGCATGTCTGACTCGTGCCGCGAGGGTCTACCTTTATCAGAGTGCGCCCAGCATTTTCGGCTTTGTACGCAATCTTGGAGACAAGGGCAGCCCAAGCAGCATCGTGAACCGACTTAGCGAGCATGCCGCCAGCCAAGCCTTTGACGTTCAAGTCTTCAACAACAATCGTTCCGAAATTCTTTATCAGCCAGAAGGAGAGACGATGTTGAAATTCGTTTCGCTGATTCCTAGTTCGAGCGTGAACCTTCTGGAGCAATGCGACGGCTTTACGGCGGCGATGCGAGCCTTTGCTAGGGCGGCGGGTAACCTTGCGTTGTGCTCGGCGAAGCCGCGCTTCAGCCTGCCGATACCATCGCGGATTCGGAACGGGCGGGCCATCAGTGAGTGTCGCGAAGTATTCGAGTCCAAGGTCAATTCCAATTGCATTATCGAGCGGCGGCAGCGGCTTGGCGTCACATTCGACCGAAAAATACACGTACCATTTGCCGCACTCCCGTTTGACCGTGACCGTCTTAATTGTGCCCGCAACAGGACGATGAAGTTTGACTTCTATTTCTCCGACGCCTTGAACTCGAAGGGTATTGCCAGCGAGTTTTATGCCATCGCCGTAACTGGGGAATGTAATGCTGTCGAACCGACGACGCGACTTGAACCGAGGATAACCAGGGGTTTGGTGCCGCTTCAGCCGAAGGAAGAACGATTTGAAAGTCTTGTCTACCCGTCGAAGGATGTCTTGGCAACAGGAAAAGTTTGCGAGCCCCAGGTCGCCCGCAGCGCGAATATCTTTCAGTTGGTTCGCTTGGTCGTAGTAGTTCAGCGACTTCTTGTGACTTCGGTACGCATCGCGACGTTCTTGCAGAGCTCCGTTGTAGAGTCGGCAGGCTTCTCCCAGTTGTCCGTCGAGTGCTTCCGACTGGATGCGGGTCGTGAATAACCGATACTTAAATGTTTTGCGCACGGGTCTTTTGATTAGCGATGTACCGCCGTACAGTCGATTCGGAAACTGTGCCGATGCTACCGATGTAGTAACTGCGGCTCCAAAGAGCAGGCATCCGAGTTCTCAGCCAAGGAAATTCTTCTCGCAGTTCGTGAGACGTGAATCCTTTGAACTGTGCCGCCAGATGCGCAGGAGCCAGTCTTGGGTCAGACTCAACAAACATGTGAACGTGGTCGGGCATAATCTCCAGTGCGTGAAGTTCGGCGTCCATTTCCTTAGCCTTCTGATACAACAACTGTCGCAGACGTTTTTCAACAGGTCCGACAAGCACCTTCAGGCGATACTTGGGACACCACACCAAGTGATATTTGAGCGAGTAGACCGCTCCAACACTGACACGATATCTGGTATCAATCACGAAACCAGCGTAGCACAGAAGTTAGATATACGCAAGGAAGTTAACAGGAGGACCGCATTACTCTGCCCGCTGAAGCGAGCAGTTCCCTGCGGTTTCTAATCTATGGATCACGAGAAAGTGGCCCCCCAGCGGCTTTCTACCAAGGACCGGATGGCTGCGGGCAAAAAGCTGCGCGAGAAGGTGCCTCGATCCGGGCACGCGAAGTGGGCAGTCCCCCGGAATCGGCCCGACCCCGTCGACTTGCTGAAAGAATCGGACAAGGGCCGATTGCCCGCGTTGCTCCCGATCCGCTATGCCCGGATGCGCCAGTCGGCTTTTGCCTTCTTGCGCGGCGCGGCCGGCCTGATGGCGGCCGATCTGGCTTCAACTTCTGTCACTGGCATCCGCGTTCAAGCCTGCGGTGATTGCCACGTCGCCAATTTCGGCGGCTTTGCAACGCCCGAGCGCCAACTCGTCTTCGATATCAACGATTTCGACGAAACGCTCCCCGCTCCCTGGGAGTGGGACGTCAAGCGTCTCGCGGCAAGCATCGTACTCGCCACCAGGCAAGCAGGCGTCTCCGAACGCCACTGCTCAGACGCAGCTCAATCCGCGGTCGAATCCTACCGCACGCACATGCGTGAATATGCCGAAATGACCGCCCTTCAGGTCTGGTATTCCCATCTCGATTTGAATCTCTTGGTCGAAAATGCCAAGACTCCGGCGGCAAGAAAGCGCTGGCGAAAAATTATCGACAAAGCCGCGCAGCGAACCTCAGGACGCGAGTTTCCAAAAGTCACCGCGTTGCGAAACGGCCGCCCTCGCATCGTCGACCACCCTCCGCTTATCTACCACCCTCGCGGAATGTCGGTCATCGGAAAACAGGTCAGGCAAATGTTTCAGCGTTACAAACAGACTTTGCCGCACGAGCGCCGCATCGTTCTTGATCGCTATCAGCTGCTTGACGTCGCCCGCAAGGTCGTCGGAGTCGGCGCTGTCGGAACCCGCTGCGCGGCGTCCCTACTCATGGCCGGTCCCCACGATCCGCTCTTCTTGCAGTTCAAGGAAGCCCGCAGATCCGTGCTCGAACCCTATGCAGGCAAGAGCCGGTATGAAAATCAGGGGGAACGCGTCGTAACCGGCCAGCGCCTGCTGCAGTCGGCAAGCGACGTCTTCCTCGGCTGGACCCGCGATGGCGATGGCCACGACTATTATTTCCGCCAGTTGCGCGACATGAAGATGAAAATCGATACCGAGAAGATGTCAAGACAGGATTGGTTCGAGTATGTCGAAATTTGCGGATGGGTACTCGCCCGCGCTCATGCTCGTACAGGAGATCCGGCGCGAATCGCCGGCTACTTAGGAAAGCACGATGCGTTCGATGAAGCGATCGCGAAATTCGCCGTTGCCTATGCGGACCAGACCGAGCGTGACCACGCAGAGCTTCTCAAAGCCATTCGCGCGGGCCGAATTCAGGCTCGCTCCGTGCCGGCGTGATCAAAAAGCGAGTCAAAACTCGAGCGGCAGCGGTTTTTTCCCCGTAATCAATCGTGCCGAGCGGTCCCAGGTAAGATACAGCCAGCCCCACTGCAGCAGGATCAGCAACCGGTTCTGAAATTCTACAATGTACAGCAGGTGAATAAAGATCCAGATAAGCCACGCAGGCAGCCCTGAGATGCGCAGCCAGTTCAGATCGGCAACCGCAGCGCCTCTGCCGATCGTGGCCATATTGCCCTTATCGAAATAATGAAACGCCTGCATCTTCTTGCCTTGCAGCCGGCTCACGATAACCTTCGCGGCATACCGCCCCTCTTGCATGGCGGGTTGCGCCACGCCCGGAAGCGGCTTTCCTGTCTGGTGGCTGAAATTCGCAAGGTCCCCGATCACGAAAATTTCAGGATGCCCTGGCACGCTGAGGTCGGATTCAACCAGCACGCGCCCCGCTTTGTCGATGGGCGCCCGGGTTTTCTCCGCCACACTACGCCCGAGCGGTGAGGAAGCCACACCCGCTGCCCACAAAATCGTCCGCGTCGGAATTACTTCCGCACGGTCGCTTTCCCGAATTGTGACCGAGCGCTCCTGAATATTCGTCACAAGCGCGCCCGTTCGCACCGTCACACTCAGCCGCTCGAGCATTCTCTTGGCCGCCTCGGAAAGCTTTGGCGGATAGCTCGGAAGCAAGCGATCGGTCCCCTCGACCAGAACGATCCGAGCCTGCGACGGGTCGATGTCTCGAAAATCGTTGCGTAGCGTATCGTTCGCAATCTCACTGAGCGCGCCCGCTAGCTCCGCTCCGGTCGGTCCGCCTCCCACAATCACAAACGTCATCCATTCGCGCCGTTTTTCGAGATCGCATTCCCGTTCAGCAGCCTCGAAAGCGAGCAGAATCCGCCGCCGCATATCCGTAGCGTCTTCGATGGTCTTCAGCCCCGGTGCAAACTTCTCCCATTCGTCATGTCCAAAATATTGGTGGCTCGATCCCGTTGCCACGATGAGCGTGTCGTACCGAACCTCGCCGTCGCTCAGAATCACCCGTTTGTTGTTGACGTCAATATCAATCGCCTCCGCCAGAAACACCCGCGTATTTTTCTGTTTATGCAGGATGTTCCGCAAAGGCTCGGCGATATTGGCCGGCGAAAGCGCCCCGGTAGCTACCTGATACAACAGCGGTTGAAATAAGTGGTAATTACAGCGATCAATCAGCGTCACCTGCACCGAAGCGCGCCTCAATCCCAACGCGGCGCTCAGTCCGCCAAATCCCCCACCCAGAATTACAACTCGGTGCGGCCGCGCCATGCCTTCTCTTCGTTTGCTAACCACCAAAGTACCCCCCCATCATTCGATGTTCGGCTGACCAGCAGGAGGCGGGAGTTTCTGAACGAATAAGTTATGCCCTTCTAGTTGCTTACCGGTCCGCCTGCTACTTACGGAATCCTTATTGGTTACTTATTCCTCCCTGATGCGCTCTGCGTACACTCGCCTTGTCTCTGAGCTGGGCGGGTTCGCGCAACTCTGTCGCGCCCGCGGAAGGGAGAAACAAAATGGCCTTCTTCATTGCAGCGCTCGTTCCTGCCTGCGCTTTCTACCTCTATGCTCTTGTGAACTTCCAACGAGAATTGTGGAACGCGAAGCGCCCCAAGTCCTCTGGCGTGGAAGTGATCTCAATCCATCTGGAGGAAGACCTTCCGGGCGCCCACGATTCTAATGGCGTCGTGGTCCCGGGCGAATCAACTGTCCCGCTAGGTGTCTCAGGAGGCCTCGTGCATAACCGGCGCCGAGCGAGCCTGGTATCAGACATGGGGCATGCGCACGAAGTCTACCAGCTTGAGAGCGCCTACGTTGGGCCGCTTTTCCTGATCCCTCTCAACGACGGAGCCGAAGATCAGCTCACCAGCACTGGCCAGTTTCCAACAGAAAGCAGTGCCCGCCATGCCCTCTAAGAGTGTTGATTCCAGGGCATTTTTCCGTCCGGTTGTGTGCCATTCGGTGTTCCGGCCCACACGGGTGCGATCAGGATCAGCCCGAGTGAGCTTTATGAAGTTTTTATCTTTCGCTTATCTCTCCCTGATACACCCGGAGTACTTTGGCTTTCGAACGCCGCCAGGGCCAGCGCGGCCTGCGAGCGATGTAGGAGTCAAGTGATGCGAGACCTTCTTTTTGTAGCTTGTACCGTCGGATTTTTTGCCGTGGCAATCGCCTATGTCTGGGCGTGCGATCGGTTGAAGTAAGAGGAGAGAACGAATGCTAGGCAACATCATTCTCCTGGGAATCTGCACATTGATGTTCGTGTATTTGATTGCGGCCCTTTTGTGGCCGGAGAGGTTCTGAACATGACTGCGAATGGTTGGTTTCAAATCGGGCTGTACCTGCTCATCTTGCTGGCAATCACCAAGCCGATGGGAATGTTCATGGCGCGCGTATTCGCGGGCGAGAAAACGTTTCTCGACCCCGTCCTGCGCCCCGTCGAGCGTCTCCTCTATCGCCTCACCGGCATTGATGAAAGCGAAATGGATTGGAAGGAATACACCATCGCGATGTTGTTGTTCAGTTGTGTGAGCATGCTTCTGCTCTACCTGATCGAGCGGGTGCAACAGTGGCTCCCGTGGAATCCGCAGCATATGCCGAAGGTTGCAACCGATCTCGCCTTCAATACCGCCGCTTCGTTCACGACCAACACGAACTGGCAGAACTACGCCGGCGAATCCACCATGAGCTACTTCACGCAGATGGCCGGCCTGGCGTATCACAACTTCGCTTCCGCAGCCGTTGGAATCGTGATCGCCATCGCCGTTGTCCGCGGCATCGCACGCCGCGAATCGAAAACCATTTGCAACTTCTGGGTCGACATGACCCGGTGCTTCCTCTGGGTTTTGGCGCCGGCCTGCCTGCTAATCGCGCTCGTATTTGTCTCGCAAGGCATGATTCAGAATCTCAAGCCCTACGACACCGCCAAGCTCATCAACCCGCAAACCGTGCAGACCACCGGTGCCGACGGCAAGACAACCGCTCAAACAGTGACCGACCAGGTGATCGCGCAAGGCCCGTTTGCCTCGCAGGAAGCCATCAAGGAATTCGGGACCAATGGCGGAGGACCCTTCAATGCCAACAGCGCGCACCCGTTTGAAAATCCCACTCCTTTCACGAATTTCTTGCAGCTTCTGCTGATTTTCGCGATTCCCGCGGGCCTCACATACACGCTCGGCCAAATGACCGGTTCGCCTAAGCACGGCTGGGCCGTCTGGAGCACGATGGCCTTGCTGTTCCTGGCAGGCGTGCTCATCGCTTATAACGCCGAAGCAAAGGGCAATCCCTTGCTGCACGGGATCGACCAGAAAGCCAGCGCCACGCAATCCGGCGGCAACATGGAAGGCAAGGAAGTCCGCTTCGGCATTGCCAACTCCGCCCTCTACGCAACTGTCACGACTGACGCGAGTTGCGGTTGCGTCAATTCCATGCACGACTCTTTCACTCCCATTGGCGGCATGGTTCCGCTGATCAATATCATGCTCGGCGAAGTGGTATTTGGCGGAGTCGGCGCAGGTCTTTACGGAATTATCGTCTTCGTAATTCTCGCCGTCTTCATCGCCGGCCTGATGGTGGGCCGCACTCCGGAATATCTTGGCAAGAAGATCGAGGCCTACGACGTGAAGATGGCCATGCTTTCCGTGCTCATCTTCTGCCTGTCCATTTTGGTTTTCACCGGCATTGCGGTTGTGAACAAATTCGGAACGTCCAGTATTTCCAATCCCGGACCTCACGGCCTCTCGCAGATCCTCTATGCCTACACATCTACCACGGGGAACAACGGCTCCGCTTTCGCCGGCCTCAATGGGAACACGCTGTGGTTCAACGTCTCGTTAGCGTTTGCCACGCTGCTGGGCCGCTTCATCCAGCACATCCCAATCCTGGCGATTGCCGGCAATCTGGCGCGCAAGAAGCTTGTGCCAGCGTCAGCCGGCACATTTCCGGTCACAACACCACTTTTCACGTTTCTGCTGACCTCCGTCATCCTGATCGTCAGCGCACTTACTTTCTTCCCCGCGCTCAGTCTGGGCCCGATTCTGGAACACCTGCTGATGAACGCCGGAAAGGTTTTTTGAGGATTTCCATGACTACACAATCCATTGAGCCCGAAAATTCGTCCATTCCTCCGACCGTGCCTGAGTCCAATTTTACGGCGCTGACTCGGGAGCGAAAAAAGTCGCTCTGGACCTGGGGAATCGTCTGGCGCGCAGTCTGTGATTCATTCTTGAAGCTGAATCCTCGTACGCTCATGAAGAACCCGGTCATGTTCGTTGTTGAGGTCGGCGCGGTGATTACCACCTACGACCTCGTGCGCGATCGCTTCCAGCACCTGGGTGGATTCGGCTTCGAGCTCCAGATCACGATCTGGTTGTGGTTTACCGTGCTCTTCGCCAATTTTGCCGAGGCCATGGCCGAAGGCCGCGGTAAAGCCCAAGCCGACACGCTGCGCAAAGCCCGCGCGGAAACCGTGGCAAAACGCATCCGCCAGGATGGGACGCTTGAGCAGATCCCCGGCTCGGAGCTGCGTGCCAATGATCGCGTCAAAGTCGTCGCCGGTGAGTTCGTCCCCGGTGATGGCGAGGTCGTCGAAGGTGTTGCGTCCGTCGATGAATCGGCCATCACCGGTGAATCCGCCCCGGTAATCCGCGAGTCAGGCGGCGATCGATCCGCGGTCACCGGAGGAACTCGCGTCCTTTCCGACGAAATCATCATTCGCATCACCTCGAACCCCGGCGAAACCTTCCTCGACCGCATGATCAAGCTTGTCGAAGGCGCCGAGCGTCAGAAGACGCCCAACGAGATCGCGCTCAATATCCTTCTCTCCGGGCTGACGATCATCTTCCTGCTGGCCGTGGTCACTCTTCAGCCCATGGCCATCTATTCCGGCTCGCCGCAGTCCATCTTCGTGCTGATCTCGCTCCTTGTTTGCTTGATCCCCACGACCATCGGCGGCTTGCTTTCCGCCATCGGAATCGCGGGCATGGACCGCGTCGTCCAGCGTAACGTCCTCGCCATGTCCGGCCGTGCGGTAGAAGCAGCCGGTGACGTCGACACGTTGCTTCTCGACAAAACCGGCACGATCACACTTGGCAACCGCCGCGCCACCGAATTTATTCCTGCGCCCGGTGTTTCCGACAAGGATTTGGCCGACGCGGCGCAGCTGTCCTCCCTCTCGGATGAAACCCCCGAGGGCCGCTCGATCGTCGTCCTGGCAAAGGAAAAATATGGCTTGCGTGGCCGCGAACTCTCGGCCTACACCGCCACGTTCATCCCCTTTACCGCCGTCACCCGCATGTCCGGCGTGGATCTCGATGGCCGCCATATCCGCAAAGGTGCCTTCGACGCAATCACGCAGCACTGCAAAGAATGCGGAAATGTCGTCCCTCCGGAAGTCGAGGAGGCCGTTAAAACAATCTCCAACTCTGGTGGCACTCCGCTGCTTGTCGCCGAAGACCACAAAATACTGGGGACCATTCACCTGAAGGACATCATCAAGGGCGGCATGCGTGAGCGCTTCGATCAGTTGCGCGCCATGGGCATTCGCACCGTGATGATTACCGGTGACAATCCTCTTACTGCCGCAGCCATCGCTCGCGAAGCGGGCCTCGACGATTTCCTAGCCCAGGCAAAGCCCGAAGACAAACTCGCCTTGATCCGCGCCGAACAAGCCAAAGGCAAGCTCGTTGCCATGACCGGCGACGGCACGAACGACGCGCCCGCCCTGGCCCAAGCCGACGTCGGTCTCGCCATGAACGCCGGCCCTCAAGCCGCTAAAGAAGCCGGCAACATGGTCGATCTCGATTCCAACCCCACCAAGCTCATTGAGGTCGTCGAGATCGGAAAGCAGCTCCTAATCACCCGCGGCGCGCTCACCACCTTCTCTGTGGCGAACGACGTCGCAAAATACTTCGCCATCATCCCCGCGATGTTTGCCGGCGCCTTCCCGCAGCTCAACGTACTCAACATCATGGGCCTGAAGACGCCGCAGTCCGCGATCCTGTCCGCCGTAATTTTCAACGCGCTCATCATCATCGCGCTCGTGCCGTTGGCCCTGCGAGGTGTTCGCTATCGCCCCCTCGGCGCGGAAGCCCTTCTGCGATGGAATCTGCTGGTCTACGGCGTCGGTGGCATCATCGCGCCTTTCATCGGAATTAAGCTGATTGACTTGATCATCACCCACATTGGTTGGGCGTGAGGACGCACATGAAAAAAAATCTCTTAATCTCAATCTGGTTTACGCTGGCGACCACGGTTCTCCTCGGGATCATTTATCCGCTGGTCGTCACCGGTTTGGCCCAGCTGATGTTTCCCAAACAAGCCAATGGCCAACTTATCCGCCAGGGAACCAAGCTGATCGGCTCGCACATCATCGGCCAGCCCTTCACCGCTCCGGGCTACTTCTATTCGCGTCCTTCCGCCGCAGGTCCGGCGGGATATGACCCGACCGCATCCGGCGGCTCGAATCTCGGACCCACAAACAAAACCTTGATTGACCGCGTCAGCGCAAGCGTCAAAGCGCTTCAGCCAACCAACCCCAACGCGCCCGTACCGGCCGACCTGGTAACGACTTCCGGATCGGGACTCGACCCTCATATCTCTCCAGCGGCGGCGGAATTTCAAATTCGCCGCGTTGCCAATGAACGAAAAATGAGCGAGCAGGAAGTCGCCGGTCTCGTGCAAAAGCACATAGAAGGCCGCCAATTCGGTTTCCTAGGCGAGCCCCGCGTAAACGTCCTGGAACTTAATCTCGATTTAGATTCCGCTCATCCGATGCACTAGCCGTTCACAACAAAGGGGCCTTCGAGGCGCGACAGCTAGGGCTCACTTCGTGGAGTGCGGTTTTTTCTCGGCGGGCGGTTCGAACCGGTATCCGACCCACGGCTCCGTATGGATGTAGCGCGGATTATGCGGGTCCGGTTCGACCTTCTTGCGCAATTGGTTAATAAAAACACGCAAGTATTCCGTTTCATCGCCGTAGTCGGGGCCCCACACAGCTTGCAGCAAGCGCCGGTGTCCGAGCGCCCTTCCTTGGTTTGCCACCAGGTACCGCAGCAGATCGAATTCCTTGGGAGTCAGACGGACCGAAGCTCCTCTCAGCGCAATCATTCGCTTATCGAAATCGATCGTCAGATCGCTCGAAGTAAACGATGGCACCGAATCTGCGGGAGCGGTCCGCCTCAGCGCCGCTCGGATGCGCGCCATCAATTCCTCGGATCCGAACGGCTTAACCACGTAATCGTCCGCCCCGGCATCGAGGGCCTGCACTTTGTCGCGTTCCGTATTTCGCACAGTCAGCATGATGATCGGAACATCGCCCGATGCCCGAATCTCCCGGCACGTTTGGAGTCCCGACCGTCCTGGCATATTTACATCGAGGAGAATCAAATCGACATGCTCGGTGCGGATGAGATCGAGCGCCTCGTCTCCGGTCCGCGCTTCGATCACCGCATACCCGTGCGAGGCGAGCGTCGTCCGGAGAACGCGCCGGATTTGGGGTTCATCATCGACGATCAGCACCGTCGCGGAATTCACGCGTGCACCGGCCGGTTCTGATACACGGGAAGCGCGAACGAGAATACCGATCCATGCCCTCGCTGGCTCATCAAGCTGAGCGTCCCGCCGTGTGCTGCAACGATTGCCTTCGCGATCGGGAGACCCATTCCCGTTCCCTCGACGCTATAGCGTTGATTTTTCCCTCGGTAGAACTTTTCGAAAATGAGTGCCTGTTCCAGATCGTCGATCCCATCGCCACGATCCGCCACGCTGACGGTTACCGTGTCGCCGCTACCCTCGGCGGTAATTGTGATGGGCTGGCTAGCCTGCGAATAACGATTCGCGTTTTCAATCAAGTGAACTAGAACTTCTCGCGCGCGGGCCAGATCGATCCGAACCTGTGGCAGCCCCTTCGCCACGTGCACATTCACGGTGCGGCTTCCGAGAGAACCCTTGCAGAAATCCAGTGACGCGTCGATCACTTCTTCGATTGGATGCGGTTTCAGATCGAGCTCCACTTCGCCCGCATCCAGCCGCGCCATTTCACCTGCTTCTCCCACCAACCGGTTCAATCGGTCCGTTTCTTCGTTGATGATCGTAAGGAGCTCCTGTTTTTGCTCCTCCACAAGCCCGCCATTCGAGAGCAAATTCGTAACCGAGGCCTTGATCGAGGTGAGCGGAGTTCGCAATGCGTGCGTCACCGCATCGAGCAGCGCGGTCCGCAACTGCTCTCCCTGGCGAGCCGCTTCCGTTTGACCGAGCTGCTCGACGGCTCGCGCATGCGCCATCGCGATCGCGACCAGGGTCGAAATCGCTTCCAGCGTCTGTAGCGACAGCGTCCTGCCGGAAATTCCCAGGCTGCCCACCGCGCGCACGCCCAGCCGAACCGGAATAAAACACAGGCTGTTGGGCGTATCAATCACGGGCTCTTCACGCGCCAT
>Ga0182024_10011083_pt1 | contig 18198 bp, 13 predicted proteins | sample P32metaG_FD_120480 | JGI IMG/M metagenome (GOLD analysis project Ga0182024, IMG submission 120480) | Permafrost microbial communities from Stordalen Mire, Sweden - P3-2 metaG (Illumina Assembly) | ecosystem: Environmental > Terrestrial > Soil > Wetlands > Permafrost | place: Sweden: Stordalen... | reverse complement strand
GGCGGGCTCGATGATGTGGGCGGCCACATCGAGGCATGCGCAGAGGCGAAGAATCGTCCCGGTGTTCTGGGGGATGTCGGGCTGGAAAAGTGCGATCTGCATTCGACGAAGGGCCTAGGGGTCGCCATGATATGTCTGGATAATTCGCCGCTCGGCGCGGATTTAGTGCATTGCACGCAGATGAGCCGATAGCGGGCTTGCGCTCTTCCGGCAAGGGTGCCAATAGAACGATTCTGGACTGCCTGTTTCGCCTGTTTGGCCGGGACGAGGCGGTCTTTCTGCCGCCGCGGGGGTCGCGGGCGCCGGCAGCCTCTTCCAGGCTTCGTAGTGGCGTTGCCTGGGGCGGTTCCACCGGCTGCAGCTGAGAAAGGGTTTGGAATCGTGACGACAGCGTCTTCGGCGGGCTCGACACGCCGTGATTTCCTCTTTGTCGCAACGGGTGCCGCTGCCGCGGTGGGTGGATTGGCCACAGTCTGGCCGCTGGTAAGCCAGATGAACCCGGATGCCTCGACGATTGCCGCCGGCGCCCCGATCGAAGTCGACCTGACCCCGATCGCCTCAGGCCAGGACATCAAGGTGTTCTGGCGCGGCAAGCCGATCTACATCATGAACCGCACCAAGAAGCAGGTTGAAGAGGCCCGCGCGGTCCCGGTCTCGAGCCTTCCCGATCCGGCAACCGACCAGTCCCGGGTCAAGGACGGCCACGACCAGTGGCTGGTCGTGATCGGCATCTGCACCCACCTCGGCTGCATCCCGATCGCGCATGAGGGCAATTACGACGGCTTCTTCTGCCCCTGCCACGGCTCGCAATACGACTCCTCGGGCCGCATTCGTCAGGGCCCCGCGCCGGCCAACCTGGCGGTACCGCCCTATCAATTCGTCTCCGACAGCAAAATCCAGATTGGCTGAGCCCCGGATCCTTGATCCGAGACTTTGGCCCGTCACGTCGTCTTACTTCCTCAGGATCGCATCATGAGCGGACCATCCGACTACCAGCCGAACAATCCCGCCTTGAAGTGGATTGAGCGGCGCCTGCCGATTATGGGTCTCGTCCACTCCTCGTTCGTGGCCTATCCGACGCCGCGCAACCTGAACTACTGGTGGACGTTCGGCGCCATCCTCTCGATGATGCTCGCGGTACAGATCCTGACCGGCGTGATCCTGGCGATGCACTACACGCCGAACGCCGATCTCGCCTTCAAGTCGGTCGAAGGCCTCGTCCGCGACGTCAATTATGGCTGGCTGCTGCGCAACATGCACGCCGCCGGCGCGTCGATGTTCTTTCTTGCGGTCTACATCCACATGTTCCGCGGCCTGTATTACGGGTCGTACAAGGAGCCGCGGGAAGTGCTGTGGATTCTCGGCGTCATCATCTACCTCCTGATGATGGCGACCGGCTTCATGGGCTACGTGCTGCCGTGGGGTCAGATGAGCTTCTGGGGCGCCACCGTCATCACCAACCTGTTCTCCGCCATTCCGTATTTCGGCGAGAGCATCGTGACCTTGCTGTGGGGCGGCTATTCGGTCGGCAATCCGACCCTGAACCGGTTCTTCTCGCTGCACTATCTGCTGCCGTTCGTGATCGCCGGCGTGGTGGTTCTCCATGTCTGGGCGCTGCATGTCGCGGGCCAGAACAACCCCGCCGGCGTCGAAGCCAAGACCGAAAAGGACACGGTGCCGTTCACGCCCTATGCGACCATCAAGGACATGTTCGGCCTCTCCTGCTTCCTGATCTTCTTCGCCTGGTTCATCTTCTACATGCCGAACTATCTCGGCGACGCCGACAACTACATTCCCGCCAATCCCGGCGTGACGCCGGCGCATATCGTGCCGGAATGGTATTACCTGCCGTACTACGCGATCCTGCGCAGCATCCCGAACAAGCTTGCGGGCGTCACCGCGATGTTCTCGGCGATCATCGTCTTGGCATTCCTGCCCTGGCTCGATACCGCGAGAACGCGTTCGTCGAAATACCGACCGCTGGCGAAGCAGTTCTTCTGGCTGTTCGTCATCGTCTGCGTGTTGCTCGGCTATCTCGGCGCGCAGCCGCCGGAAGGCATCTATGTCATCGCCGGCCGCATCCTCACCTTCTGCTACTTTGCCTACTTCCTGATCCTGCTGCCGCTGTTGAGCCGGATCGAAACGCCGCGCCCGCTGCCGAATTCAATCGCCGACGACGTGCTGGCGAAAACCGGCAGCAGGTCGACGCCGATGGTCTCCACGGTGATCGCGCTGATGGTTGCCGGGGCGCTGTTTGCCGGCAGCGCGCAGAACGCGCGTGCCGCCGAAGATACGACGCCGCCGTCCCAGAAATGGTCGTTCTCCGGTCCGTTTGGCAAATACGATCGCGGCGCCTTGCAGCGCGGGCTCAAGGTCTACAAGGAAGTCTGCTCCAACTGTCACAGCCTGAATTACATCGCGTTCCGCAATCTCGCCGATCCCGGCGGTCCGGGCTATTCGGAAGCGCAGGCCGCGGCCTTTGCCTCCGAATACAAGATCAAGGACGGTCCGAACGACCAGGGCGAAATGTTCGAGCGGCCCGGCCGGCCGGCCGATTACTTCCCCCCGCCGTTTCCCAACGAGCAGGCGGCGCGCGCGGCCAATGGCGGCGGGTTGCCTCCGGATCTCTCTTTGATCACCAAGGCGCGCTCCTATGAACGCGGCTTCCCGCAATTCATCTTCGACTTCTTTACGCAGTTTCAGGAGCAGGGCCCGAACTACGTCGATGCCATCCTGCAGGGTTTTGAAGACAAGCCGCCGGCCGGCGTGACGATTCCGGACGGCTCCTACTACAACAAATATTTCCCCGGCCACGCCATCAAGATGCCGAAGCCGCTGAACGATGGTCAGGTCACCTTTGACGACGGTTCGCCGGCCACCGTTGCGCAGTATGCCCATGACGTCACCACGTTCCTGATGTGGGCCGCGGAGCCGCACATGGAGGCGCGCAAGCGGATCGGGCTGCAGGTGTTGGTCTTTCTGATCCTGCTCAGCTTCCTTTTGTACTTCACCAAGAAGAAGGTTTGGGCCGACGCGCACTGACTTCGGCGCCGATGACGCGAATTTGAAAGGGCCCCCGCGGGGGGGGGGGGGCTTTTTTTGTTGGTGCAAGCCGTCAGGCCGGAGTTGCTTGTTGGTTTTGGTCGGCGCCGATCGCCGTACCCGATTGCATCCCGACCGGGTAGCGGACAAAATGGCCGTCGATTGGCCGGCCCGCGAAGAAAATCACCGGAGGAACCCATGGGTACCAGCATCTCGTTCAAGCGTCCCGACGGCAAGGACGCCAACGGCTACCTCGCCAACGCCGCGCGCGGCAACGCGCCGGGCGTGGTGGTGATCCAGGAATGGTGGGGACTGCAGGACCAGATCAAGGGGCTGTGCGACCGCTTCGCGGTGGCGGGCTTCGACGCGCTGGCGCCCGATCTCTACAAGGGCAAGGTGGTGCCGTATCACGACACCGACGCCGCCGGCAAAGAGATGAAGTCGCTGGATTTCATCGATGCCACGACCCAGACGGTGCGCGGCGCCGTGCAGTATTTGTCCAAGAACGGCGCCAAGGTCGGCCTGACCGGCTTCTGTCTCGGGGGTGCGGTGACCATCATCGGTGCGGCCAGGGTTCCGGAGCTGACCGCGGGCGTGGTGTTCTACGGCATTCCGCCGGAGCAGGCGGCCAAGCCCGCCGACATCAAGATTCCGCTGCAGGCGCATTTCGCCAGCAAGGATGACTGGTGTACGCCGCAGGTGGTCGACGCCTTCGAAAAGGGCATGAAGGCCGCCGGCAAGTCGATCGAACTGTTCCGCTATGACGCCGAGCACGCCTTCGTCAATGAGCAGCGGCAATCGGTGCACGACCGCGAGGCCGCTGAACTCGCCTGGGGCCGCGCCACCGAGTTTTTCAGGAAGCATTTGGGGTGAGTTTTTCGTCATTGCTGTGCGAACCAACAGGTCGCGCGAACGCGCGCCCGACGCCTCCGTCATTCCGGGGCGATGCGAAGCGAAGCATCGAACCCGGAATCTCGAGATTCCGCGTTCGCACTAACGCGCGCCCGGGAATGACAGCGAATCATCCTCTGGACGGCAACTACAAGCTGCTGTCCGGCACCTGCCCGTGGTGGGATGGCGTGAGCGGCCGCGGCGCGCATCCGCATCTCGCGCGCCATTTCGCGGTCGGCCGGCGGGCGCGCAGGCCGGCGGCAGCCAGACGCGCTCATGTCCCCACAGGCTCGGGCCGTCGGTGAGTTCGAACGGCCGCCAGTTCGGCGGATCGATCTCGCGGCCGCCCCAGCCGCACTCGACCATGAACGCCGATGGGGTCTTGGCGTAGAACGATGTCATGAGGTCGTTGGTGTGACGGCCGAGCGTAACGCCGACGCGGTTCTGCTGGCTCAGGGCGACATCGTAGGACTGGCCGACATCGTCGAGCCAAAACAGTTCGACCATCAGATGATGCATGCCGTTGCGGCCGGTCTCGATCAGAGCAAGGCTGTGATGGCGCGCGTTGACATGAAAGAAGTAGGCGCGAAACGGCTTCTGCATGTAGTCGCTGAGGCCGAACCCGAGTACGTCGACGTAGAATGGCATCACCGCGTCGATATGCTCGACCGTGAGCACGGCGTGGCCGAGACCGAGCGGGCCGGTGCGGAAGCCGGAAATCGAACGGCCGGGGACAAACGGCGTCTCGTCGATCGCGGCCCCGCAAAACGCCTCGAGGCGGTTGCCGGCCGGATCGCGAAACGAAATCAGGCTGCGAACGCGCCGGTTATCGGCCAGCGACTGCGGTTTGGCGACCACGTCAACCTCGGCCTTTTCCAGCTGGGCTGCCAGCGCCGCCAGCGCGGCGGCGTCGGCGATCTCCCAGCCGAAGAAACGGGCGCCGTCCGGCATCGCGCGGTCGATGACGATGCGCTGTTTGCGGTGGTCCATCCGGAACGCCAGCAGCGACGGGCTGCGCTCGACCGCCTGCAGGCCGACCAGCCCCGTCCCGAATTGTCGCCAATCGTCCAGATCGGTCGAGCCGAATCCGACATATCCGAGCGCCTGCACCGCCATCGTGCGCCTCCGCTGCTTCGATCTTGAGCGTTCGTTCAATCGCGCTCGATGAAATTCTAAGCATGTTTTTGGGAATAGGCGAGCGATCGGGCCATTGGTGCCGTGCGCAATCTCGACCTCTCCCCCTTGTGGGGGAGAGGTCGAGAGGGGTAACGCCGGCTCCGGCGTCTGTGGCTTACCCCCTCCCTGACCCTCCCCCGCAAGGGGGAGGGAACGGAGAGGAACGGAACGGTGAGATAAGGGCGCGCAGCTTGACATCGTCCACGGCCAATGGTGTCTACATGGCTCATGAGCACCCTCGTTCGCCAAACCCGTCTCTGGTGGCCCGCCTTCTAAAGGTGGCCGGTGCGATTCCATTTTTTCCCATCGTCGGAGGCCGCCATCGCAGTGCGACGGCCTTTCGTTTGTCCTGTGTGGCGTTCCCTCGGCAAGTTTCGTAAGAGGATCACATGAACAGGACGGCTTTCTCGCTTCCCGCCCATAGCGAATATCGCACCCATCGCGGCCTCGAGGTCGCGCGGACGGTGGAGCAATTCACCGGTGGTGCCGACCGGCTGGATGATTTGATCGATCTGCTCGACCGCCGCCGCGGCGTGGTGCTGTCGTCGGGCACCACGGTGCCGGGCCGCTACGAGAGCTTCGATCTCGGCTTTTCGGATCCGCCGCTGCGGCTGGAAACCGCCGGCACCGGCTTTTCGCTGCGGGCGCTGAATCCGCGCGGCGAGGTGCTGATCGCATTCCTCGGCGATGTCATGAACGAACCCTGCGCCGTGGTCACCGAGCGGAGCGCGACCGTGCTGGCCGGTCATATCGTGCGTGGCGCGGCGCCGGTCGAGGAGGACCAGCGCACTCGGCGCGCCAGCGCGATGTCGCTGGTGCGCGATCTGGTGGCGGCGTTCGGCGCCCAGGACGATCCGCTGCTCGGCCTGTTCGGCGCCTTCGCCTATGATTTGGTGTTCCAGATCGAGGACCTCGTGCAGAAGCGCGCGCGCGCGAGCGACCAGCGCGACATCGTGCTCTACCTGCCCGATCGCCTGCTGGCCTATGACCGTGCTACCGGGCGCGGCGTGGTGTTGAGCTACGATTTTGCCTGGAAGGGCAAGTCCACCGCCGGTCTGCCCCGGGAGACCGCTGAAAGCGCCTATGCCAAGACGCCGCGGCAGGGATTTTCCGATCACGCGCCCGGCGAGTATCAGACGACCGTCGAGACGGCACGCGCGGCATTCGCGCGCGGCGACCTGTTCGAGGCGGTGCCCGGCCAGTTGTTCGCCGAGCCCTGCGAACGCTCACCAGCGGAAGTGTTCCAGCGGCTGTGCCGGATCAATCCGTCGCCCTACGGCGCCCTGATGAATCTCGGCGACGGCGAGTTCCTGGTCTCGGCCTCGCCGGAGATGTTCGTGCGCTGCGACGGCAGGCGGGTCGAAACCTGCCCGATCTCGGGCACCATCGCGCGCGGGGTCGACGCCATCGGCGACGCCGAGCAGATCCGGCAATTGCTGAATTCGGAGAAGGACGAATTCGAGCTCAACATGTGCACCGACGTCGACCGCAACGACAAGGCGCGCGTTTGCGTGCCCGGCAGCATCAAGGTGCTGGCGCGGCGGCAGATCGAGACCTACTCCAAGCTGTTCCATACCGTGGACCATGTCGAAGGCATGCTGCGGCCGGGTTTCGACTCGCTCGATGCGTTTCTCACCCACGCCTGGGCGGTGACGGTGACCGGCGCGCCCAAGCTGTGGGCGATGCAGTTTGTCGAGGACAATGAGCGTTCGTCGCGGCGCTGGTATGCCGGCGCGATCGGCGCGGTGAATTTCGATGGCAGCATCAACACCGGGCTGACCATCCGCACCATCCGCATGAAGGACGGTCTTGCCGAGGTACGGGTCGGTGCCACCTGCCTGTTCGATTCGGATCCCGCCGCCGAGGATCGCGAATGCCAGGTCAAGGCAGCGGCGCTGTTCCAGGCGCTGCGCGGGGACCCGCCGAAGCGGCTGTCGGCGGTGGCGCCGGATGCCACCGGCTCGGGCAAGCGGGTGCTGCTGATCGACCATGACGACAGTTTTGTCCATATGCTGGCAGACTATTTCCGCCAGGTCGGCGCTGCCGTCACGGTGGTGAGACATGTCCACGCCCAGCACATGCTGAACACGCAGGCTTACGATCTCCTGGTGCTGTCGCCGGGGCCGGGGCGGCCGGAAGATTTCGGGATCGCCAAGACCATCGATACCGCGCTTGGCAAGAAGCTGCCGATCTTCGGGGTCTGCCTCGGGGTCCAGGCGATCGGCGAATATTTCGGCGGCCGGCTCGGCCAGCTCGGGCAACCGGCACACGGCCGGCCGTCGCGCGTCCAGGTGCGCGGCGGGCGGCTGATGCGGAATTTGCCCAATGAGATCGTGATCGGCCGCTATCATTCGCTCTATGTCGAGCGCGACGGCATGCCCGATGTGCTGACGGTGACGGCCAGCACCGAGGACGGCGTCGCCATGGCGATCGAGCACAAGACCTTGCCGGTCGGCGGCGTCCAGTTTCACCCGGAGTCGCTGATGTCGCTGGGTGGCGAAGTCGGGCTGCGCATCGTCGAGAACGCATTCCGGCTCAATGTGAATTGAGGATGATCCGTCATTGCGAGCGAAGCGAAGCAATCCATCGTGCCGCAAGGAAAATATGGATTGCTTCGTCGCTGCCGCTCCTCGCAATGACGATTGAGAGATTATCGAAAGCGAGACACCAATGACTTTTGAATATGATTTGAAGGCCGCCGTCCGCACCATTCCGGACTATCCCAAGCCGGGAATCCTGTTTCGCGACATCACCACGCTGCTTGGCGACGCCCGCGCCTTCCGCCGTGCGGTCGACGAACTGGTGCATCCGTGGGCCGGCTCGAAGATCGACAAGGTGGCCGGCATCGAGGCGCGCGGCTTCATCCTGGGCGGCGCGGTGGCGCATCAGGTCTCCGCCGGCTTCGTGCCGATCCGCAAGAAGGGCAAGCTGCCGCACACCACCGTGCGGATCGCCTATTCGCTGGAATACGGTCTCGATGAAATGGAGATGCACGCCGACGCCATTCATCCCGGCGAGCGCGTGATTGTGGTCGACGATTTGATCGCCACCGGCGGCACCGCGGAGGGCGCCGTGAAGCTGCTCCGTCAGATCGGCGCCGATGTGGTCGCGGCCTGCTTTATCATCGACCTGCCGGATCTTGGCGGGGCGGCAAAGCTGCGGGCGATGGATGTGCCGGTGCGAACGCTGATGACGTTCGAGGGCCATTGAGCGTTCGCAGGGACGACGTCGTGGTCACGGCCTCTGCAGAATCAGGCTCAGCTCCAGCTCACGAAAGCTGAGGTAATTCCTGCGAATCCATTGATGCAGTTCGGTCGATTGGTCCTTCTCGTGACGCAGGTAGTCGGTGAACGAGAAGTTCAGGCGGTCGATATAGGTCTTGAGGAATACGGGCAGCGCGGCGATGCGCAGCACCGGACCGTGCGAAAAGGCGTCGGGCAGCTCGCCGCGTACCACATATTCATTGTCGATGGTGACCAGCGTGGTCGCGGGGACCTGTTGGCGCAGTGTGGCGTGGCTGCGCGCCGAGACGCGGTCGGTATCGGCCAGGAACAGGACAACCGGCGTGACGCTGCGCCGTGCCGCCTCTTTCATGAAGCCGATCTCGTCGGACATCTTGAAGAACTCGTCGTAGGCATGGAAGCCGAGATCGATCACCTTGGCGATCCCGTCATGGACGACCAGGCGGTCCATCAGCGCCATCTTGCCATAGGTGTCGTCGACTTCGGCGGTCTCGGTGATCCCGGGAAGATAGTCGAGCAGCGCCGGCTCTTTGAGATTGACGTCGAACGCATTCACCGCGCCGTTCTTCAGCAGCAGGAACTCGCCGAGCAGCCGCGCCACCAGCGTCTTGCCGACCAGCGGGCGAGGTGAGCAGATGATGTAGACGGGCGTACGACTCATCACGCGCTATATCGGGCGAATTCGGCATCCAATCCAGCCAAATCCCATTCGGGCGCGATTATTTTTCGCCGCCGCGCCCGCTCGGTTTGGAACCGGCCAGGTCGGTCAGCTTGATGCGGTCGAATTCGCTCCAGACATTGGCGAGCCAATGCCGGACATAGCCGCGCAGCACGAAGGAATAATTCGCGGCTTCCTCGTGGACCCCCTTGTTGGCGACGAATTTCAGGAACGGAACCGAGGCGACCTCGACCTGTTCGTAGGCCATCTCGTTCAGTTTGGGGATCGTGATCTCGGTGGCGTCCTTGATGCGGTGGAAATAGGAGTTGTAGGTGGCCTGGTCCCACTCGAAGAAGCTCGTATTGTTGATGAAGTTCTTGACCAGGAAATATTTCGCGCCCTGCATGAAATTCGCGGTCTCCGCGATCTCGTCGAGCGAGGCGATCGACGGGCCGAGGATGTGGAACACGGCAAAGGTGATTTGGCCGCCCTTCGCGGCGTCGAGGAAGCCGATGTCGCGCAGGGAGGCCAGCGCCGGCGACAACAGGCCGGCGCGAACGTCGATCACGGTAACCGAGGGCGCGACGGCGTTGAGGGTATCGAAGATCTTCATCTGATCCGAGGTCGACGTCATGTCGACGATTTCGGTGATCTCGGGATGGAAGCGCTTCAGGGTGCCGCGCGGCGACTCGGTATCGAAGGCACGGGTGGGCACGTTGTTGGCACTGAAATAGTCGAGCACGGTTCGCGAGACCGTGGTCTTGCCGACCCCACCCTTATCAGCGCCTACCACGATCACTACTGGCTTCGCCATGAACTTCCCTTACGCGCCCCGGGTCGCCGTGGCGACCGTCATCCAGCTGTCCCTGCTTTGGGCGCGAACATGGCAGAAACAAGGGAGAATTCAATTCTTTAGACAGCCGACGCGGATAATCCCTGCCGATGTCGTTAATGCCGCGGCGGCTTTGGACCACACCGCTGCGATGCCCTAGTGCGGGCCCCATGGGCCGTTCCTGCCGCCCCAAGGCCCCTGCAGCGGGCCGGGCGCGGCGTCGGCGGGATTCCGGGCGTCCCCCCATGGGCCAGGCCGCGACGGCGGCGGGAGCTGGCCATTGACCGGTTCCTGCGGCGGACCGCCCGGCTGATCCGACGGCAGCGCGAGGGGTCCGGGATCGTGACCGCCGGCATATTTCACCAGCGCCTGCACCCGCTGGTCCACCGAGGGATGGGTCGCAAACAGGTCGGAAAAGCCCTCGCGCGGGTTGTCGACACATAATTCCATCACCGCCGAGGTCGCGCCGGGCAGTTCGCCGCGGTTCTCGATCTCGCGCAAGGCGGAGATCATGGCGTCGGGATTCTTGGTCAGTTCGACCGAACCGGCATCGGCAAGCAGTTCGCGCGATCGCGACAGCGCCAGCCGGACCAGTTGCGACAGCAGCCAGGCCAGCGCGATCAGCGCCACTGCGACAATGATGATGACGATCGCGGCGCCGCCCGAACCCTTGCGGTCGCTGTTGTCCGAGGAGGACGAGGAAGAAGAAGACGACCACGAACCGCGGCCGCCGTAACCCCAGCCATAGTTGAAGTTGAAGAAACTGCGGAAGAACAGCTCGGCAAAAAAGCCGACCACGCCGGCGATGATCACGGCGATCACCATCATCTGCACGTCGCCGTTGCGGATGTGCGTCAGCTCGTGGCCGAGCACCGCCTCGATTTCCTGGTCGTTGAGCGCGTTCAACAGGCCGGTGGTGACGGTGACCGCATATTGCCGCCGGTTGAGCCCGGTGGCGTAGGCGTTCAGCGCCTCGCTTTCCACGATCTTCAGCTTCGGCATCGGGATGCCGCGCGAGATGCAGAGATTTTCCAGCAGATTGTACAGCCGCGGCTGCTGCTGCCGGGTCACGTCTTCGCCGCCGGTGACGGCATCGACGATCGATTGATGGAAGAAATAGGCGATCACGATCCACAGCGCGGCCGCCCCGGTCGAGTAGGGGAGGGTCCGGATGACGTCGTTCAGCGCCACCGTCAAATAATAGTCGGCCGGCTGGCCGCTGTCGTTGATCACCTCGATGATCAGCGCGCCGGCATAGACCATGACATAGACCAGCACGAACAGCCCCGCGAGCAGCAGCACCGAACGAAACCTGTTCGATGCGATGTGCGTGTAAAGACCGTATGCGGCCATGATGGGCTTCCGCTAATCACAGTCATTCCGGGGCACGCCAACGGCGTGAACCCGGAATCCGGAGATTCTTGGGTCGAACGAGATTCCGGGTTCGTCGCTACTACGCGACGCCCCGGAATGACTGAGACAGCCGGGCATCATGCTGGACAAAGCCCAGGCCTTCAGAATTTTACCGTCGGCACCTGCTCGACGTCGGCGCGGCTGGCGCCGAGGTCGAAGAAATCCTTGCGGGCGAAGCCGAACATGCCGGCGAACAGGGCGGCGGGCATCTGCTGGATGCCGGTGTTGTATTCCTGAACGGCGTTGTTGAAGAAGCGGCGGCTGGCGGCGATCTTGTTCTCGAGGTCGGACAGTTCGTTGGCCAGTTGCTGGAAGTTGGTGTTGGCCTTGAGATCGGGATAGGCCTCGGACAACGCGATCAGCCGGCCCAGCGCCCCGCTCAACTGGTTCTCGGCAGCGGCGACCTGGCCCGGTCCCTGCGCGGACATGGCGGCAGTGCGGGCCTTGACCACGTCGTCGAGCGTGCCGCGCTCGGGGGCGGCATAGCCCTTCACGGTCTCGAGCAGATTCGGGATCAGGTCGTGACGCTGCTTGAGCTGCACGTCGATGTCGGCGTAGGCCTGACCGACCCGCTGGCCGAGCGCGACGAGACGGTTGTAGGCCGCGAACGCAAACAGCACGAGAATGACGATAACCCCGATGATGATCCAGCCGGTCGACATGGCAAAGACTCCTGATGAGGCGACGGAAATGTTTGTAACCTAGCGGGCGCAGCGCAACACTGGATACCGATTTTGTGGCAAGAACTCGCGCAAGGCATGATCTCGAAAAAGGTGGCGTGGTCGCCACGAGGTGGGCATCCGCTTGGTCGGGCGCAAGGCGGGTTTGGTTCAGGAGGCCGTTCTCGCCGCGACGAGGTTAACCTTCCTCCATCACCGCGTCGCCCCATCGCCAGCGCCTGGCGCGGGCGTAATCGGCCCTGGCCCGGCGCGGCACCTTGATCGTGGCAAGACCGGTTGGCGTGCAGAGCTTCGCGGTCACGTCCACCTTGCCGATATCGGGCTGCGCCAGCACGCGGGCACGACGCGGCTCGACCGCCGCGCGGCTCAGCGCGACATAGGCGAATTTCTCGTCCTCATAGCCAAGCTCGGCGGCCTTGACTTGCCGGTGCGCGCGCGAGCGCGGCAGGCGCTGGGTGAAATGGCACCAGTCGGGCGCGGCGAGCGGACAGTTGCGGTCATGCGGGCAGGGCGTGGCGACATGCGCGCCTGCGGCAATCAATTGTTGCCGCAGCGCGATAATTGCGGCGTAGCCGGCGGGGCTGCCCGGCTCGACGATCAGCAGCGTGTCCTTGGTCCTGGCCCACATCAGCTCGGCAAGCGTGCGTCGCTCCGCCGCGCCGGTCTCGCCGATCATGTAGCTTGCCACCACCAGATCGGCGGGCGCGGTCTCAGCCAGCGCGGCGCGGGCGTCGCCGTGCCGGTACGTCAACGCGCGCAGGCGTGAACTGGTCCCACAGAGCTGCAGCGCCAGCGCCCGCAACGCGGCATTGCTGTCGAGCAGGGTGAAGGCCTGCAGCGAGGAAAAGGCTTCGGCCGCGGCCCAGCTCGCGGTTCCCGGCCCGGCGCCGACATCGAGCAGGCTCGCCGGCGCGAAGTCGGGCCGGCTTTCGCCCAGCGCATTCAGGCTTGCCGTCACCGCGGCATAGGTTGCAGGCATCCGTGCCAGCGCATAGGCCAGCGCATCGCTCTCGGACCTGATTGCGGCGGAGCCGCCGCCGGCGCGGTAGGTCTGCGAGATCAAGGCGGCGCGCCCGGCCGCGGCGGTGCGCGACAGCCCGTGCAGCCCGGCATCGAGGCCGGCTTGCAGTTCGGCGGGAAGGTCGGGCGGGGTCATGACGCGGCTTCGCCTTGCGGTAACGGCTGTTGCGAGCCTCGAACGGCGACGGCTTCGTATGCGGCGATCCTTCGAGACGCCGCGCCGAGCGCGGCCCTCAGGATGAGGTCGTCTTAGACCCTCATGGTGAGGAGCGCGGCAACGCCGCGCGTCTCGAACCACGAGGCCCGGCCATCGCTACGCCACGTTCTGATCGAGAATCTTGACTGCGCTTTCGAGGTCGACCGAGACCAGTTGCGATACGCCGCGCTCGGCCATGGTGACGCCGAACAGCCGGTTCATGCGCGCCATCGTGATCGGGTTGTGGGTGATGATGATGAAGCGCGTCTCGGTCTCCGCGGTCATTTCGTGCAGCAGGGTGCAGAACCGCTCGACATTGTGATCGTCGAGCGACGCGTCGACTTCGTCGAGCACGCAGATCGGCGACGGGTTGGTGAGGAACACCGCGAAGATCAGTGCCAGTGCGGTCAGCGCCTGCTCGCCGCCGGACAGCAGCGACAGGGTCTGCGGCTTTTTGCCGGGGGGCTTGGCGATGATTTCTAGGCCGGCTTCCAGTGGATCGTCGCTCTCGATCAGATGCAGGGCCGCTTCCCCGCCGCCGAACAATTCCACGAACAGCCGCCTGAAATGGCCGTTGACGATCTCGAACGAGGTCAACAGCCGCTCGCGGGCTTCGCGGTTGAGGCTCTGGATGCCCTGGCGCAGCCGCTTGATCGCCTCCACCAGATCGTCGCACTCGGTGGTGAGCGCGGTGTGCTGGGCTTCGACCTCGCGCAGCTCTTCTTCGGCGCGCAGATTGACGGCGCCGAGCCGTTCGCGGTCGCGGCGCAGCTTTTCAAGGTTTTCCTCGATCTCGGAAAGTGGCGGCAACACCGTCTCCGGCTTGATTTCGGCAAGCCCGGCCACGCCCTGCGGTTCGATCTCCAGCATGTCGTGAATTTCACGCTCGACATCCGCGAGCCGGCGTCTGGCGCCGTCCATGCGTTCCTCGGCGCGTGCGGTCGCTTCGCGCGCGCTCGACAGCGCCTCCAGCGAAGCCTTGGCGGCACGGTCGGTTTCCGCCATCACGTTCTCGGCGGAGGCCAGCGCGTCGGCTGCAACCCGGCGGCCATTTTCGGCGGACTCGATCTCGCCGATCAGGGCGCGGCGCTTCTCGGCGAACACGGCCGGAGCGTTGTCGAGTTCGGCGCGCTCGGCTCGGACCTCGGTGACGCGGGCTTCGATGGTGGCGATCTGCGAGGCGGCGCTCTCGCGGCGGGTCTGCCATTGGCCCTGCTCGGCGCCGATCGCCTGCAAGCGGCGGTCCGCCAGCTCGGCCTCGCGCGCCAGCGCCTGCGCTTCGGCCCGCACCTGGGCGGCCAGCCTGCGGTGGCCGTCGATGTCACGGCGAACCGCGGCGAGCCTGGTTTCGGTATCGAGGCTCGGGGGCAGTTCCGCCAGCGCGGCGTCGGCGCTCTCGTGCGCAGCCTGGGCCTCAGTGCGGTCGGCATTGAGCCGGCTGTGGGCTTCGGTCAGCGCCGACTTCCGCGCTGCGTGGCGATTGATCTCGCGCTCGGCATCGGCGTGACGCTGGCGCGCGGCGTCGGCGTCGCGCTGCGCGGCGCGCCAGGCATCGCGTGCGGCGGTCTCCGCCGCCGATGCACTCCGCAGTTCGGCCTCGGCAGCTTCCAGCGCCTGCCGCTTGTTGCCGGCGTCGTTCCGGGCCTGCTCCAGCTCGGTTTCGATATCGACCAGCCGGGCACGTTCGGCGAGGCGCCGTGCCGCGCCGGTCGGCGCATGGGCGGCGGCGACAAATCCATCCCAGCGCCAGACGTCGCCTTCCAGTGACACCAACCGCTGCCCGGTCTTCAGCTGTGACACCAGTTCCGCGCCGCGCTCCCTGGCGACGACGCCGATCTGGGCGAGGCGACGCGCCAGCTCCGACGGCGCCGCGACATGCAGCGCGAGCGCTTCCACCGCTTCGGGCAATGCAGGGTCGCCTTCGCTGACGCCGGCGTTGGTCCAGCGCAGCGGCGCCGACGGATCGACCGGCGCGTCGAGGTCGTCGCCGAGCGCGGCACCGAGCGCCTTTTCATATCCCTTGGCGACGGTGACGCCGTCGATGATCGGCGGCCACAGGTTCTTGGTTTCGCCATTGACCAGTTTGGCGATCGTGCGCGCCTCGGTCTCGAGCCGCTGCACGCGCTTGTCGGCCTCGTTGAGCGGCGCACGGGCGGCCTCCAGCCTGGCGCGTGCCGCGACGTGGCCGGCCTCGCTGGCCTGGGCTGCGATTTCGGACTGCGCCAGGCCGTGCTGCGCGGCCTGCATGGCATCGGCGAACGCGGCGAGGTCGCCCAGCCCGCTGGTTTCTTCGGCGAGCTTCTGCTCCTCGCTGTGGACGCTGGCGATTTCCTGATCGAGCCGCGCCAGCCGATCCTGATGGCTGCGCAAATTGCCCTCGAACTGACGGCGCTTGGCGGTGAGGTCGGCAAGCACCGTGGTCAGCTCGGCGAACAGGCGTTCGGCGGCCGCCAGCGTCGCCTCGGCCTCGGCCACGCGGCTGTCGACACCACTGCGCTTGTCGACGCGCGACCTGATCTCGTCCTTGAGCTCGGTGTTTTCGCTATCGAGCCGCTGCAACGCCACTTCCGCGTCGGAGGTCTGCTGCTGCTCGCGGCCGATGTCGGCCGCAAACTGCGTCAGGCGGCGGTCGAGTTCGGCCACGCGCTCCCGGGCGCGCTCCTCCTCGCGGTCGAGCGTCTCGCGCGCATTGGTCAGGCGCTGCAGTCCGGCGGCGGCACGGGCTTCAGCCTCGCGCAACGCCGGCAGTTCGGAGGCGCGCACCGCCTGGATGCGGGCGGCTTCCGCCTGTTCGCGGGTGCGCTCGGCCATCTCGCGCACGCTGAGATCATGGACGCGGCCGGCCTCGGCGACATCGGCGTTGGCCTCCAGCCAGCGCAGATGGAACAGGGTGGCCTCGGCCTTGCGCACCTTGGCTGCGACTTCGCGATAGCGGATCGCCTGCCGCGCCTGTTTCTTCAGGCCGTCGATCTGCCCGGCCAATTGCCCGATCACATCCTCGACGCGGGTGAGGTTGGTTTCCGCGGCCCTGAGCCGCAACTCGGCTTCATGGCGCCGGGCATGGAGGCCGGCGACGCCGGCGGCATCCTCCAGCACGCGGCGGCGCTGTTCCGGTTTGGCCTGAATGATCTCGCCGATCTTGCCCTGGTGAACCAGCGCCGGCGACCGCGCGCCGGTGGCGGCGTCGGCGAACAGGATCTGCACGTCGCGGGCGCGCACGTCGCGGCCGTTGATGCGATAGACCGAGCCCGCCTCGCGCTCGATCCGGCGCGATATTTCCAGGATTTCCCGGTCGTTGACCGCCGCCGGCGCCGAGCGATCGGAATTGTCGATCGTCATCACCACTTCGGCATGATTGCGCGACGGACGGCTGCCGGAACCCGCGAAGATCACCGCATCCATGTCGGCGGCGCGCAGCGATTTGTGCGAGGTCTCGCCCATCGCCCAGCGCAGCGCCTCGACCAGGTTGGATTTGCCGCAGCCGTTCGGCCCGACGACGCCGGTCAATCCGGGCTCGATCATGAAGTCGGTGGGTTCGACGAACGACTTGAATCCGTGGAGGCGAAGGCGCGTCAGTTTCATGGACACAATGCTCTGTTGGCAGGGCGCGAATCTCTCTGCCGGGACAATACCATAGAAGGCAATGTCGGTGTGGGGGTGAGTCGCTTGCGGCGGCTCGTGGGTCGCGACAATGGCGAGGCGGCGGCCCGAGGGCAACCGCCGCCGGGGGCTTTTCCCAAGGCTTTTGCAGGGAGTTAGGCGGGGCGCCTCAATCGTGGGTTAAAGAGAAACCGAATCAGCTCTTCAGCAGCGACTTGATCTTCTTGTCGAATTCGTCGAACGAGGCTTCGCCCTTGATGACGTCGCCGTTGATGAAAAAGGTCGGCGTCGAATTAACTTTCAGCACCTCGGCGGCGTACTTCTGATCGGCCGCGATCTTGTCGAGCAAGGCCTGATCCTTGAGGCAGTCCTCGACCGCCTTCTCGCTGAGCCCGGCCTGCTTGCCGATCCGGGTCAACGTTTCGGTGGTGTTCTTCATCACCCAGTCGTTCTGCTGCCTGAACAGCATGTCGACGACCGCGAAATATTTCCCGGCATCGTCCTTGGCGATGCAGCGCGCCAGCATCGAGCCCGCGGCCGCCTTGATGTCGAGCGGGAATTCGCGGAACACGTAGCGGATCTTGCCGGTGTCGATATAGGTCGACTTGATCTTGGGGAACACTTCGGCGTTGAAGGCCGCACAATGCGGACAGGTCATCGAGGCGTATTCGGTGATGGTCACCGGGGCGTTGGCGGGTCCGAGCGCCATGTCTGGCAGCGAGACCGGCTTCGCAACGTCGGCCGCGCTTTGCGCCATGGCACCCGTGATCAGGCGCAGCGGCGAGAGACCGGCGACAGCGGCAAGCCCGGTCAATGACAGGGCGGTGGTGAAGGCGCGGCGCGTGATGATCAACGGTTTGCTCCCGGATTGGCGCGTTCACGCCCGATGGACCTCAAGAAGAGGTCTGTTCGCTAGCTTGAAACCACAATTGTGGCAATGGTCGGCCGCCGCCGGCGGTCCTGGCGCCCGGCTCAATTTCGCTTGATCGATGCGCCGAGCCGCGCCAGCGCAGCCCGCAGTTCCTCGTCTTCGACGGACGCCAGCGTGGTTGCGACTTCCGCGACCGACCGCGCGTCCGGTCCGTGGGAGGGCGGGGCGCGCTCCCGGCGCGACAGCGGCGCCTGCCGTAGCGCCAGCCGTCCCACCGCGCTCCAGCCGAAAAAGCGGTTGACGCGCTCCAGAATGGCGTCGGAGGCGTGCTGGATTTCCAGCGCCATCGGGCCCTCCACCCGCAGCAGCAGGGTGGCCGGTTGCTGCGGTTGGCCTTCCACCGGCCGCGGCCACTGGATTTTTAGCGGCTCGGAATGCCGCGCGATCTCGGGACCGGCGATTTCGGCCCAGCGCGTGACCAGCTCGCGCGCGGCGAATCCCTGCTTGGCATAGGCGTCGGAAAACACGTCGCTGAGCAGGACGGAAAGCGGCTTGGCGCTGATCGAACCGGGTTTGG
>Ga0182024_10011082_pt1 | contig 18202 bp, 15 predicted proteins | sample P32metaG_FD_120480 | JGI IMG/M metagenome (GOLD analysis project Ga0182024, IMG submission 120480) | Permafrost microbial communities from Stordalen Mire, Sweden - P3-2 metaG (Illumina Assembly) | ecosystem: Environmental > Terrestrial > Soil > Wetlands > Permafrost | place: Sweden: Stordalen... | reverse complement strand
CACACGGCACGCGGATCCATTAGGGCTTTGAGAGGGTGTCTGAGAACCTCAAGGGAAACCGCAAACCTGTGGGTTTCGCAAAAGCGTACCTCAGCGGCTGAAGCCGTCAAGCACAGGCGATTTGCGGCACGGCTGAAGCCGTGCCCTTCGTACAGAGACGTTTTTTCATTTATTTTTTGGTGCCGTTGCCCCGAGGCAGCAGTTTGTACAGAATGTGCCGTCGCAGCTAACAGCCGTCAAGCACGTATGCCGTGCCCTTCGTTCGACAGTCTCTTCCCCAAGACTTCATGCGCCGTCTAAGTTGGTGAACTGAAAAAGCTAATTTGGACAGGTCTGACCACCGCACAAACCTGGCGACGCACCATTCCTTAGCGAGAACCGGGATTGTGGAGACGAAAAGTAACCGAGTGTTTTAGTTCTCCCGGCCGGCCTGCATGACCGCCGTTCTACAGCTTCATTTCCTTGTCCAGGACAAACGTCTTCACGGTTTCGCGCTTGACGCCGTCAGAGGCCATCGCTTCCGTCGTCGCCTGCGACTCCATGGCTTGCTTAAACGACTTCAGGTCCTCTGGCTCCATGCAGATCGCGACTTCGTTCCCTGCGATCGTGTAACGGACCGGTGAGCGGAGGGCGTACGTCTTCCGGAACAGGTCGCCATGCGTCCGGAAGCCCGCTTCCCACTTCACAGGGTCTTGAACCTGTGCTGTTACGATTACCATCGGCATATCCATCTCCTTGCAATTGGGGTATTCGCGAAGCTTGTCGTTGCTACGTTCGCTATGGATAAAGGTTCAAAGAAGGCCAACGTAGATTTGGAGATACCGATATGCTGCAAACCCATCCCATTGTTCCCCACATCGTTCGCACAGACGTAACTAACAAGGGTATTGGCAAGCTTCGTCGTCAGACAGGCGATCCCGTCGCCGCGCTTAAACAGATGACGCGCTTCATCCCAGTGCCGCAGCCCGCTCCCAATAACCTCGTTGTTCCCCTCGACGTGTTGGATTCCGCCGCCAGCCAGGCTGCCACGAAGGCCGGAAAACAACAGCAGCTATCGAATGCCGACAAGAACAAGAAGCTCTTCATCACCGTTCACCATCCGCCGTTTTCGCTCGATTCCGCGCATGGCGGCACCCCTGACATCCTCAACGCCATTGATCGAGCCATCGTCGCTTCTGGACGCACGCCGGACGTCGTCCTCTCCGGGCACGTGCACAACTACCAGCGATCTTCAAGGGGTACCGTGATGCGCCGCGGAATTCAAATGGAACATCGTCGAAGCCGACTACATTTACTCGGGCCTGCCCACACAAATCCGTGGGAGCTGAGACCTAGGATGCCAGAGCGGCAGCCGCGTTGCGCTTGACCGCATACATCGCGTGATCTGCGCTCCGCTGGAGTTCCTGTGCCGCTATCCCGTCCTCAGGATATCGAGCGAGACCAAAGCTGGCGGATCCTTCCGCTCCAGATGCCCGCTCACCAGGTGTCCCTCGACATCAATGACCAGCGTGTCGGAACCGACATCATGAAATTCTGAAACCAGCTTTCCTGCCCGGTCGAGAATTTTTCCGCACCCTGTTCAGCCGCTGAGGTACGCTTTTCGAGACATATAGGGCGAAGGCATCTCTCTCGGTAACTGCATTCCCCCCCCCTTTTGAGGCAGAGAACTGCGACCGCCACATTCTTCTGCTCCACGACAACAAGGCCATTCCAAATGCCTTGAAATCGGCTTGTGATGAGGACTTCCATGGCCATGGTGAGAGTTCGACTATTCCGTCCAAGGACTGTCCGTTGGGTTCGGGTTCAAGAAAGACGGCTCTTCCCATAGTCATTCGAGTGGAGTATAAGGGTTCTTGCATAGTCATTCGAGGGGAGGGACAGGCGTGGTTTTGAAACGACCGCCAGAGGCCGGCGATATCCTGCAAGGCACCTTGGACATGCTCATCCTGCGCACCCTGGTCACGGGACCAGCGCACGGGCACACGATCGCACAGGTTATCGAGCATACGTCAGAGAATGCGCTGGATGTGGAACAGGGTTCGCTGTATCCGGCGCTTCATCGTCTCGAAGACCGCGGCTGGCTCTCTTCCCAATGGGGCGTGAGTGAAAACAACCGCAGAGCCAAGTTCTACCAGCTCACAGCAAAGGGCCGGAAAGAACTTGCCGCCGCAACCGGGCGCTGGCAGAGGATGACACGCGCGATCGGTCTCATTCTCGGCGAGCAGAACGAGTAAGCAGGAGGGAAGTGCAGATGAGCTTGCGCCGCTTTACGCATCGCAGCCAGAAAGACAACGAGCTGGCGGAGGAGATCACATCCCACCTCGCTCACGAACAAGATCGGAACACCGAGCGAGGACTCTCCGCGGAGGAAGCCCGGCGGCAAGCACGGCTGAAGTTCGGCAACCCGCAGGTGACGCGCGAACGCGTGTGGCGCTATCGATCCATCGCCTGGATTGAGGACGCGTGGCGCGACCTGCGGTTCGCGTTGCGCTCGCTCACCAAGACGCCCGGCTTTACCGCCGTCGCCGTACTGGTGATTGCCGTGGGCATCAGCGTGAACACTGCCGTGTTTTCGGTGATCAATACCGTGCTTCTCAAGCCGCTGAGCTACCCTGACCCTCAATCTCTCGTACAACTGATGAACCTCTCCCCCCATGGCTCATTCCCGATGGCGAATATCCCCAAGTTCAACACCTGGCATCGGCAGACCAGTATCTTCCAACAGGTGGCCGGTTATGACGTTGGAGGGGCAGGGATGAACCTCACCGGAGGAGACCATCCGGAACAGGTGCAGGGCATCCACGTGACCGCCGGTTACTTCGCGTTGTTGGGAGCACCGGTGGTTGCGGGACGAACGTTCACTACTATGGAAGACAGCCCTCACGGCGGCCATGTCGCGGTGTTGAGTTACGGTCTTTGGAAGAGCCGGTTCGGCGGTAATTCCAATATCGTCGGTTCCACCATTCAGCTTGATGGGCAACCTTATCTGGTCGTCGGTGTGATCGGACGCAGTTTTGTCACCGATGCGCCGGCGGATCTCTGGGTGCCCTTCCAGTTCGATCTCACTTCGCAGGAGATGGCCCACTACTTCACGGTGGCAGCGCGCCTGAAGCCGGGCATAACGTTGCCACAGGCAAACGCGCAGTTGAAGCTTGCGGTCGATGAGTACCGCCGAACCTATGGCACTAACTCACTCTCTTCACAGGATGGTTTCGGCGTGGTTTCGCTCGAGGAGTCGATCATCGGCGATACTCGCTTCCCACTTCTGGTTCTGCTAGGAGCTGTCGGCTTCGTACTGCTGATCGCCTGCGCGAATGTAGCCAATCTTCTGCTGGCAAGGGCCTCGGCCAGGAAGCGTGAGTTCGCCACGCGGGCGGCTCTCGGCGCCGGACGCAGCCAGATCATCCGGCAGCTGCTCACCGAGAGCCTGGTTCTCTCGCTGTCGGGTGGCCTGTTGGGTTTGATTCTGGGATTCGCCGGGGTTCGACTGCTGATCAGTATCAGTCCTGGTGGCATTCCCCGCCTCGGGGAGGGCGGCTCCGCAGTCACGCTGGATCCTAATATTCTGCTGTTCACCCTGGGAATCTCTGTTTTTACCGGCGTTCTCTTCGGCCTCTTTCCCGCGGTGAGTGTGTCCCGCCCTAATCTTGCGGCGACCCTCAACGAGAGCGGCAGCCGTTCCGGCATTAGTTTTCGCAGTAGCAAACTGCGCTCCGCTCTGGTGGTGAGTGAGATGGCGCTGGCGCTGATTCTGGTGATTGGTGCAGCGTTACTGATTCGCACGTACCTGAAGCTGCAGGCGGTCGATCCCGGATTCGACCCCCACAACGTGCTCACCATGGCCATGTCGATCAGCGGCGACCGCTTCCAGAAGACAATGCCGGTTGCACAGGTCATTCGCGATGGAACCGAGCGCCTGCGGGCTGTTCCTGGAGTCGTCGATGCTGCTGCGACCAACTGCCTGGCGCTGCAAGGCGGTTTCGGAATGATCTTCGACATTGTGGGTCGTCCGAAGGGCAATGCGCCTTTCACCGGCGGAGCCGGATTTTATTCCATTTCGTACAGTTATTTCGACACCTTCAAGATTCCGCTGTTGCGTGGGCGCCGGTTTACCGAACAGGATGACGGCTCTGCTCCCGGCGTGGTCATCATCAACCAGGCGATGGCCAGGCAGTACTGGCCCAAGGGCGATCCGCTCAACGACCGCCTACAGATCGCACCAGGCGCCGGGCCTGCCTTTGCCGAGCCGCCGCGGCAGATTGTGGGCATTGTCGGCGACACCCACGATGATGGCCTGGATCGCGACCCGATGCCGATGATGTTCATCCCGCTGGCGCAAATGCCGGATGCGGAGACCGCGCTTAACTCTCGGGTGGCGCCGCTGTGGTGGATCGTTCGCAGCAATGTGGACCCGCATACGCTGGTCACTCCCATTACGGCGGCGCTTCGCGAAGCCAGCGGGGGTTTGCCCGTCGCTCATGTGCGCACGATGGAGGAGATCGAAATCCGCACCACCTCGCGCCAGCGTTTCAATATGCTGCTGCTGACTATCTTTGGAGCTGCTGGAATGCTGATGGCGGGCATCGGCGTCTATGGCGTCATGTCGTATTCCGTACAGCAGCGGACCCAGGAGCTCGGCATTCGCATGGCGTTGGGAGCCCAGGCTTCTACCCTGCGCAACATGGTGATTGGCCAGGGAATGGGGCTCACGCTTGTTGGCGTAGTCATTGGTATCGCTGGGGCCTTCTGGCTAACCCGGTTCCTGGCGAGCTTTTTGTTCGGAGTGAAAGCGTGGGATCCATTGGCTTTCATTGCGACGCCAGTGTTGCTGAGCGCCGTCGCGTTGATCGCCATTTTGATTCCGGCGCAGCGGGCTACGCGCGTCGATCCTATGACTGCTCTTCGATTGGAATAGAGGGGCTCTGCGGCGTGAGTTGCGCAGAGCGTGATGCGTCTGAGGCTCGCGGAACTTAAGAGCGGGCTGTTGGCGCCGGTGTAGCCCAGGCGCTGCGAGATATCAAGAGGGGCGCGTTTGCGTCTCAAGAATCGGACAACCCACCTTGCAGATGGTCGATTGATACGTGCTGCCAGCGCCCAGGCGAACGAGGCGTGGTCCGTAAAGATAGGCTCCCGTATTGTCCCCATTTTTGCATTTCGCTTGACCGCGGCTTGTTCGGTGTCCTAGCTTTCCTATGCGGCTGTACTCGCTAAGTGGCGAGGGAAATACGCACTTCATTCAAGTCTGGAGCTGTACACGATGGATCAGAGATTTTCACGGCGAGACATGCTGAAAGGAACCGGCGCTTCGCTGGCGATGTTGGGACTCAAGGATGCACAGGGAGCGGCTGCGCCTCAGACGCCGGCAACAGCGGCGAGTACCACGCAGGAACAGACGCGAGCCCAGAGGATGCAATGGTGGCATGCGGCACGCTTCGGCATGTTCGTGCACTTTGGCGTCTACAGCACCATCGAGCGCCATGAATGGGTGATGGAAGACGAGGCGATTCCGTTAGGGCAATACACACCACATGCAGCGACCTTTCGCCCCAAGCCCAATTGCCCCCGCGCCTGGGCCAAGCTGGCAAAGGCCGCCGGCATGAAGTACATGGTCATGACCACCAAGCATCACGAGGGCTTTTGCAATTTCGACACCAAGCTCACCAGCTACTGCGCTCCCAAGCAGGGGCCGGGTCGTGATCTGGTGCGCGAATACGTGGAGGCTGCCCGGGCCGAAGGTCTGCACGTAGGGTTCTATTATTCCCTGATGGACTGGCACCATCCCGACGGAGCACGCTGCGCGACCGATGAGGCAGCCCGCCGCAGATTCGTCGAGTATACCCACGGGCTGATCCGCGAAATCCTGACCAACTACGGCAAAGTGGATGTCCTCTGGTACGACGTATCGTGGCCGCTCGACGCGAACGGATGGGAATCGGAGCGGATGAATCAAATGGTCTTTCAGCTTCAGCCGGAGATCATTGTGAACAACCGCAATAAGCTTGAGGGCGACTTCTCCACCCCGGAGCAGAAGATTGTGGCCGAAACCAACGGCCGCGCCTGGGAGTCGTGCATGACGCTGAACGATAGCTGGGGCTATCAACGGGCGGACGACGACTGGAAGTCCTCGCGGACCGTCATCCGCAACCTGATCCAATGTGTGCGCGACGGCGGCAACTATCTGCTCAATATCGGGCCCAAAGGAGACGGATCGATTCCGGAGGAGTCGACACGAATCCTGACCGAAGTGGGCGAGTGGATGAACACCAACGGCCACACGATCTACGAGTCCGACTTGTGCCAGGTGCGCCGCTCGACTTACGCCAGCTTCACGCGAAAGGGCAACACCCTGTATATGCATGTCCACTTCTGGCCTGGTGATTACGTTGCGCTGAGCGGCCTGCGCACGCGAGTGAAGTCCGCACACCTGCTGAAGGGCGGCGCCGAAGTAAAGTTCACCCAGGACGACTTCCAGACCAAGCTGATCGGGTTGCCGGGGAAGGCTCCGGATTCGCCGGTTACGATCATCGCCCTCGAGTGCGAATCCGAACCCGTGCAGGACACGAACTACGTCCGCATCAACAAGCCCCGGGGCTCGGTCTAGAAGCGCGCTCCCCACGGAATTGCCTGGACGTGGGCGAATCTGCTGCCCCGGGAAACACGGCTCATCTTTTGTCGCTATACGCACATAGGCCTACGCCGGGAACCAAGCCGCACGATCGGGATAGGACAACGTGGGGAAAGCCCTCGCGCGTGCTGGGTAAAACCCTGGCAAACGAAATGGCCCCGCGCGAGGCGGGGCCATTTGTCCGTGAACCGTTCGATACGCTTGAGCGCAAGCGAGACACGTACGGCTTGCGCCGTCCGTTTACGAAGCGTGACGCTTCAGGTCTGGTGCGGCTTTCTTCTCGTCTTCCTTGCTCTTCTTTTCGGAATATTTTTCTTTGCCGCTCTTAGGCTTCTTTTCCTGCTCCGGTTCGCTCGCCGATTCCTTCAAAATGGGCTGACCGGCAGCAAGAATCTTTTTCGCGGCGTTCAACTCCTCGTTGAGGTTTTCAGTCAGGAGCCCGACGACGTCGGTCAAGCCCAGAACCTTCGCCATTTCGATCGTCGCCGTATACCCGGCGATCTCATAATGCTCTGTCCTGAGCGCCGCCCCTACCAACCCCGAGTCAAAGGAAGCACCTTCCTCATCCTTCTCCAGGGCGTCTGCCCCCTCTTCGATAACACCCTCCATGCCATTGCAGTGTTCGCCCGTAGGCTTTTCGTCCAGAATCTCAAACACCTGCTGTAGGCGCCCTACTTGGCCTTTCGTTTCCTCAAGATGCTGGGCAAAGAGCGATGCCAACTCTTTATTGTTGGCGCCCTGTGCCAATTTCGGAAGTGCTTTGACAAGCTGATTCTCAGCGCTATACATATCTCGCAGTTCATCGACTAGAACTTCAATTAAAGCCATATCCCCTCTTTCGCATTTAAAAGCTAACCGTTCCGTGTGCCTATGAATGAGAAGCGTATCCGGCGATGGGCGTTGCTGGACAAACAAAAGATAGCCAAATCCTAAGCAATATGAGTTTGATGAGACGGGATAATATTTGCCCTTCTTCGAACTGGTGATAAACATTTGCGCACAAAAAGTGCCGGCTCCCTGATAGCGGCGAGCCGGCACGTTGTTTACCAAGACGTCCATCTTAGTCCGCTACGGTAGCGTTCTTCTTCGCTTCAGCCTTTGCCCTATCGTGGATCGCAGCTTGCTTCTTGCCCACGCCGTTAGTAAACTCACCCACCGGCGTCGAATCGATCGGAGAAGTTTTCTGAGTCCCCGGTTGCGGGTCATAGGGCTCAACATCGAGGCCTTCTCCGCCCTTCACTTCCGATTCCACTGGAATCAGGCCATTCGCGTGATTCCACGGTCCCACAAAGTCGGTCTCGCCGTACTGGCTTTCGCCTGTGGATGCGTTAAAGAACTGGTCAACGAGTTTCGGAGTCGGCTCGATAATTCCACGAGGCATGAAAGCATGTCTCGGCCGAGCCATGGCGAGTTGCTTCTGATGTAAATGATGCTAGAATCCCGCACATGCCTTTAATTCTTATTCTCGTGATTCTCTTGCTTGTTTTCGGCGGCGGCGGGTACTACATGGGACCCGGGGTTGGCTACTATGGCGGCGGCGGACTCAGTCTTGTCCTGCTCATTGTGATTCTCTTCCTGCTTTTTGGCAGAGGCCGCACCAGGCTTTGACCTGCTTCCGGGTTCCAAAGCTCAATCGGCAACTTGCAAAGACGCCAAATACATCTGGCGCAACTGTTCATTCTTGACCAGCAGTTCTGCGACTAGTCGCTGCAGGCGTGCATTTTCCCTCTCCAGGTATGCAGCCCGGCTCGATTCATCGCTGGTGATCGCCTGATGATCCAGGAGAGAACCCCCGTTTTCTCCGTTTCCAACTGCCAAGTACCCGCACACGGTGTGCCCCTTCCCCCGATTTTCCTGTGGAGCTCAATGGATTCGGTGAACCTCATGCGCTTTTCCTTCAAGAAAGGCGCACACGCAAACCTGTCCAATAGCAGCGTGCAGGAAATTCGGGTCTTCTCAATCATCTTCGCTCGGTGCGTGTTGCGAACAAAAAGGAAAGAGCCCCTTTGCGAGTACTGGCAAAGGGGCCCATCGACCTTGAACGTTCTGGGGTCGAACCTACTCGCCAATAGTAGTGGTGCTCTCAACCTTATGCTTTGGTTGCGAATCCAGGTTCGGCGTAGCGAACGTCTCATACCGGATCGTTCGCAGCACATGGTCCGGTCCTGCTACATCAAAGATCAGGCTGACTTTATTCCCGCTGTCGGCAGGCACGATGATCCACGTCAGCTTCTGGCCTGGCCTCCCAATCGTGCTGAGCGACACCATAGACCTTGACCAGTCGACTGCGACGATATAGGACCCCGCTGCATAAGCGTGGTTTTTGGCCACAAAGCTGAACGGCACATCCACCCTTTGCTGTTCGGCTGCAAAAGCTGCGGTAGTGCAAAGAGCGGCGGACAAAAGAACCAGGTTCCTGAAGCGCATTAGCATGGGATGTTCCTCCGAGAACCACGCTAACTCCGCACCACACCTTCACGTGTCAAATTGCCGTCGAGTTTTCGTCCAACTCTTTTTGACGGTGCGTTCCTGTAATGAATCCGCGTATCTCGCGCGGTCTGCGAGCTGTTGGATAAGCAATCACGCATCAAGCACATCGTTAATGCTTCATCACTCCTGCAATCTGTTGGCGAGTCTTTCTCTCTGCCGCCTGCCGGTCGGGTTCGCTCAAATTCTCCAACAGCCGCAACGCACGTTCCGTCAGCTTCACGCCCTCATCGCGCGCCCCCCGCCGCATGGCAGTCCCGGCCGCCGTGCAGAGCGCCTGGGCCGCGCGCGCCCACTCGGCCGCCGCCTCGAAGTGCATGGCCAATTCGCTGGAGACATCCAGTTCGCGCCCGGCAAACAACTTCTCCAGCTTCTCCGCCACTCGTAAATGCCGCTTGGCGCGGCGTGCCGGAGATTGCCTGGCCCGCAGCACCTCGCGATACAACCCATGGGCAAACACATAGGAGGCGGACTGTGTCCCGTCCGGCAATTCGTCGTGCCCTGCCGGATGGAGGAAATGCAGCCGGCGCGTCAGCTTCTCATACTGATCTTCGATGTCCTCCAGATCGCCATCCAACGCCGCCGCCGCTGCCCATGCCGGGAAAATCACACCGATCAAGCTCGCCGCTTCGAGCAGGCGCTGGTCGGCCGCGTCCAGCCGGTCAATCTGCAGCTCGATCATCTCGGAAAGAGCCGTGGGCACCCCCATGTCGATTTCCGCCAGCGCCGAACGCAACTGCCAGACGCCGGCTTCCTGCCGTATAAAACCTTGTGCGATGAGGTGCTCAAGCATGGCAATCATGAACAGGGGATTGCCCTCACAATGCTGGTGGACGAAGCTGGGCAGCCCCTTGGGGAGCGTCTCCTGCTTCAATTCCTGCACCAGGTATTCCCGCACGGCATCCCTTTCCAGCGGACCCAGGGACACATCCGCGCACAGCTTGTGCGTCACCAGATCCTGCTTTAGCCGCTTCAGGGGATGCTGGCCGGCACTCACCTCCGCCGGCCGGTAAGACGCCAGCAGCAACAACCTGGCTGCCTGGCGGCGCCGCGCCAACGCCGAGATCAAATCCAGCGTCGAGAGGTCAGCCCAGTGCAGGTCCTCGAAGACAAAGACCACTGTTTTCTCAGAAGCCATGGCTTCGATGGCATCGCATATCTCGTTCAACATCCGCTCGCCCCGCACCGCAGCGGCCATCGGAGCCGAACCATCGCTATGCAGCGCAGCGAACTGCGCATACCAGCTCGGGGCCTTCTGCTGCAACACGTGCACATGTTTCTTGCCCTCGTTCGGCGAACAGAGCTGTCCCAGGGCTTCGATCACCGGATAATAAGCTTCCTTCCCGGCGAACCCTTCCACACATTGACCGCGCGCGATGCACACCTGGTCTTCGCTGCACCATTGCCGGCAGAACAGGTCGATCAACGCCGTTTTTCCAATGCCGGTTTCCCCGGTGATGAAGATCACCTGCCGATCGACCTGGGTGGCATGCCGTAGCAGTCCGTTGAGCCGCTCGAGTTCCTGCCGCCGTCCTACGAAGCACCCAGGCTGCGGCCCAGGTTGCGGTCCAGGTTGCGGTCCAAGTCGCGGCCGAGGTTGCGGCCGAGGACCGTCCGCCACGTACCCGCCATCATCTTCGACCTGCGCCAGGAACCAATACCCGCGTCCCGGAACAGTTCGGATAAATCGCGGGCTTTCTACACTGTCTCCCAGCAGCTTGCGCAACTCGAGCACATAAGTGCGCAACACCTGTGGTTGCACATAAGTTTCGGGCCACAGTTTGTCCAGCAACTCATCATGCGTCACCAGCCTCTGCGGATTTTCGACAAGATAGCGCAGCACGGAAAACGGCTTCGGAGTCAGGCCGATCCGTGTGCCGTTTTGCCACAGGCATTCGTTCCTGGTGTCGAGTTGAAAGCAGCCAAATTGCTTCATTGCATTTCAGGATGGATAAAACTGCTGGTTCTGCCTCTGAAAGTTAGACCCGTCGAAGAGCCGGCCGGCTACCCGCCCATCTCATTTTCCATGCTCATTCATGTCCGGCGAGCTCGTCTGCTTCGCCGTGGATCGGGTCAAGTTCATGTCATCGCTCATCGGGGGCAAATTCCTCTACGGCAGCAAGCAACATCATGAGGGTGCCTTGAGCCGGCTGCTGTCTCGCCTGTGGCCATGCAGCCATCAAACGGTCCAATCCAAGCTCTTCTCCCTCAGGATGACGGCATTCCACTACGTCATCGGAGTATACGACAAGCGAGTCCCCGGGTTCGAGCACAGGCTGCTTGCGTTAGAGTCAGAGGAGGCAAGGGACAAGCAAAATGCAAAGTCAACCCAAGATGTACGCGCTTCTGCGGCTGGCGGCTTGCGCCATCGTGTTGCTCGCGTGGTCCATTCCTGCACTGGCCGCGAGCGGGGAGGACGGAACTGCGGTGATTCGAGCGGAACTTGAGGCGTGGACACAGGCGTTCAACGCTCGCCAGGCAGATAAGACCTGCGGCATCTTCTCGGAAGACCTTCGTTATAAGTTTGGCGAGATTCCGGATCGAGACTACAACGACATATGCACTGCGCTGCGCCGCTCGCTGGGCGACGAAACCCATCGCTCTCACTACACTCTCGATCTGCGAGAGATCCTGGTCTTCGGTGATATTGCCGTTGTCCGGTTGATTTGGACACTGGACGAATCGAAGGGGGGCTCGAGCGTTACGGTCCGCTCGCTCGAGCCGGGTATGGACATCTTCCAGCACCAGAAGGATGGGAGCTGGAAGATCATTCGCTATCTCGCCTACACCAGCCCAGAGTAGCGGCGCGTTGGGGCCTAGTGGCCTGGTTGCGGGGTAGGTCAGATCAACGGTCGCGTTGCGGAGATGAGATCGACGGATGAAGTCAATCGATGTCCTCGAGACTTCGCCGATTGGGGTTCTATCTCGCCTCAATGCGCCGTCACGCGATCCGCAAGCCCTCCCGCGGCAACTCCTGCCTGCAACGCCTCGCCCACCGCACGTTCATTTGGGTATCGTTCCGCGCAATCGAAGTGCCGAAATCCAGCTTCCAGCGCGTGTCTGGTAGCACTTATCGTCTCGCCTGCATCGGGAATCAGGGTGCCAAACCCGAGTACAGGCATATGGCCGGCTTCGTGGTTGAGCGGCATTCTCTTACTCCGAAAATCAGAAGATTCGATCATGATGACTCCTCGGCACTATCTCGCAGCCGCATAGACCATTGTGGGCGCCAGATCAAGATCTTCGGTGAAGAGCTTGCCGGAGCCGGCCGGCGAAGTTAGACGCATCACTTAGATAACGAAGGATAAGAAGCACCAATCACGATCGCCGCTTAGGCATCCTTTCCATACGACTGTAAAGCTCCTGGATAACCTCAACCCCCGCCACAGCCGCTCCTCTATCGGGCTGCTCATTGCTGTCATTCCAACCCTCGTCTTCCCCATGGCTCGGCTGCACCACAATCCCATCACGCCGCGCAAGAACATTCACGCCCTTGTAGGTGAGCCCATAATGAACGCCCTCCTGGGGGATCAGCCACGCAATCTGGCCACGAACCGGAACAACGCTCTCGTCAGACCACAACTGGCGAGCCCCATAACCCGTGCAATTGATCATCACCCTCTGTGGAAGCGAAGCCAAATCCTGCGGCGATTGAAATTCCCGTGCCTCGATGGTCCCGCCCGCGATCATAAAGTCACTCATCAACTGACGCGAGTAGTCGGCTACGTTAAACGTCAGCGAAGTATCCCGTCGAACATACTTAGTTGGAAATGGATGCGCACCTTCCGGAATATCCCGGGACATAGGCGTCAAATCGGCAATGCGATCGCCGTAGTGTGCGAAGTCGTGCTGCCCGCTCGGCTGCAGCCGTGATGAGTGTTCGCCACGAGCCTGATCATGAAGCGAATACCAGTCTGTCCACTCGATTGGCGTTCCCGCCATACCCAAGTAGCTCTGATACATAGCGAAAGAAGTACGCGCCATCGACTCCCATTCGGCGGCAAAGTTGGGCGACGTCGCCGAGCTCAACGCAATCCGCGAGTCCGGCGTCCATGCCCCGGTAGCTCTCGCAGAACGTACGTAGGGTGGCCGCTCCTTGGCATAAATCGTGACCTTAAGCCCCGCACGCTGCGCCGTACTCGCCGCCGTCAATCCCAGTGCGCCACACCCAATCACAGCGAGCTCTTTGCTTCCGTTGGCCCCCTCGAGCGCCTTGCGTACCACCACATCCGCCGACCCCCATGACAGGGACCACCCGCTGCCGCCGTGGCCATAGTTATGAACCACCAGTTTGTCGCCCAGTCGCTCAACGTCCAGCCGCGGCCCCGCAGCGCGAAACGGCCGCAGGCAAACCGTGATGCGAAAGATGCGATCAACATCGGCGCGAATCGGAATAATCGGTCCAACCGCATCGTAGAACGGCAGCGAAGGCGCGGCAGGAACCGATGCGGCAACCGGCTTACGAACGCATCCTGTCAGGCCGACGGCGTTGCATCCTGCGAAAGCAGCCGACCTCTGGAGAAACAAACGACGATTCATGGGTACATCTCCGAAAAGAGCGATAGGGGAAACCCCCTCACAGGATTCCACCCTGTTCCAGCAACGCTGTTGCGGGCATCGGCGATCCCAACGGAGTCTCGGGTAGGAGTGCGGACCCTTCCAACGATATCGTGAGCACGGTAATGTCGTCGTCCTGACCGAAGCTCTGCGCTGTTTGTGCGACCACCTCCGCTGGTTGCATGGATAGCGCGGCGGCTCTATCGAAGCCAAACAGTTCCCCCGAGCGCGCACGAGCCTCGACCACGCCATCGGTACACAGAGTAAGCTGGGCGCCTATGGGCAATTGAATGGTGACTTCCGGATAATCGGCCTCCGCCGTGATTCCAAGGGGGAAGCCATTTTCGACTACAACTTCCTGTCCCGCCAGATATGGGGCGAGATGTCCAGCATTCGCCACAGTCACTGCACCTTGTGGTGCAACACGCAGAACGATACAAGTGGTGAAACCACCCTGGCTGCGTGACAACATACGGCGATTCATAGAATAGAGAATCTCGGATGGTCTTTGCGTGTAATGCGCCAGCGTGCGAAAGGTGCCGACAAGAAGCGAAACCGTCATAGCGGCCGGCATACCCTTTCCACTTACATCACCCACGGCGATCAACGCTCCGCCAGACTCGAGCGGGATGACCTGGAAGAAGTCACCGCCAACCTGGCCCGCGGGTTTGTACACGCAGTGGATGGCAAACCCGGGCACAGGTGGAATCTCATTGGGAATGAGGATCTGTTGCACCGTGCGCGCCGACTCCATCTCACCGGCGAGACGTTCTTCGTCGCGGCGGGATCGAGCGAAACGCAAGGGCAGGACCGCGACCACCGCGATAAGCATCACCATGTCCGCGAGGTCATTGACCGAAAATGGAAAGGGCCGGCGAGAAACTTCGAAGAACCATTGGAAATCGTGATAGACCCAGGTATGGCCTGATCCGCCCAACGCAGTGAGTAGGATGACGGCCAGCCAACACAGGTAGCAGAAGGCCACAGGTATGAGCATCAACTGTGCGTCTGGCACTCCTCGGGTTGCTTTCTGGTACAAGAGCCCGAGAATGTAGCAGAAGTAGGCGACCAAGGCAAGCGCCCAGATGAGATCGAATTGGACCAGGCCGATCCACCCCATCCTGGATGCCAGCTGCCCCAGAATCGTCACAACTGGTGCCGCCGCGGCGGCCCAGAAGAGCCAGTTCTTACGCCCCTTCAAAATGGTGAAGATGAAGAGCAGGAAGAAAAACCAGCTGGCCGCCGATAAAGCTGCATCCAGCCAGAAGATGACCCACCCGGGCGTAGGATGAAAGCGGGCATAGTCGATGACCAGATGGTCCAGACCGGTCAGCAGCTCATATATACCAAACCAGAGATACTCACGATCCTGTGGCCGCATCCAGAACAGAAACAGCCCTGCAAAAGCGGCCAGGAGGTTCATCAGCATCAGCACATTGCCTGAACTGCTGGACCAGAATCTCCCCCATGCGTCATAGGTCTGTTGAGTTCTGAGAGCGTCGAGCTTGCCCACGCGTGTGCTGGAGGTGGGACCGCCGCTCACCCCCTTCGGGAATAGTGGCCAGTGCCACACCCGGATTGCGAAGGTAACGGCATGGCCCGGTGAGGGAAGATCGGGGGGAAGGGCAAAGATCTGATCAAAGCCGGCAACGTATTCGGCGTGCGGTGGCATCCCTCCAAACTGACCGACCAACCTGGTATCAGCGAAGACCTGATAGCTGGTAAGCAACCGCGGCAGGAGAATCGCCCAGGGCCCGTGTTCATCGGGTAGGAGAACCTTGAAGCGGTACCAGGCAAAGCCCGTGTAGCCCTTATATCCTTGTTCCCCCCAGCCAGTGTTGGAACGAAGCAGTGGCCATGAAGAGTCGTCGAAATCCGGCTTCGCCCATCCGAGTTTGCCGTCCGGGTCATCGCCGGGATGGAAACGCCACACTCCGTTGAGCGAAATGATGGGTTCCCGGTCACGCTGGAAATCAAAAGTAGCCGGAACTTGCATGGATGTCTGCGCATTGAGGCGGGGGGAGGAGCAACATTCAAGCAGAAGGACTGAAAGGCAAAGGCAGACAAGATAACGAAGATATAGATGGGAAGGTAAGATCGGCGTCTGGCTGATCCGCTTCGGTTGAATGTCTCGCGCCGGAGCGAGCTGCCTTGTGCGGCGTTTCACCGCGAAAATCTTCGGAGACAGCCGCCCATTCCAAATTCCGTGCATGGTAGGCCGTAGTATCGCGCTAGCGTCCAACTTGGGTCAAACTCATTGCGGAGGGTGTGACCAGACGGGAATGACCCTATGTCACTGAGTGCAAACGATCATGACGGAGTTGCCCGAGACGTCTGGAGGCGCGCTCCCGCGCCCCAAGGCAGGGGATGCGGTTTGCTTTGTGGGAAGGCATGAGTCGTACGATCGAATATCGCAAATTGGCCGCGGCTGAGAACCATGCAGTCCTGTTGGAGGCCTCGAGTCTTACAGCTGGTTCCCATCAGAGTTCGTTTCTTTTCCGGAACCCAGTCGAATGGCTGGAGGCACGAGAGCTTAGCGAACTTCCAGGGTTCTTCCAGAGACTTGAGGCAGCTCGCGCCCAAGGATTGTGGAGCGCGGGCTACTTCAGCTATGAGTGCGGCTATCACTGGGAGCCGAGGGCAGCCCTCGACTTTATACCCAACCAGGAAGACTTGCCGCTGGCCGCATTCGGCCTCTATTTGGCGCCTACCATATTCACCGCCGACCCGAGTTCCTCTGGGCTTGCGCACGGCGTAGAAAACCCTTCCCTTGGTATCTCTTGTGAGGACTTTGAGCAAAAAATCAGAATTGTCCACAGCTACATCGAAGCTGGGGATACCTACCAGGTAAATCTAACGGATCAGGTGCAAGCGCGATATCCCGGAAGCGCGCTGGAGCTATTTGCTCACATGATGGAAGCCCAGCCTGTTGAGTTTGGGGCGCTGTTGCGGCTTGGCGATCGTTTCATTCTTTCTGCCTCCCCGGAACTGTTCTTTCGGGTTCAGGGACGGCACATCATCGTTCGCCCCATCAAGGGAACCGCACCCAGAGGGCGGGATGCCCAGGAAGATGCGACACGAATGGAGGCTCTGGCCAACGACGAGAAGAATCGTGCCGAGAACCTTATGATCGTGGATCTCATGCGGAGTGATCTTGGACGTGTTGCAGAGACCGGCAGCGTACGTGTCGGCAAGTTATTTGCAGTCGAGCGGCTTCCCTCGCTGCTGCAAATGAGCACCGAGATCACCGCAACCGTCAGGAGCGATGTCACTCTATACATGCTCTTCGCCAGCCTGTTTCCATCCGGCTCCATTGTCGGGGCTCCCAAGGTAAGGACGATGCAGCTTATCCAAGAGCTGGAAGGGCGGCCTCGTGGTGTGTACACGGGTTCGATTGGGTACTTTGCTCCCAACGGCGAAAGCGCGTTCAGCGTCGCGATACGAACCGCAGTGCTGCAAGGGGAACACCTGCACATGGGAGTCGGGGCCGGTATAACGTACGACTCCGTCGCCAGGGAAGAGTATCAGGAGTGCAAGCTGAAGGCCGAGTTCCTCAAAGACAACAGCTTCGCCCTCATCGAAAGCATGCGTTGTGAAGCAGGGAAGTGCCTGCTACTGCCGCTGCACCTTGAACGGCTTCAGGCCTCCGCAGATTATTTTGGTTTTCGCTTCCTCCGTGCAGAACTCATTGCGGCGATCGAGAGTGCCATGCGCGAATCGTCTGATCGAAGTGCGTCGAAGCTGCGCTTGGAACTTGAACGGGATGGAAGCTGGACCCTATCGGAGTTGGGAGCGCTCGAGGAGGAACCGGAGCTGTCCAGGGCAATGCTTTGGCCGGAACCCGTACAGTCGGGTGATCGCTTTCTGCGCCACAAGACGACAAGGCGAGCTCTGTACAACCATGCTGCGCAAGTCTCGCGTGAGCGAGGCTATGTGGACGCGATCTTCCAAAATGAGCGAGGGATCGTGACCGAAGGGGCGATCAACAACATCGTAGTGAAGCACGGGGATTGCTGGCTGACTCCGCCGGTCGATGCAGGTGTTCTTCCAGGGGTTTACAGAACATCCTTGCTCAAGAGAATGCCTGAAATCCAGGTAGTGGAGTTCTCAGTGGAGCTGCTGCTTGCTGCGGATGAGGTCTGGCTAACAAACGCGGTACGTGGGATGCGGCGTGTGGTTATCGAAAGTTGATAGGTGCGTGAGAACCTACTGATTGCAAAATGAGTCCCGGAGGGACGGCTGAACTTCAGAGCTGTCCAAATTAGCGGATTAGCTTGCTTTTTGACGATGTAACTTGTTGATTGCTTTGAAGAGAGCTTGGCAGAGCAAAATCGGGTTGCTTCTTTGAGCGGCTGCTGTCTAAATGGCAACGAGTTTTGAGTTGTGTTGATGAACGAAGGGCACGGGTTTAGCCGTGCCACATAGCACTCTCCATCATGAGGGCTTCAGCCCCTGAGGTACGTCTTTCCCCATCGTTTGTGGCGAACTCTGCGCGGAAAGAGATGACTTCGCCCTCCAGCTTTCGAAAAGCGT
>Ga0182024_10011081_pt1 | contig 18203 bp, 15 predicted proteins | sample P32metaG_FD_120480 | JGI IMG/M metagenome (GOLD analysis project Ga0182024, IMG submission 120480) | Permafrost microbial communities from Stordalen Mire, Sweden - P3-2 metaG (Illumina Assembly) | ecosystem: Environmental > Terrestrial > Soil > Wetlands > Permafrost | place: Sweden: Stordalen... | reverse complement strand
TTTGCGGGGGTGGCGCAACAGTGTCGCTTTTTCCCGTGATGTGATCGACGTAGCACTTCTCATGCACGGGGTTACCCGTTTCGTCGCAAGGGTCTACTGCCAAATCTACGGGCTCGGAACATATTACGCAGTGGTGCATGGCCATAAAATACCTCATACTTTGAAGAGCATAGGCTCTAGTAGTGCCGCAAGGCTGTGCAATACGGCTCATAGTCTGCGTCCTAACTGTGCTCCATTAACATGATTAACAGTGTTTTCAGGTCTTATTGGCGTCATCCATGGCCCTGTAAGCTGTTGAATTACTGTTTTCCGAAAATTCAAATCCTACTGTGCCCACCAAATCCTACCTTCTCCGATCGACTGTTTTGACGCATCTCGAAGAGTTTCAGCCCTCAAAATTACGTTGATACATTTCCTCCGGGGTTTTGCGCTGGACTGCTGTTGCGGAAATGGTGCGCTCGCTCTAGAATCCGTTTCGCATTTAGGGGTCGTCTTTGTTAGACGATCAAAAGTTAAAAAGATGAAATAGCTGATCAAAAGTCAGCCGATCAAAAACTATAGGAGGAGTATGAGAACAAGAACAATCGTGTTGTCGCTGCTTACGTGCTTCGTCGCTCTCACGCTGTGCTTTGCTGCCGACAATGTGAACATGGGAACGTGGAAACTTAACGAAGCCAAGTCAAAGTTCAGCGAAGGGATGCCGAAAAATACCAAGGTTACCTACGAGGCCGCTGGGGATAAGATCAAAGCCACGGTGGATGGCGTCGATGCGAAGGGCAATCCGACGCACAACGAGTGGACGGGGAAATTCGATGGGAAAGATTATCCGGTTACGGGCGATCCCACTTCGGACACGCGTTCCATTAAGCAGATCGACGATCACAAACTTGACTTGACGGTCAAGAAAGACGGGAAAGTTACGATGACGGGGAAGATCGTCGTCGCCGCCGACGGTAAAAGCCGCACCCTGACTACTACGGGGACGAACGCGGCGGGCAAGAAAGTCACCAGCACCTGGGTTTACGACAAGCAGTAGACAAGCAATAAGAGACATCCCTTCCGCTACTTTAGTATGGCGGAAGGGTAATTCAGTCCGTTGTTGTGTGGCGCGGGCGCCCCCGCCCGCGGGCTTGCAGCGTATCAGCCATCAACGCGGGCGAGGGCGCCCGCGCTACACAAAAATAGCTAGAAGCTACGGCATCGTTAGCCGCTCTCCCGTCTAATGTTGATCTAAGCTGAGCTGATCGTTTCGCGATCACAGGCGCACCTTGGTTGCCGCTTCAAAATTCAGTATCGTTTTTACTTCGGCTTTACACCATTTTTACCTCACTCACCTCGCTGCCCGGCTCTAATCAATTGAGAGCGGTTGACTTCAATTGAAAGAGGAAACGAAAAATGAAAAGATATTCGGTGTGGGTTTGGGCGCTGGTTCTTGGCGCAGCAGCAGTAGGGATCGCGAACGAAGGAGTGGTTATGGCGAATCAAAACAAAGCTGGTGTTGGTAATAGTAATGATAATGAGCAGCCGCTCAGCAGCGCAGCATATCGCGATGGGCTCTATCTAGGTAAACGCGCCGCTGAGCGCGGGGATTCCGTTCACGTCGCTACTGGGCGATGGGCCCGGGAATCCGATCGCGTGCTTTTTGCTTCTGGCTACGACCAGGCATTTCGTGAAGTGGCGGGACGTAACCAGAATGTAGACGCGGAAAAAGCAAACGTCGCGGCGTATCGCGATGGGCTTTACCTTGGCAAGCTTGATTCCGAGCGGGGAGATGATCCGCACGTGGCGGTCGGACGTTGGTCGAACGCGAGCCATCGCACCGCTTTCGCCGAAGGATATAGCGAGGGATACACGGGCGGCGATACGACTCGAACTGCGCAGAATAAACTTCGCCTCGCCCAGAACATTCGCTGAGAGTTCCTCTTCTTTGAGCAACGGATTGGACTGGGCCGCCGCACGTCGGCGTATTGTTGGAATGGCATGGGCAGAAATAAGTTTCCCTCGAAGGACCGGCTGCTGACGTGGGCACATCTTGCGAGTCTGCGGCAGAAACTCGAAGTTGATCCCAAGAAACCGCAATTCTTCGTTACGGTTCAGGGATTGGGATATAAGATCCTACCTTGAACGTCGCTGCACTTAATAACCCTTGCCGCTCAAACTAACTTCTTTCCTCGTAGGAAATGCTAAGATTTCCGGCATGCCTCTGCGCAGCAAACTGAAAAAAGCCAGCCATGCGGCGGGAAAGATAGTTCGCGGGCGCAAGGGTGAGACTCGCACTGCGGCGGAGTTGGTAATTATCACCGGCATGAGCGGGTCGGGGAAGGCTTCGGCGCTCAAGGCGTTCGAAGACCTCGGCTATTATTGCGTCGATAATCTGCCGGTCGAGTTGATTCCGCGCTTCGCCGAACTGGCGCTGCAGTCGGGCGAAATTCCGCGCACGGCGCTAGTCGTTGATGTGCGCGAGGGCACGCAACTAGACAAGCTTCCCACGATTCTTAAGTCGGTGAAGCGGACGATTGCCACGCGCGTCATTTATCTAGAAGCGAGCGATGAGGCGCTGGTGCGGCGTTTCAGCGAGACGCGGCGTCCGCATCCGCTGGGTACCGGCTCGACGGTGCGGGCCTCGCTGCGGGAAGAGCGGCAGCATCTGCGGGCGCTGCGCAAGATTGCCGACTTCGTCATTGATACTTCCAAGTTCAATGTCCACGAACTGCGTGCGCATCTGACGGATCGCTTCAAGACGCAATCGGGGACGCAGCAAACGATTCTCGTTTCCTGCGTAAGCTTTGGATACAAACACGGGCTGCCGGACGATGCGGACCTGGTGTTTGATGTGCGCTTTCTTCCCAATCCTCATTTTGTGCCGGAGTTTCGGGCGCTGACGGGACGCGATCCGCGGGTCGCCAAATATATTCGATCGTTCCCGCAGACGCGCGAATTTATTAATCGCATCTCTGAGTTGCTGATTTATTTGCTGCCGCACTACATTCATGAGGGCAAAAGTTATCTGACCATTAGTTTCGGATGCACTGGCGGACAGCACCGCTCGGTGATGATCGCGGAAGAGGTAAATGCGCGACTGCGCAAGGCGGGATACAAGGTGAAGGTCGTGCACCGGGATAGCCCGAAATAAGTGCACAACTTACATCTGTAGAGACGGGGCTTGCCCCGTCTCCTTCCGCGGGCAGGAAACGACGAAAGACAAAGACGAGCGATAAACGGGACGACGCGCGGGGAGACGCGGCGAGCCGCGTCTCTACAGAAAAAGACAGGTAGAATTGCATTTATACGCATGGCAACCCCCACTGTGACGGACCCGAAGAGTGAAGCCACATCGGCAAGGTCGCGTCCGATCCGACGATTGTTACGCTACGTTTTGCCTTACTCCTGGATTCTTATTTCCTCCGTGACCCTGATGGCGCTAGTTGGCCTGCTGGACGCAGGGCGAGTTCTGCTCATTGGCCCGATTTTCGACCGCGTGCTGAATCCCGGCTCGCAGGGCAGAACAATACAACTCTTCAAACTTCCGGGTACCGGACGGTTTTTAAACTTGCAGGAAATAGTACCCTCCCATTTTCAAAATCCTTGGACAGTCGTTGCGTTTGCTCTTGTCGCGGCCACTGTGTTGAAGGGGATCTTCGACTACGCCGGAACTTATCTCGTGAACTACGCTGGGTTTGGGATGATTACGGACCTGCGCGACGACTTGTACAATGCCATCCTGCGCAGTTCGGCGGCGTTTTTTGCGAAACATACGACCGGGACATTGCTATCGACTTTAGTGAACGACATTGAGCGGGTGCAATACGCCATGTCGGGCGTGCTCGCGGAATTTTTGCAGCAATTTTTCACTTTGATATTTACGGCGGGGGTTGTGGTTCTGCTCGGAGGAAAGCTGGCTTGGGTACTGCTGCTTTTTGTTCCGGTAATTTTGTATTCCTCACGAAGAATCGGTCGGCAGGTTCGCAGTACGACTCGCGGCGGGCAGGACAAGCTGGCGGAGATCCAGAACATTCTTCATGAAACGATAACCGGGAACCGGATCGTCAAGGCGTTCGGCATGGAGAACTGGGAGTTGGAACGATTCAGGACAGCGGCGCGGCGCCTGTTTCGGGCCAATCTCCGGCTGGTCGCCGCCTTTGCTATCAGCTCTCCGCTGATGGATATTCTTGGGTCCGTAGCCATTGCCTTGCTGCTGCTGATGGGCCGAAATCAGATCAATAATCACGTTTTTACGGCGGGAACATTTCTTGCTTTCATCGTCGCGGTCTTCAAACTTTACGATCCGGTGCGCAAGTTCGCGCTCTTCAATAATAATTTTCAGCAAGCGGTCGGGGCGTCGTCCGAAATTTTTCGTTTCATGGATATGGAAGACGAAGTTCGGGAAAAGCCGGCCGCGAAACGCATGGGGAAGTTTGCGCGAGTAATCCGCTTTGAAGATGTTTCTTTTTCTTATGCGAATCTGGAAGACTCGCCATTTGTGCTGCATGACATTAATTTGGAAGTAAAAGCAGGCGAGGTGCTGGCGATTGTGGGATCAAGCGGAGCCGGCAAGAGCACGCTGGTGCATTTGATTCCACGATTTTTTGACGTCAGCGGCGGCCGCATTTTGATTGATGATCAGGATGTGCGGGATGTGACGCTGGACTCGCTGCGCTCGCAGATTGGGATTGTGACGCAGGAGACGGTGTTGTTCAACGATACGGTGAGAAACAATATTGCTTACGGGCAGCCGCATGTGTCGCAAAAAAAAGTGGAAGAGGCGGCGCGGATGGCGCGGGCTCACGAATTTATTCAGGCGCTCCCTGAAGGCTATGACACGATGATCGGGGAGCGCGGCGTGCGGCTTTCCGGAGGCGAAAGGCAGCGCATCGCGATTGCGCGCGCGATCCTGAAAAATGCGCCGATCCTGATATTGGACGAGGCCACGTCGGCGCTGGATAGCGAGTCCGAATCACTAGTGCAGGCGGCACTGCAAGATTTGATCAGCGGGCGTACTGTGTTTGTGATTGCGCACCGCCTCTCAACCGTGCGCCGCGCCGATCGAATTGTGGTTCTGGATAATGGCACGATCAGCGATATCGGTGCGCATGAAGAGCTGATGCAAAAGTTGGGAACATACCGGCGGCTTTATGAATTGCAGTTTGCCGAAGCCGATGCGCCTCGCGTAACAAGTGTTCCGCAATAGAATTGTGCCGCAGTAAGATTGTGCGAAAGTAGTTCCACCGATTCAAGGTATTGACGCCATGCCGCTTCGTTCGATGACGGGATTCGCGCAGGTCAGGGGGCAGGTGAGTGCTCAGTTGGCATTCGCGCTTTCACTGAAGGCGGTGAATCATCGTTTTCTTGATATTCACTTTCGCCTGCCGTCAGATACCGATTCGCTGGAAATGAAGTTGCGGCGGATCCTAAAAGAGAAGATGGCACGCGGCCACGTCGAAGTGATTCTGAATCTGGATCGCTCTGGAATGAATGGGGTCGCGTTGAATCGGCAGTTGATTGCGGGCTACGTGCAGGCGTTTCGCGCGGCCGCCGATGAATTCGGAGTTCATGGCGAGCCCGATCTCAACGTGGTGCTGCGAATGCCCGGAGCCATGGATGCAGGCGCTGAAAGATCAGGCCAAGAGCTGGAAGCTGCCGTGATGGCGAAAGCGGAAGAAGCGATCTCGGGGTTGAATGAGATGCGCGAAGAAGAAGGCCGCAGCATTAACACCGAGTTGCGGGCGCGCATGGCGGGCGTAGAAAAGGCGGCGGCGGGCGTGGAAGCACATCGGGCAACTGTGTTGCGCAGCTACTCGGACCGGTTGCAGTCACGCATTCAGGAATTGTTAGGCACTCAGGTTGAGAAGGAAAGAGTGCTGCAGGAAGTGGCGGTGCTGGTGGATCGCAGCGACATTCAGGAAGAATTGGTTCGCCTCAACGCGCACGTGAAGCATTTTATTGGCTTGCTCGACCAGGGCGGCGAAGTGGGAAAGAAAATGGATTTCCTGCTCCAGGAGATGAACCGCGAAGCGAATACTTTGCTCTCGAAGACTTCCGGGCTGGCGGGCGAGGCGTTGAAGATTACCGAGATGGGGTTGCTGATGAAGTCAGAGATCGAAAAATCGCGCGAGCAGGTCCAGAACCTCGAATGAGTATCGTATACATTGTTTCGGCGCCGTCAGGGTCGGGCAAATCCACGCTGGTAACTAAACTGTTTGAGACAGTTAGGCAGTTGGATTTTTCGATTTCGTATACGACGCGACGGCCGCGTGGCAGCGAACAGAGTGGCAAGGAGTATTTCTTTGTCTCCAAGCCGGAATTTGAAACCATGATTGCGGCGCACGAATTTCTGGAGCACGCTGAAGTCTTCGGAAATTATTACGGCACGGCGCGAAGGTTCCTGCGCCAAGCGGAATCACATGGCAATGACCTTTTGCTCGACATCGATGTACAGGGCGCAAGCCAGATTAAAGGGAAAATTCCGCAGGCGGTGAGCATTTTTATTCTTCCTCCCGACCGGGAGAAATTGGAGTGGCGGCTGCGGAATCGGGGACTGGATTCCGATGAAGTCATCCGTCGCCGGTTGGACACGGCCCGACGTGAGATTGAGAATTATGAGAAATACGACTATATATTAGTAAACAACCTGCTCCAGCAATCCGCCGATGAGCTAAAAGACATAGTGTTGGCGGAGCGATTGCTGCGAAGTGGGGCAAAGCCTACCCCAGAGGAAGCGCGGCGAATAAAGACCGCTCAGGCTTGCCGATTGGAACAAGCGCGCGAGAGGGTGCAACCGATTCTGGCCTCGTTTAACCCGCAAGAGGTAAAGTGAAATTGGGGGAGAGAAAAATATGAAGCTGGTAGAAGGGTTCGACAGCAACTATCGCTACATTCTGGTAGCGGCGCGACGGGCACGGCAACTGCAGGGTGGAGCGCCTCCGGTAATCGATACCGGCTCGCGCAAACCTTGCCGCATCGCGCAGGATGAAATCAAGGCGGGCAAGGTGAAATGGCTAATACCCGAGATTCCGAAATTGCCGGTGTTGGCGGCCACTGAAAGTCTGAACAAAGTCTTCCTCGAAGACGCGTAGACCCGCGTGGTTCTAGTTTCGTATCAGGATATCGCTAGCCTGATACCATCGGAGCCCCTTTAGGGGCTCAGTCAGCGGCGGCTATTCTGAAAGGATAGCCTGCGTCTTTGTGCTATGAAAATTGCGCTTGGCGTCTCCGGTGGAATCGCGGCGTATAAGGCGGCAGAGATCGTCCGCCTTCTTCAAGACCGTGGCGTTCGCGTGCAGGTCGTAATGACCGCCGCAGCGCAGGAGTTCGTTCGTCCTCTCACCTTCGCAGCGCTCTCAGGAGAAAAAGTAATTACAAATATGTTCGGCTCGCCTGATACCGAGGCGAACGTCGACTCGGCCATCGAACATATTGCGGTGGCGCAATCGATCGACGCGCTGCTCGTGGCCCCGGCAACTGCCGATGTGCTGGCGCGCTTTGCGCAGGGCATCGCCAACGATTTTCTCTCTACTCTTTATCTCGCGACCACCGCGCCGGTGGTTGTGGCTCCCGCAATGAACGTTAACATGTGGAATCATGCGGCTACGCAGGCGAATCTGGCTGTCCTGCGGCAGCGTGGGGTTCGCATCGTTGAGCCGGGCGAGGGTTATCTCGCCTGTGGGATGACCGGGTCGGGGCGACTGGCGGAGAACGAAGCGATTATTGGGGCGGTGATGGAAGCGCTTGGCGCCTCGCAAGATTTGGCGGGCGAGACAGTGCTGATTACTGCGGGGCCGACGCGGGAGAAGATCGATCCGGTGCGCTATTTAACCAACCGGTCGAGCGGGCGCATGGGATACGCGCTGGCCGAGGCGGCGCTTCGGCGCGGGGCGCGCGTGCTGCTGGTGAGCGGGCCGACGGCGATTGCCGCTCCGGGCGGGGCGGAGTTGACGCGAGTAGAGACGGCTTCGGAGATGCATGCCGCCGTTTTGAGATTGCTTCCTGAGAGCACCGTCGTCATCAAGACGGCAGCGGTGGCGGACTTCCGGCCAAAAGCGGCAGCGGGACAGAAGATCAAGCGCAAAGGCGAAGTCACGCTGGAACTGGAACCGACCGAAGATATTTTGTCGGAGGTGGCCCGCCGTAAAACTTCGCAGCTCGTTGTTGGATTTGCCGCCGAGACGGAGAACGTTCTGGAAAACGCGCGCGAAAAGCTGGCTTCGAAATCGCTCGACCTGATTGTGGCGAACGACGTTTCACGCGAAGGCATTGGCTTCGACTCCGATCGTAATGCGGTCACCATCATCTCGAATAGCGAAGTGATTGAGGTTCCTGAAACCTCGAAGTGGGAAGTTGCGCACCGGATGCTCGACCAAGTTGTGAAATTACGAAAGCGCTCAGGCGTTACATCCCCCTAGCGCTTTCCCCCCGTGCCCTCTGTTCCCCTAGCGCTTTCCCTCTCTTACCCTAATGACGTCCTGTTCCCCTGTGACCGCTGTTCCCCTGTGACCTCTGTGGTAAAGATCTTCGTGCGCACCATTCAAACCCCAGTTCGTCAAACTTTGTGCGATTTTTTGCATGATTTGGTTTCCCTCTCATGAAAGTTGCTATTCTTATCCGCAATGCCCCGCACGCTTGACCCTGAACTCTGCCACGCCCTCGCCGCGCGAATCCGCTATTACAACGAAATGGGAATTCACGACTTCTACCGGCGGCCGCCGTTGGTGGGATCGGTTGCGGTGCAGCAACCTTCGATCGACGTTTCAGAACATTCATCAGAACACACGACTGAACCAGGAGAAGAGATGAGTCCACGAAAGGCCATTGCTGCTGCAACGGCGGTTGTTGACGAAGCTATTCTCGAGCCAATCTCTTTGAAGCCTGAGCAGAGCGTGAGCGATCCGGTGCAAGCGCTGAAGATAATTCGCGAAGACCTGGGCGACTGCACGCGTTGCGTCCTGCATAAGCAGGGGCGGAAGCAGATTGTGTTTGGCGTGGGGAATCCGAACGCAGAGTTGATGTTCGTCGGCGAAGGCCCTGGCGCCGATGAAGACGAAAAAGGCGAGCCGTTCGTTGGGCGCGCCGGACAACTGCTGAATAACATGATCAAGGCCATGGGTATTCAGCGGGAGGATGTGTATATCGCAAACATCGTGAAGTGCCGTCCGCCGGGAAATCGTCAGCCGGAGCGTGATGAGTGCGCTACCTGCTCGCCCTTTTTGATGCGGCAGATCGCGGTGGTGAAACCGAAGGTGATCGTCGCGCTCGGGGCGACGGCAGCCAAGACTCTGCTCGGGATGAACTCTTCGATGATGCAACTGCGGGGTCGCTTTTACGACTTCAAGCCTACCGGAGTTTTGAGCAACGATCCGAACTGGGATGGTTGCAAATTAGCCGTAACCTATCATCCAGCATTCTTATTGCGCGATCCGCGGCAGAAGGGCGAGGCCTGGAAAGACTTGCAGATGGTGATGAAAGAGTTGGGCATGAAAGCGCCAAAACCAACCACGTAGCGGCGGACGCATTCGTCCGCCAGAGTTTTAAACTTTTGTCATCCTGAGCGAAGTCGAAGGACCCCTACTCCACCCCACCGCGCCCGCGTCGCCCAGAAATTCATAAGGGTCGCCTGACCAGTTGCGGCGCTTGCCGATGCGCGCAGTCATTGGTGAAATATCTTGCTGCCGACACGAGGCGATAAGCGTAGGGGTCCTTCGACTCCGCAAAACGCTTCGCTTCGCGAATCGTTCTGCTACGCTCAGGATGACAACTCTTGCTATTTTTTCTCTTTCATGGCTCTTTTTTGCGACGTCGCCCTCGCCGTGCCGCTTGACATGGCGTTCACCTACGCCATTCCTCCAGGCATGGAGCCGGTTGTAGGCGGGCGTGTGCTGGTGCCGTTTCGGCAGCAGCGCCTGTCGGGCATTGTCGTCGAAGTGCATGATCGTCCTCCTCAAGTTAAAGCTTCCCAGATAAAAAAAGTTATTGAAGCGCTTGATCTCTCTCCCGTGCTTGATGAACAACTTTTGAAATTGGGAAAGTGGATCGCCGATTACTATCTCGCTCCCATCGGCGAGGTGTTTCGGACGATGTTGCCGCTTGCGGCAGAATTTAAGCGGGCGGTTTCGTATCGCATCACTGATGAGGGACGAATGGCTCTGCATCTGGCGGGAGAATCGGGATCTCCGGCGCGGTCGAAGCGTACTCCCGAACAGCAATTGGTTGAATTTCGCGTGCTCGATCATTTGTCGGAGCGGGAGAGTGTGAGCGAGGCGAGTTTGCGCGGTGGGACTCGGGTTTCAAGGTCACTCCTTGCTGGCATGGTGCGGAAGAAATGGATTGCGCGCGAGGATGTTTCGGCGAAACGGGATGCGGCGCGACTGGTGAAGATCGCGGTGCTGGTTGCAGCGGGGGCTGTCGAGCTCCGCTCGCCCCGGACGGGCGAGGGCGCCCGTCCCCACACGAGCAGAGCAAAGCAGCTTAATCTGAATCAGCAGACGTTAATTGACACGCTTGCAGCCTCTGGCGGTCGAGTGCCGGTGGAGGCGCTGCGCGGATTGGAGGTCCCGCGCACCACGCTTGGCACGTTGGTGCGACGAGGATTGATTGAGCTTGTCGATGAGCCGCAGGCTCTCACCACTTCGAAGCTTAAGCCGCGGCAGTCTCCGTTTGAATTTGAGTTTAGTGCTGCACAAAAGGAAGCGTTGCACAAAATTGGAGAAGCTGTGGCCTCCCGCAAATTCAGTGGCCTGCTGCTGCACGGCATCACGGGTTCGGGCAAGACTGCGGTGTATCTGGCGTGCATGCGGCAGGTGCTGGACTCAGGCCGGTCTTCGATTTTGCTGGTGCCCGAAATCGGGCTCACACCAGCCGTGGCGGCTGATCTGCACCAAATATTCGGCGATGAAGTCGCCATCCTGCATTCGGGATTGTCGAATGCCGAGCGCGCCGAGCAGTGGCATCGCATACGCCGCGGCGAGGCGCGGGTGGTGGCGGGGACGCGGTCGGCCGTATTTGCTCCTGTCAGCGATCTGGCGCTCATCATTGTCGACGAGGAGCAGGATTCTTCTTACAAGCAAGAGGAGACGCCGCGCTATCACGCGCGCGACGTGGCCGTGATGCGTGCGAAGATGGCGGGTGCGGCGGTGGTTTTGGGCTCGGCTACTCCTTCGCTGGAGTCTTATTACAACGCCAAGAAAAATAAATATGCGCTGGTCGAGTTGCCGGACCGCGTCGAGAAGCGTCCATTGCCCGAAGTTGAGATAGTCGACATGCGGCAGGAATTTCAGGAGACGGGGAAGGAGCAGGTGATCTCGCGCAAGCTAGCGGAGGAGATTCGCGAGCGGCTCGAGAAAAAAGAACAGGTCATGGTGCTGCTCAACCGGCGCGGATATTCTCCCGTGGTTCTGTGCCGTGCTTGCGGAAAGAGTTTGCAGTGCGAGAATTGCGCCGTCTCCATGACGCATCACAAGCGCGAGCACAAGATGGAATGCCACTACTGCGGGCATGTGGCGAAGATTCCTGAAAAGTGCGCGCAGTGCGGCAGCGAGTACGTTTATTTTGTCGGGACGGGATCAGAAAAGTTAGAGGAGTTGCTCCACGGGATGTTTCCGCAGGCTCGCATTGGCCGCCTCGATCGCGACACTGTGCGCGGCCGAGAAGATTTCGAACATGCACTGAATGCACTGAATGAAGGCGCGCTCGACATGCTCGTCGGCACCCAGATGATCGCCAAGGGGCATGACATCCACGGTGTGACATTGGTTGGCGTGGTTGGAGCGGACATGGCGCTGGGGTTGCCGGATTTTCGGGCGGCGGAGAGAACGTTTCAACTGCTCACGCAAGTTGCGGGACGGGCGGGACGCGGGAATTCTCCGGGCAAAGTTGTACTGCAAACTTATTTTCAGGATCACTATGCGGTGCAGTTTGCGGCGCGGCATGACTTTGCCGGGTTCTATGACAAAGAATTGCAATTTCGAGCGTGGATGCACTATCCGCCCTATAGTGCGATTGCAAATGTCCTGATTCGTTCCGAGAAATTGGATGACGCGTTGACCTGGTCGGGCGAACTGGGGCGTTGGTTTGAGAAAACTCGGCATGAAGGGATTCGCGTGCTGGGACCGGCGGCGGCTCCGATCACGCGGTTGAAGCGGGATTATCGTTATCACTTTATTTTGAAGTCTCCGAGCCGCGAGAAGATGAATGCGCTTCTGCGCGGAATGCTGGCCGAAGTGGCAGCGCGGAAGATTCCGCGGACGCAGGTGATTGTGGACGTGGATGCGGTGTGGCTGATGTAGAGGACATTAGAGGACAGCGAAGTGTGGTGGACGGGCGAGGACGCCCGTCGCTCCACTGCTTGTTGTTGAAAATTATTTTCGGTGCAGCAGGTGCTGCACTCCGTCCCGCAAATCGCGCAGCGTCTGGCGGCTTCCGTCGCGAATGTCAGGCCAGACTTCCAACCCCGAGCTGTGAGTGAAGGGAGCAGGCGTGAAGCTTAGGACCAGCATCAACGCCGCGCACAGGGCCAGCGCCCGACGGCGTCCGGTGACGCTGGGATAGCGTGGGACGCGCGGATGCCGGGCGGTTAGGGCTAGTAGAACGGCCCAGAGAAACCAGCCAGTCCACATATGTTTCCCCAACGGGATGAGCGCGAAAACCGTCAGTAGCGAAATCCATTTATGAAACTTCGGCGTGATGGAGAAGATAATATGCCCACCATCGAGCTGCCCTCCCGGCAAAAGATTAAGGGCGGTGGCGAAAAATCCAACCCACGCGGCGGCGGCGATGGGATGCAGCGAGAGTCCGGACAGTGGCACGCTGATGTGCAACAAATTGGCAGCCAGATAAAAGGCTAGCGGGAATCCGAGTTGCAGTTCCGACAATGGCGATGAATGCACCACCGGCTGCGAGAGTGACAACCCCACGACAAGAGCAACACAGGCGGGGATGAAACCGGCGATAGGCCCGGCGATCCCGATATCGAAAAGTGCCGCGCGAGATGGGATCGGGCTCTTGATGCGAATAAAGGCGCCGAGCGTCCCAATCAAACTTGGAAATGGCACAAAAAATGGCAGAGTCGCAAAGACGCGGTAATGGCGTGCGTACAGGTAATGCCCCATCTCGTGCGCGAACAGGATAAACATCAGGGTCAGGGAGAAGGGCAGGCCCATTAGCAGGTTTGCGGGATGGGCGGCGATCCAGCTAATGGGGAACAACGATAGGGTGTCGTCGTTTAATGAGAATACCGGTTGGTGATGCTGGAAGTAGAACTCCATCCGCGCGCCAACGACCATGGTGCTGCATAGGGTCAGGAGCAGGAATAATAGATATAGCCACCAGCGTTGCCGCGGCGGCGGGATGACCCAGACACCAGGCTGAGATGGCTGCTCCAATTCGAGGGCAGACGGAGATGAGGAAGTGATTTCGGACATACGAAACTGAGGTCAGAGGTTTGAGGTCAGATTGCAAAGGTTGTAACTTCTACAATTTTACCTCTGCCCTCTGCAATCGCGAGAGGCTAGTCGATCGATTGCAGTTCTTTGCCGGGCTTGAAGCGGACGGCTTTCCCTGGCGGAATGGAAACTTCGGCGCCGGTGCGCGGGTTTCGTCCGATGCCGGTCTTTCGGGGGCGGACGTTGAACACTCCGAAACCGCGCAGTTCGATGCGATCTCCAGTGGAGAGCGCTTTCTTCATGCTTTCGAAGACGGTTTCGACGGCGAGCTCCGCCTTGGTCTTGGTGATCCCGGTGCGGTTGACCACTTCGTTGATGATGTCGAGCTTAATCACGCGCCGTCTCCGATCATTCGAGGATTTTGTGCCTCAAGTCATTGATGCTAAGGGGGATAGAGAAGATTGTCAATGGGGGCTATTGTCTCGTAAGATAACTGCACCAGCCGAAGACATTTTGTCATTTTGTAATTCGGAAATTTTATATGGGCGAGTGGGAATTCGCGCCTGTACGCAAGCGCTTTAAAATTACCAGATTACAAAATTACCCAATTACCAAATCCCAAGGAGTTTCATGATCAAGAGTGACCGCTGGATCCGGCGCATGGCGCAGGAACACGACATGATTAATCCGTACTCGGAGAAGCAGGTGAGCGCGGGAGTGATTTCTTACGGCGTGTCGAGTTACGGATATGACTTGCGAGTGGCCGATGAGTTTAAGATTTTTACCAACGTCAACAGCACGGTTATTGACCCGAAGCATTTCGACGAGCGCTCGTTTGTGACCGTGAACGCCGATGTCGCCATCGTGCCGCCGAATTCCTTTGCGCTGGCGCGGTCAGTCGAGTATTTCAAGATTCCTCGGGATGTGTTGACGATTTGCGTGGGCAAGTCGACCTACGCGCGATGCGGAATCATCGTGAACGTGACTCCCTTTGAGCCGGAGTGGGAAGGCTTCGTGACGCTCGAGATCTCAAACACCACGCCGTTGCCGGCGAAGATTTATGCCAACGAAGGGCTGTGCCAGATTCTTTTCTTTCAGTCGGACGAAGTTTGCGAGGTCAGCTACAAAGATCGCAAGGGGAAGTATCAGTCGCAGAAGGGAATCGTGCTGCCGAAGCTGTGAGCGCAGATGGCAGCTATCAGCTAGCAGCTGTCAGTGACCCCGCTACTTCAGGTGCAACGCACGGCTTCTGAGCCGTGGCGAGAGACGCTTTGTGTCGGGGTCGCGGACACTCGTTGAAGACTACCCAGGCCCTCATCCCCTGCTAGAAGATACGCATGGTGCCTAATTCTCCAATCGCCGTGCGTCTCATAGGGCTCTTGCTCTTCCTCGGCACCATAACGCTCTACTATCCCGCGCTGCAGAACGGATTTGTCTACGACGATCCCGCTTATGTGACCTCAAATTTCTATGTCAAGCAAGGCCTCACTTCACACGGACTGGCGTGGGCCTTCACTTCGACCGCAGAGGCCAATTGGCATCCGCTGACGTGGATCTCGCACATGCTCGATGTGCAATTGTTCGGACTGCGCCCCATGGGCCATCATGCCCAGAGCGTTTTCTGGCACGCCATCAATGTGGTGCTGTTGTTTCTGCTGTTGGCCAAGGCAACTGGCTTTGTGGGACGCAGCGCTTTTGTCGCTGGCTTGTTCGCCGTTCATCCGTTGAATGTGGAGTCCGTGGCTTGGGTGGCTGAGCGCAAGACCGTCCTTTGCACTTTTTTCTTTCTTCTCGCTTTGAGCGCCTACGGTTGGTATGCAAAACGGCCATGGACAAAGACAAAGACAAAGACAAAGACAAAGACAAAGACAAAGACAAAGACAAGGACAAGCCGTTATTTGCTGGTAGCGCTCTTCTTCGCGCTGGCGTTGATGGCAAAGCCCATGGCGATCACGCTTCCCTTTGCTTTGCTCCTGCTCGATTTCTGGCCGCTGCGGCGCTATCCGGAAATGACGCTTTCGGAACTTGCGCTCGAGAAAATTCCGCTTCTGGCGCTGTCTGCGGCCAGCGCTGCCATTACGCTCTACGCGCAGCGTGTGGGAGGCGCTGTAGGTTCGACCGCAGCCTTACCACTCGCGATGCGGCTGAAGAACGCTACTTATTCCTATCTCGTTTACTTGGAGAAGTCTATATGGCCAGCGCACTTGGCAGTTTTTTATCCACATCCCGAGGCCTCGCTCGCGTCCTGGAAAGTGCTAATTGCAGCGGCCGTCCTGATTCTCATCACGTCCATATTCTGGCACTTTCGCGAACGCCGCTACCTGCTGGTGGGATGGTTGTGGTTTTTGGGAACTTTGGTGCCCGTGATCGGTGTCGTCCAAGTGGGCCGCCAAGCTTGGGCTGACCGGTATGCCTATCTTCCTCTATGGGGACTGTTCGTAATCGGTGTCTGGCTGTTTTCTGAAGGTGCGTCGCGAATTTCGCTTAGCAGGGAGGCGCAGGTCGCGATTGGTTTGGCAGTGCTGCTGGGGTACTCCGTAACCACACACATCGAAGTTGAATACTGGCGGGACGGCTACACGCTGTTCACGCGCGCGCTGCAGGTAACGGGGGAGAATCCAATCGCCGAGGCGAATCTGGGGTCGGCGTTGATGGACATGCGACGGCCCGACTTGGCCGCAGAGCATCTGGAGCGGGCCATCCAGTTGATGCCCACAGATACGACTGCGCACTACGACCTCGGTACATTACTGCATCAGCAGGACAAACTTGGTGAGGCGCAGAAGGAATATCAACTCGCGTTGAAGTACGGTCCCGACCAGCAGGAAGCGGCGCAGACGCACAACAATCTAGGCGTGCTGTTCAATCAACTTGGGCGCCGGGATGACGCGGTCGCGGAGTTCACGAAGGCCATCGCGCTGAATCCTAACGAGCAGAATAGTTTGATCGGGCGGGGCTTGATTGAGCGCAACGAGGGCAATCTCGACGCCGCTCTGCAGGATTTTTCCAGGGCAGCCCAAGTTGCGCCCTCGCCCCTGGCTTTGTACTGGCAAGGCCGGGTGCTCGAAGAGAAAGGACAATTCTCAGCCGCGGCAGCGGTCTACCGGGCACTGCTGAAACTGGAACCCAATTTCGCCGACACGCAGACGAGATTGGAAAACATTGGGAGAGCGCTGAAGTGAGTTCAGAACTGGTTTAAGCATCCAGGATTTTGTTGTCAATTATTCGCGAATCCGCATGCGAAAAGTGGGTTGAGATGCGACAATAAAGATTCCCCGATGACCACCTCTGCGATCATTGCTATTACGCCGGAGATGATCCGGGAACACGGCCTCACTCCGGAAGAATTCGAAAAAATCAAGCAGCTGCTGGGCGGGCGCGAGCCTACTCGCACCGAACTGGGTATCTTCAGCGTGATGTGGAGCGAGCACTGCTCCTATAAGTCATCGCGCGTTCATCTGAAGCGTTTGCCTACGCGCAGCAAGCTTGTATTACAGGGACCGGGGGAGAATGCGGGCATCGTCGATATTGGCGATGGGTGGGCCTGCGCGTTCAAGATCGAGTCGCACAATCATCCATCGTTTATTGAACCGTTTCAGGGAGCGGCCACAGGCGTTGGCGGAATTCTGCGCGATATTTTCACCATGGGAGCGCGGCCGGTGGCGATTATGGATTCGCTTCGCTTTGGGCCGATTCAGCCGGCCCACGCGGGTGAGGGCGCCCGCGCCACACAAACTCAGCCTACACAGGCTGAGGTGCATAAGAACCATTCTGTTATGGAAGGGGTGGTCTCGGGCGTCGCTTCATACGGCAATTGTTTCGGAGTTCCCAATCTTGGCGGCGAGGTCAAATTCGAGCCCTGCTATTCGGGCAATCCATTGGTGAATGCGTTTGCGCTCGGCTTGGTCCGCCGCGATCAAATCTTTTACGGACGCGCCTCCGGCGAAGGCAACCCTGTAATTTACGTCGGCTCGAAGACCGGACGCGACGGCATTCACGGCGCCACCATGGCGAGCGAGGAATTCAGCGAAGGCTCGGAAGCGAAGCGGCCCAATGTTCAAGTTGGGGATCCATTCCTCGAAAAGCTGCTACTGGAAGCCTGTTTGGAGGCGATGCAGACGGGCGCCATTGTTGGCATTCAAGACATGGGCGCGGCGGGGCTGACTTGCTCGACCTGCGAGATGGGCGCGCGCGGCGGCACCGGAGTCGAAATTGAACTCGATCGCGTTCCGCAACGCGAGACTGGCATGACTCCCTACGAGATCATGCTCAGCGAATCGCAGGAGCGCATGCTGCTGGTCGCGCAAAAGGGGTGCGAGAGTGAGGTGTTTCGCGTCTTTGAAAAGTGGGGACTGGATGCGATGGAAGTCGGGCGCGTCACGTCTGATGCGACGATGCGCGTTCTTGAGCATGGCGAGGTTGTCGCAGAGATTCCGAATGCTGCTCTCACCGATGATGCACCGGTCTATAAGCGTCCGCTTAGGCGCTGGGAGCCCCCAGTGGATCGCGAAAAGCCGGAGCATATCCAGTTTGCTGAAGGCACAGATTTCACACCGCAGCTCAAACGTTTACTGGCGAGCCCGAATATTTGTTCGAAGCGCTGGGTGTGGCAGCAGTATGACCACATGGTGCAGACCAACACGGTCGATGCTCCGGGAGCGGGCGATGCAGGCGTGATTCGCATCAAGGGCTCGAACCGCGGATTGGCCATGGCTCTCGATGGCAACGGGCGCTGGTGCTATCTCGATCCGAAATTGGGTGCGATGCACGCGGTGGCGGAGGCCGCACGCAAAGTTGCTTGCGCGGGGGCGACTCCGATTGGCGCTACGAATT
>Ga0182024_10011080_pt1 | contig 18203 bp, 16 predicted proteins | sample P32metaG_FD_120480 | JGI IMG/M metagenome (GOLD analysis project Ga0182024, IMG submission 120480) | Permafrost microbial communities from Stordalen Mire, Sweden - P3-2 metaG (Illumina Assembly) | ecosystem: Environmental > Terrestrial > Soil > Wetlands > Permafrost | place: Sweden: Stordalen... | reverse complement strand
GTGGGCCCTTATTCTCGAACCCGACAGCGTCGTCATGACGAGCTGTTTCGTGCAACGCCGTGAGGACGGTTTTGACATCACCGTGCCGAGAGAACTCGCCGAGGTCGCGACGAAACGACTGAAGAGATTCCTCCTCCGCACGAAGTGCACCATTGAGGTCGAAGAGGTTGACGAAGGACCCTTCGCCACGCTGGACGAACAGATCCGCGCCAACTGGCCGGGCGTGCGAGAGTTCGCCTTGGCTCTTACGCCACACTGCTTTGGCCGAGCGTTCGTGGCGGCCACGATCTCGTTTCAAAAGGGCTGCTTCACGGGTCAAGAGCTGGTCGGTCGATTAGACGCGCGCGGCTCGAGCGTCCCGTGGCGATTCGTGCACGTTCGTGGCACTAACTCCGCGAGCGTCGACGCGTACTTGAAGTCGAAGGGCCCCGCGGGCCCCCAGGGCGTGACGAGCGCGTGGATGACGAACGGTCGCCTCGAAGGCCTCGGTGTCGCGCACCGTACGCTGCTCGGCGCGACCAGTGACGAAAGCGACGACGTGACCGTTGAAGAGGTTGCCTAAGGCGATTCCTCCTTCGTGAGTAACGTACCAACCATGGAGACGGTACGTGCGACTCACGGCTGAGGGCCTCTACATCAAGATCTCGGGGATTACCACGGAAGAGGACGCGCTCTTCTCCATTGGCCTGGGCGCGAGCGCCGTCGGCTTCGACTTCGCCCTGACGCCGCGTCAGATCTCCGTGAGCGCGGCGCACGACATCGTCCGCCGCCTACCCCAGGGCGCAGGATCGGTCGGCGTGTTCCGCAACGAACTACCCCAGCGAATCGTCGAGATCGCCAACACGCTCGGACTCAGTGCCGTGCAGATCGACGGTCCTATCACCTCGGACGAACTCAGCTACGTGTGCGAGCGGGTGAACACGGTGCTGCGCATGGTGCCCGACGGCACCGAGCGACTCACACTCGCGAACGGCGTGGCCTGTCTCGTGCTACCCGAGAGCGACGAACCAGAGGCGCTCGTGGACTCACTCGAACTCTTCATGGAGTCGGGGCCACGGGTGCCGTTGATCGCCTCGGGCGGGCTGAACGCGGCGAGTGTCGTCGACGTGGTGCAGAACTTTCCGGTCTTTGGCGTTGACGTTCGCGCGGGAGTCGAGAGCGCGCCGGGCGTGAAGGATCCGGTGATGCTCGGTGAGTTCATTGCCAACGCGCGCTGGGCGTACGACAACGCCTACGTCGAACGCCACTTCGACGAATGGACGTTGTAATTAGGGATGAAAACGTCGGAAGATCACGCTGCCGTTGTGACCACCGAATCCAAAAGAGTTGGACAAGATGATCTCCACCTCGGCGGGGCGCGGGGCGCCGAGGACGACGTCGAGGTCGATCGCGGGATCGATATCGGTGGTGCCCGCGGTGGGCGGGATCAGTTGGTTTTGCAGCGTGCGTACCGAGGCGACACCCTCGAGTGCGCCGGCGGCCGCGAGGGAGTGCCCAAGGTGGCCCTTGATCGAAGTGGTCACCGGCGGGTTGTCGCCAAAGACTCGGTGCACGGCGATGGCTTCGGCGAGATCGTTCAGAGGCGTGGACGTGCCGTGCGCGTTGATGTGCGAGACGTCACTGGCCGCAATGTCGGCGTCGGCGAGGGCCAGTCGCATGCAGCGGATCGCGCCCGCGCCCGTGGGATCGGGCGCGGTGATGTGGTGCGCGTCAGCGGTTGACGCCGCGCCGATGACTTCGGCGAAGATCGTGGCGCCTCGTTCGAGGGCGTGGTCCCAATCTTCGAGGATCAGTACGCCCGCGCCTTCACCCAGGACGAAGCCGTCGCGATTCACGTCGAAGGGTCGAGAGAGGTTCTGGTTGGAGAGCGCGGTCATGTTGCGAAAGCCCGCCTCGGCGATCTCGACGATGACGGCTTCGGCTCCGCCGGCGACGGCCACGTCGCAGCGGCCCGACGACACGAGACGAGCGGCGTTGCCAATGGCGTGCGTACCGGCCGCGCAGGCCGTCGTCACCGTCTCACACGGTCCGCCTAAGCCAAAGCGCATGGAGACGGCGGCGGTGGCGGCGTTGGGCATCATCATGGGAACGAGAAAGGGCGAGACACGTTCGGGACCCTTTTGTAACAGAACAACGCCTTGATTCAGTGTCGATTGAAGGCCGCCGATGCCGGTCGTGACGATGCTGCCCGCGTCAGTGAGGGGCCCTACGAGTCCACTCTGGTTCCACGCCTCGTCGGCGGCGATGAGAGCGTAGAGCGCGAAGGGGTCGAGGCGGCGAAGTTCCTTTGGTCCACCGACGTGCGCCGTCTCAAAGTCGCCAATGCGTTTTGACTTCGGCGCGTCGGGCTTCATCAGTAGCTCCCACAGAGCGTCCACTCCTTCGCCGGCGCACGAAAGCGCGCCGAGACCCGTGACGGCTACCCGGCGACCTTGTATTGGTCCCGAGGGAGTGACGGCAACGCGCACTACAGCTTGGCGTAGATCAGCTCGAAGGCCTCGCCGACGGTTTTGATCTCTTTGAGTTCGTCCTCGGCAACTTCGATGTCGAAGGTCTCTTCGAGTGCCATGACGAGTTCGACGAGGTCGAGACTGTCCGCACCCAGGTCGTCACCGAAGGAAGCTTCGAGAGTGACCTGCGCCGGGTCGACGGCCAAGACCTCAACCGTGTCGTCAGTGAACTTCGCTAAAGCTTCGTTGCGATCCATGGTGTAACCCCTTTTTTCTTTCGCTCTATCGTACTCAATCGCCTTGTCGAACGAGACCACTAGAGGCCGAGCGCGAGCCCTCCGTCGACGGCGATGACGGCGCCGGTGATGTAGCGCGCGAGGTTACTGGCGAGGAACCCGACAACGCCAGCGATATCGGACGGCTGGCCGACGTGCCCGAGGGGAATCATCGCGACCATGGTGTCCTTCGCCGCGCCCAAGTCGTTCGTCATGTCGGTGTCGATCAAGCCCGGCGCAACGACGTTGACGGTGACCGAACGAGAAGCCACTTCCTTCGCGAGCGAGCGAGCGAGTCCGACGAGTCCGGCCTTCGCCGCGGCGTAGTTGGCCTGTCCCGGCACGCCGAGGAAGGGAGAGACCGAACCAATGAAGATGATCGATCCCGTACGGGCGCGCACCATGGACGCCATGGTGGCTCGCGCCGTGAAGAAGGCTCCGTCGAGGTTCGTACTCAACACATCGCGCCACTGCTCGTCCGACATTCGCATCGCGAGGCCGTCGCGCGTCACGCCCGCGTTGACGACCGCGACCTCGACGGGTCCGAACTCCTCGACCGCGGCCTTCACGGCATCGTTGACCGCCTTGGAGTCGGCAACGTCGACGGCCACCGACTTGGCACATCCCTCGGGTGCTTGGCCGGAACGAGAAAACGCCACGACGTTGTCGCCTTGGTCGATGAAGTTTTGGGCGATCGCGGCGCCGATCCCGCGGCTGGCTCCGGTGACAATGACGTGACGGCTCATAGGTTGATCTCCTGTAACTCGCTAATCGTGGACGGCGCGATCTGTTGATCGAAGTCGCGGATCCGTTTGGTGAGACCCGTGAGGACGCCCCCGGGGGGCATCTCGATCGTGGCGCGCACGCTCTCGGGCAGTGCGAGCGTTGCGTCCAAGAACTCGACGGGCGACGTGAGTTGACGGCGTAGTAGTTCGCGCCACTCTTCGGCCGAGGCGTGGGCTTTCGCGTCGACGTTGGAGATCAACAGCGCTTCGGTCGTGGCCCAGGTTGTCTGGGCGAGTGCTTCATCGAATTCCTCTTGCGCTGGCGCCATGAGGGGCGAGTGAAAGGCACCGCCTACCGAGAGCGGGGTCGCGCGTCGCCATCCGAGTTCTTTGTGGCGATCTAAGAGGTCGTCGAGTCCCGCGCGCGTGCCGCTCACGACGATCTGGCCCGTGCCGTTGATGTTGGCGACCCACACGTCTACAACGGAACTGAGGGCGTCGCGCGCGCCGTCGTCGCCACCCATGACGGCGACCATCGATCCCTCCTGGGCGGCCGCGGCGCGGGCCATCGCGCCGCCTCGAACTCCGATGAGACGCGCGCCCTCGTCGAGCGAGAGCAGTCCGGAGGCGACGAGGGCCGAGAACTCACCGAGGCTGTGGCCGAGGAGGTAGCGCGGACGGACGCCGAGGTCGAGGAGCTCGTAGTAGCCAACGAGTGAAAGGGCGAAGGTGGCCAGTTGCGCGCGGTCGGTGCGCACGACGTCGTCGTCGTCGGCGCTCAGTAAGAGCGCCGACACGTCGACGCCGGTGAGCACACTGATCCGTTCCACCAACGCCCAGTGACGCGAGGTTCGCCACGGCACGCCGGCGCCTCCACTGATCGAGCCCTGGCCGGGGAAAAGTGCGACGACGTCGTCACGAAACGGAAGGGTCGTTTGTTCCATCATGTTGTAAAGGTAACAGTGCCCGGAGTGGGACTCGAACCCACACACCCTCTCGAGTAAAGGCTTTTGAGGCCTCCGCGTCTGCCAATTCCGCCATCCGGGCTGCGGCGAACACGGTAGCAGGGAACCGTAAGGTAGCGGAGATGAACGTGACGCTGTACCGACAAGACGTCGTTCTCGAGCGTCCGGTACGAGCGAGTGCGCAAAACCACGATCGTCGCTCGCGACTCTTCCTCCGACTCGAGCACGAGGACTCCATTGGCTACGGCGAAGTCGCGCCTCAGCTCGAAGAACTGAACGGTGATCCGAGTTTTGACGACGTGGTTGCAGCCACGAGAGGCACGCTCGCGCGTCTGAGCGGCGTCGTCGCGCGCGAAGGATCACTTCCGTCGTGGAGTCGGGTGGGCAGACTGGGGGCCGCGACGCCCGACGCCAACGCCGCTGCGGCGTTGGTGGAGATGGCGGTACTCGACCGCGAACTTCGTCTGGCGTCTCGCACCGTGGAAGAACTCTGGACGCCGCGCTTCGACACACCCCGACAGGCAACTGTTTCGTTGTTGGATGACGATGCCGAATGGCGCGTCGACGACGCCGTGGTGCGCGTGCGCGTGAAGATCGCGCCCGGTCCTCTCAGTGAACGAGCGCTGGACCGACTAGCGCAACTCAGTGTCCCGGTACTTATCGACTACAACTGCTCGGCCGTCACCGACGACGACGTCCTTCGCCACGTCGAACAGATCCACGACGTGGCCACGATCAGCGCCGTGGAACAGCCCTACGCCGTGGGTAATCTCGCGGACCACGCCCGACTGGCCCAACGACTGGACGTGCCCCTCAGCCTCGATGAGGGCGTGCGCTCTCTGCGCGACCTCAAGCAGATCGTCTCGTACCACGCCGCCACGATGATCTGCGTGAAGCCCGCTCGCGTGGGGGGACTGGCGAACGCGAGGACGATGTTCGCCAGGGCCAACGAACTCGGTCTCGACGCGTACCTCGGGGGGTTCTTCGAGTCGCCCTTCGCGCGCCACGTCCATCAGCTCCTCGCGAACAGTTGCGTGCGCGAACCGAGCGACCTCGGTGACGTGGCGTTAGACAAAGGCGCCGTTGCCGAGGTGGCGAACGTGTCGGTCAGCTTCGGCGTCGAGCCGTCGACGGCGATGCTCGAACGCGCCCAACGCCTCGCCGTGAGCTTAGAAAGCGGGTCGTAGACTGGATTGCATGGGATCTCGTCTCGTGAAGCGTCGCCTCGTGGACGTGCAACGCCAGTTGGCGCAGGCCCGCGAGAGCCTCGCCGTGCTGGAAGAACAGGTCGAAGTGTGGAACGACGCTCTCGAGGACGCGCGAATTCGCGCCTTGGTATCCGAGACGCCACTGCAGTCCAAGGAATACGATGAACTCTCGCGTCACGTGATGGTCGCCAACGCCGAGATGGTTCGTCGTTCGGGGGAGGTGCGAGAACTCGTGACGGCGCGTGATGAACTCCTGCGCGAATGGACACCGAAGGATGACAATGGATAAGCGCGTGGTGATTGCCGACGATGAGTCGATCATTCGATTGGACCTCAAGGAGATCTTGGAGGGCGACGGCTACTTAGTGGTGGGCGAAGCCGCGCGCGGTGACGACGCGCTGGCGATGATTCAACAGCACCAACCTGACCTTGCGCTCCTCGACATCAAGATGCCCGGTCTCGACGGCGTGGAAGTCGCGCGCGCGCTGAAGGGTTCGTCGACCGTCGTCGTCTTGTTGACGGCGTTCAGCCAGCGCACGCTCATCGAAAGTGCGCGTGACGCGGGCGTGGCGGCGTATTTGGTCAAACCCTTTCGTAGCAGTGAGATCCTCCCCAAGTTGGCGGCGATCCTCAATCCCACGGCCAGCGAGCCCCTGGTCACGCACGACGTCCCGAGCGCCGACGACAAGATCGAGACCCGTGAGATCGTCCAGCGCGCCAAGGAGATCCTCATGACCGAGCGCGGTCTCGATGAGCCGGCCGCCTTTGAGGTCATTCAACAGTCCGCCATGCGTGCGCGCACCCGCATGCGCGACGTCGCCCAGCAGATCCTCAAAGGTGAGTTCGTTGGCTGAGGTCGCCGACCAGCGGCCCCTCGTGCTGTTGGACGGAATGTCGCTCGCCTTTCGAGCGTTCTTCGCACTGCCCACCGACATCCAAACGTCGACGGGAGTCGTCACGAACGCGTTGCACGGCTTCGCGTCAATGCTGGTGTCACTCGTGGGATCGCAGAACCCTCGCGCACTCGCGGTCGCCTTCGACCTGCCCGGCGGCACGTTCCGCGACACGCTGACCGAGGACTACAAGGGAGGTCGCGCCGAGACGCCCCCCGAGATTGAGCACCAGTTCGATCTCATCCGCACGATGTGCGAAACGCTGCACATCCCCGTGCTCGGCGTGCACCACTTCGAGGCCGACGACGTGTTGGCGACCTTGGCGACCTGGGGCCGCGAGGCCCAGATCCCGGTCGTAGTCGTTTCCGGTGACCGCGATACCTTTCAACTCGTCGAAGACCCCTTCATCAAGGTCCTCTACAACCGTCGCGGGGTGTCGGACTACTCGCTCTACGACGAAGCGGGCATCTTCGAACGGTGCGGTATCGAGCCGGCGCGTTACCCGCTACTCGCGGCGTTGCGCGGCGACACCTCGGACAACCTGCCCGGCGTGCCGGGCGTCGGCGAAAAGACGGCGGCGAAGCTCTTCGCCCAGTACCGCGACTTCGACGACCTCTACGCCCACGTCGACACGTTGACGCCCAAGCTGCGAGAGAATCTCATGACCTACGAAGCGCGCGCTCGCAACAACGAGATGGTCATGCGACTCGTGCGCGACGTGCCCCTCGACTTCACGCTGGACGATCTGACCCTCGGCGGCTGGAGTCGTCAAGAGGTGGAGACCTTCTTCGAGCGCTTCGAGATGAACTCGATGAGTATGCGCATGAACAAACTGATGAAGGCGGGTCTCCTCGGCGAGCCGGCCGGCCAGAGTGAGACCCCGGTGCCGTCGACGTCCGCGACGAAGGCGCCGACACTTCGACACGAGTCGTCGATCGCTGCGGTGTTGAAAGACACGTCGGACCCCGTCGTCGCCTACAGCGACGAACGCGTCGCGGTCTTGAACGCGGCGTCGGGTTCGATTGCGGTCGTGGACCTCGAGGAGTTCTTTCGAGACGTGGGAGAAGCGGCCCTTTCTGGTCACGACGTCAAGCGGCTTTACCGTCTCGGCGACGAACGCGGCGTAACGCTTCGCGAACCGACCGACGACACCGCAATCATGGCCTTTCTCGTCGACGCCATCAGTGGGCACTACGACCTGGCCGACGTGGCGCACCGGTTCCTCGGTGAACCGATCGCCGACGCGCGGCCGTCGCTCTTCAGCGCGACCAGTGACGAGACATTGATCAACGACGTGCAACTCATCGCGCGCCTTCGAGAGGTGCTGCGCGTCGAGATCGACCGGTGGGAGCTCCATCGCATCTACGAAGAGGTCGAACTTCCTCTCGTCGCGGTGCTCGCGCGCATGGAGGCGCGAGGCATCCGTGTGGACGCCGCGCTGCTAAAGACCATCGCCGACGAGTTCAGCACCGAAGCCAAAGAACTCGACCTGGAGATCCAAAAGGTCGCCGGACACGAGTTCAAGGTCAACTCGCCGCAGCAGCTCCAGACGGTCCTCTTCAGCGAACTTGGTCTCACCGCGGTGAAGAAGATCAAGTCGGGCTTCTCCACCGACGCGACGAGTCTCGAAGCGATCCAAGACGAGCACCGCATCGTGCCGCTGATCCTGCGCTACCGCGAAGTCGAGAAACTTCGCAGCACGTACGGCGCCCCGCTCATCGACGCGGTAGGTCCCGACGAGAGGATCCACGCGACGTTCAGCCAAGTCGTCGCGCGCACCGGCCGTCTCTCGTCGGAGAACCCCAACCTGCACAACATCCCCGTTCGCTCCAAAGAGGGTCGACGTCTGCGCTACGCCTTCGTCCCGAGCGAGGGATGGTTGCTCGCGGTCTCGGACTACAACCAGATCGAACTGCGCATCTTGGCGCACCTCTCCCAGGACCAGGGACTGCTGGCCGCCTTTGCTTCACACGAGGACGTGCACCGTACCATTGCCGCGTCGGTCTTTGGCGTTGCGCCCGAGGAGGTCACCAACGAACAGCGCGAACGCGCCAAGGCCGTCTCGTACGGTCTCGCGTACGGAATGGAGGCCTTCGGGCTCAGTCAACGTCTCGGCGTTCCGGTCAGTGCCGCCAAGGAGATCATGAACAAGTACTTCGAGGGCTTCCCGAGCCTGCGCAACTACTTGGACAACATCGTGAAAGAGATCCGCAATCAGGGATACTCGCGCACGGAGTTCGGACGGATCCGACCTTTTCCCGACCTCGCGACGGCCGTTGGCCCTCAGCGCCAGGCCGCGGAACGCCAAGCTATGAACGCCGGCATCCAGGGACTCGCGGCCGACGTCTTCAAGTCCGCGCTCGTTCGACTCGATCGTCAACTGAACGTCGAGCAACTCGAAGCGCGACTGATTCTCCAGGTGCACGACGAGGTCGTCGTCGAGGCGCCGCCGAGTGAGAAGGAGCGCGTCAGTGAGATCATGGTCGACGCCCTGACCAACGCGGCTGCCCTCAGCGTGCCGCTCGAGGTGTCACTGAACTGGGGCGAGAACTGGGCGGCCGCGAAGGGCTAGGAGCCTCGGTGCTAGAGTTGCTTCCTGGGTTAACACCGGCGACCCAGCCCTATTGACTAGTTAGACCCCGGTGTGGTCAAACGAAAGAAGTACGCATGTCGGACGGCACGAGCCTCCTCTCCACCCAAGAAATGGGAACCTTTGACGAATCCGGGAACTACATCCCGCGCGTCATCACCGAAGACAACCTGATCGGCACCGACCTCACCGCGCTCGTCGGCGACAGCGTCCTCGAATTCGAAGACGGCGACTTGGTGATCGGCACCGTCGTCAAGATCGACCACGACGAAGTCCTGCTCGACATCGGCTTCAAGTCCGAGGGCGTCATTCCCTCGCGCGAGCTCTCCATCCGCAACGACGTCGACCCTTCGGAGATCGTCTCGATGGGCGAGCGCGTTGAGTGCCTCGTCCTACAAAAGGAAGACAAGGAAGGACGTCTCGTCCTTTCGAAGAAGCGCGCGCAGTACGAGAAGGCCTGGGCCAACATCGAAGAGCTCAAGAACCGCGACGAGGTCGTCAAGGGTGTCGTCATCGAAGTCGTCAAGGGCGGACTCATCGTCGACATCGGGCTACGGGGCTTCTTGCCCGCGTCACTGGTGGAACTGCGTCGCGTCCGCGAACTCCAGCCCTACATCGGCAAGACCGTCGAGGCGAAGATCATCGAACTCGACCGCAATCGCAACAACGTGGTGCTCTCGCGCCGTGCGTGGCTTGAAGAGACCCAGAAGGAACAGCGTGGGGACTTCTTGTCCAACCTCAAGCCCGGCGAGCGCCGCCACGGCGTCATCTCCTCGGTCGTCAACTTCGGCGCCTTCGTGGACTTGGGCGGCATGGACGGACTTATTCACGTCTCGGAACTCAGTTGGAAGCACATCGACCACCCGAGCCAAGTCGTCGCCGTCGGTGACGAGGTCGACGTCGAGGTGCTGGACGTGGACTTCTCCAAGGAGCGCATCTCGCTCTCATTGAAGGCCACCCAGTCCGACCCCTGGCAGGTCTTCGCGGACAGTCACGCCGTCGACCAGTTGGTCTACGGTCGCGTCACCAAGTTGGTGCCCTTTGGTGCCTTCATCCAGGTGGGCGAAGGGATCGAGGGTCTCGTGCACATCTCGGAGATGGCCGCGCATCACGTCGAGTCACCCGACCAGGTCGTCACGGCCGGCGAGGAACTCTGGGTCAAGATCATCGAACTCGACACGGCGCGACGTCGCATCAGCTTGTCCATCAAGCAGGCAGCTGACGGTGGCGAGGTCTCCGAGGAGTACCGCGAAGCCTTCGGCTCACACGCCTACGACTCTGAGGGCAACTACATCGGTTCCATCGAGTACGGCGAGTTCACCCCCGAGACTGAGGCGCAGGCCGCGTGGGCGGAGTACGCCACCGAGGTCGTCCCGAAGCCCGAAGACGAGAGCGACGCGGCCGTCGTGACCGACGAGGTCGCGGCGCCCGACGAACTCGAGTTGACCGTCACCATCGAAGTCACCGACGACACCGAGGCCGAAACCCCGGCCGATTAGCGAATCGACCGTTCGTGGTCTGCGGCTCGTACGTCGGGCTGCGCGCTACTTGCGAGCGAGTGTGGACAGGGGGTAGTGACAGGCCACCTGGTGGCCGGTCGCGATCTCGACGAGTTGGGGTTCTTCGTTCGCGCACTTATCCGTGGCATTCGGACAACGGGTGCGAAATCGACAGCCGCTCGGTGGATTCATCGGGCTCGGTGGTTCGCCGCTCAGAACGTCGCCATGTATTGGTGAGTCGGGATCGGCCTCGAGCGCCGCGCCCAAGAGGAACTTGGTGTAGGGGTGCTCGGGTGATTCGTACAGAGTGTCCGACGGCCCGATCTCACAGATCTTGCCCAAGTACATGACCGCCACGCGGTCCGAAACGTTCTTCACCACCGCGAGGTCGTGGGCGATGAACAACAAGGTCAACCCGTACTCGGCCTTCAGGTCCTCCAAGAGGTTCAGTATCTGCGCCTGAACGGATACGTCGAGAGCCGAGACCATCTCGTCGCAGATCAACAGTTTCGGTCGCATGGCGAGCGAGCGCGCGATCGAGATGCGCTGACACTGGCCGCCCGAGAACTGTCGAGCGTAGCGATCGCCGTAGGCGACGGGGTCGATGCCGACCTTGCTCAAGAGATCGTTCACGAGGGCCTCGCGCTCGGCGCCTTCGACGGTCTTCCAGCAGTCCAGAGGTTCGGCGACGATATCTTTCACGCGTCGACGGGGGTTGAGAGAACTTATCGGATCTTGGAAGATCATCTGCATGCGCGTTCGAAAGTTGCGGAGGTCCTTACCCTTTTTCGTCGTGAGTTCGATGCCTTCGAGTTCGATCGTCCCGCTCGAAGGCTCGACGATGCGCATCAGCGCTTTTCCGGTGGTGGACTTGCCGCACCCTGACTCACCGACGAGGCCGAGTGTCTCGCCTTCGAAGATGTCGAAACTGATGCCGGCGACGGCGCTGAGTTTGCGACGGTGCGACCCGAAGGTGACGGTGAGGTCACGGACTTTCAGCAGGGGTTGGGTGGAGTCGCTCACGCCGACGCTCGTTCCTTCACGGGTAGTGGATTCCAACAGGCGAACGTGTGTCCCGGCTCGCTGGCGGCTTCGAGTTCGGGCCGTTCCTCGCGACACCGGTCGGTCGCGAAGGAGCACCGCGGCGCGAAACTGCAGCCCTTGGGCAGGTTGAGCATGTTCGGCGGTCGACCAGGTATGGCGAGCAGGCGCGTGTGCGAAGGGTTGGAGACCTTCGGCGACCCCTCGAGGAGCGCTCGGGTGTAGGGCATGCGGTGACGGGCGAAGACCTCTCGCGTCGAACCCATCTCCACGATCCGTCCGGCGTACATCACGATAATGCGCGAGGTCCTCGTCGCGACGACGCCCAGGTCGTGGGTCACGAGCACGACGGACATCTGCATCCGTTCCTTCAACTCTTCGAGCAGGTTCAGGATCTGGGCCTGAATCGTGACGTCGAGACCGGTCGTCGGCTCGTCGGCCATCAACAACTTGGGTGAACCAGCGAGGGCGGTCGCGATGACGACGCGTTGGCGCATCCCTCCGGAGAGCTCTCCGGGAAAGACGTTGTAGCGCTCGGCCGGTGACGAAATGCCCACGAGATCGAGGAGGTCGATGGCCTTGGCCTTAGCGGCCTGGCGGTCCATGCCGAGACGTACGCGCAAGATCTCGTCGATCTGCTTACCGATGCGCATCACGGGATTGAGCGACGTCATCGGGTCTTGAAAGATCATGGCCACCTCGAGGCCCCAGATGCTTCGCTTCTCCTTCTCACTCGCCCCGACGACCTCAAAGCCGTTCAAGAGCACGGAGCCGCTCACCTCGACGTTGTTGCGTGGTTGCAGCCCCATGATCGTGCGTGAGAGGACCGTCTTACCCGAACCCGACTCGCCGACGATGCCGAGCGTCTCGTTCTGGTTGAGGTCGAAGGAGACACCCCCCACGGCCGCGAGTGGTCCCGAGGGGGTGTGAAAGGTCGTCGCGAGGTCCTTGACGACGAGGAGCTTCCGTTCGGTGCTCATAGTTTGCCCTCGGAGACGTCGAAGTGCGCGCGAAGTCGGTCACCAATGAAGTTCAAGCACAACAAGAACAGACACATGGCGAGTGAAGGAAAGATCGCGAGCCACGGATTGGTCTGGAGAATCGCGAGACTCTCGTTGATCATGTTGCCCCACGACGGCGTCGGAGCGTTCACCGAGAGTCCGAGGAAGGCGAGCGCGCCCTCGAGCGTCACGACCGTCGCGATGCCGACCAGCAAGAAGGAGATGCCGATCGGCGCGACGTTGGGTAACAGCTCCTTCATCAGGATTCTTCGGTCGGTGGCGCCTTGGACCTTGGCCGCGACCACGTAGTCCTTGGTCGCCACGGTCATCGCGGCGCTACGAATCACCCGGTAGACGAGGGGAATCGACGCGACGCCGATCACGACGATGATCTTGAGCAGGGATCGGGGCGTCCAGAACGAGAGCACCGCGATGGTGGCAATGATGGCGGGGAAGGCGAGGAACACGTACATCACGGACGACAAGATCGAATCGAACTTCCCTCTTCGATAGGCCGCCAACATGCCGAGGGGCGCGCCGACGCCAAAACCAATGACCATGGCTCCGAGACTGACCTCGATCGAGACCCGTGATCCAAAGACGATCCGCGAGAAGATGTCGCGACCCAGGTCGTCGGTTCCTAAGAGGTGGTGCAGTGACGGCCCCGCGTTCACTGAGGCGTAGTTCTGGAAAATTGGATTTTGCAAGGGCAAGACGTTGGCGAGGGCGGCGGCGAGGAGGTTGAGCGCGATCCAGCCCACGCAAATCCAGAAAAGCAGCCCGAGTCTCTTCTTCCTCTCGGGCCGGTTGTGGACCGACGCCTCTTCAACCATCTCGTTGACGTACATCGAGCTACTACTCACGGCTGATCCTCGGATCGACGATGTTAATGACGATGTCAAAGGCGAAGTTGATGAGAATGACCCCGACGGACACGACGAGCACGACGCCTTGGACGACGAGGTAGTCACTTCGGCCAATGGACGCGATCAACGTGTAGCCCAGGCCGGGAATACTCAAGAGGTACTGGACGATGAACCCACCGGCCAGTAGTCCACCGATGTTCACTCCCGCGGTGCCGAGCAGGGCCACCGTCGAGGGGCGAAAGGCGTGGCGCCACATGATGCGTCGCTGGCTGATGCCCTTGGAGCGCGCCATCGTGATGAACTCCTCCTGGAGGGTCGCGATGAGGTCACTGCGCAGCACCCGGTAGTAGACGACGTAACTTCCCACGGCCAGCGTGAACGAGGGCAGCGCGAGGCTCTCCAGGTTTCCGATCCAGTCGGCGCTGAGCGATATATACGACGAAGGGCCCGTGTGCGGTATGCCGAGTTTGATGGCGACGAAGAGGACCAATAACACGATCATGACGAAGGAGGGAATCGAAAGAAGGGTGAAACTCCCGGCGCTCAGGATCCGGTCCAACCAGCCGTCGGGCTTGCGGGCGCTGCGCATGGCCGTAGGAATGGCGACGGCGAAAGCCAGGATCTGACTGAGGAAGATGATCTCGACGTCAATAGGTAGCGCGGTCTTGATGGTGCTCCAGACCGAGGTCTGCGAGATGAAGGACGTGCCGAGGTTTCCGCGCACGACGTTTTTTATCCACACGAAGTACTGCTCGAGAATCGGCTTGTTGAGCCCGAGCTGGCGGTACAGTTTCGCCCGGTTCGCCGGGCTATCGCCCGTACCGAGGATCACGACGGCCGGATCCCCTGGAAGCAGGTGAATGAGGTAGAAGGCTCCCACGGTGATGATGAAGACGATGACGATCAGCATGATCAGTCGCCGTACTAAATATCGAGCCAAAGTTCCCCCTCTGGGACCTCTATGGACATTAGCCAACGCCGGCGTACTTACAGGTAACCTTCGCCGAGTTCCGGCTGGGATGTCAGTGGCCATGAGTACCGTGGTCGTGTGAAAAGAGTTGCCCTCGCGGGCGGTATCGGTGCGGGAAAAACCGTCCTTTCGGAGCGACTCGTGTCCTTGGGCTGGCCGGTGATCGACGCCGACGTGGTGGCGCGAATGGTCGTACAAAATGGTGAGCCCGCGTGGACGGCGCTGCGCGACGCGTTCGGTTCGGCGGCATTCATGTCGTCGGGTGAACTCGATAGGAAATTCATGGCTGACGTCGCTTTTCACGACGCGAGCGCGCTTCGTCGATTGAACCACATCACGCACGGCTATATCGGGAGCGAGATCACTCGCGAACTCGACGCCACCGAGGCGGATGTCGTCTTCGTCGCGTTGCCGCTCTTTCGTCCCGAGCACCGAGACGCCTTTCACCTCGACGAGGTCTGGGCCATCCTCGTCGATCCGAAGATTGCACTATCTCGATTGTGCGAGCAGCGCGGGTACGACGAAGACGACGCACGCGCTCGTCTGGCCTCGCAGATGACGAACGAAGAGCGCGAATCTCTCGCCGAGCGCGTGTTGTGGAACAACGGAACGCTCGAAGAACTCTTCGCGCAACTCGACACAGCTCTCGTGGAACTCGGCGTACGATGACCGACTTTCTCGTCGAGTCGCTGTTCCAGCCCGCGGGCGATCAACCCACGGCGATCGCCGCGCTCACCCAGGGCGTCGAGGATGGTCTTCGCTATCAGACCCTCGAAGGCATCACCGGCAGCGGCAAGACCGCGACGATTGCGTGGTTGGTCGAACGCGTACAACGCCCCACGCTGATCCTCGAGCCCAACAAGTCACTCGCCGCGCAGTTGGCCTCGGAACTTCGAGACATGTTGCCCAAGAACCGCGTGGAGTTCTTCGTCTCGTACTACGACTACTACCAACCCGAGGCCTACATTCCTCGCACCGACACCTACATCGAGAAGGACAGTTCGGTCAACGAAGAGATCGACCGCTTGCGTCACGCCGCGACCTCGTCGCTCCTGACTCATCGCGACACCATCGTCGTGGCGTCGGTGTCGTGCATCTACGGACTGGGTTCGCCCCTCGAATACCGCGAGCGAATGTTGCCCTTGGAGGTGGGCGAGCGCTTCGAACAACGAGCGCTGCTTCGCCGCCTCGTCGAGATGCAGTACAGCCGCAACGAGCTCGTCATTGACCGCGGGAGTTTCCGTATGAAGGGCGACACCCTCGAAGTCCAGCCCGCCTACAGCAACGAGGCCGTGCGGGTGTCGTTCTTCGATGACGTGATCGAGGAGATCTCCTTCTTCAATCCCGTGACCCAAGAGAGCCGCGGCTCGGTGAGGGAATTCACTCTCTTCGCGGCGTCGCATTACGCGGCGAGTCTCGCCACGTTGCAACGAGCCGGTCGCACGATCGAAGAAGAGCTCCAACAACAGTTGGCGATCTTCCAGAGCGAGGGGAAACTTTTGGAGGCCCAGCGCCTTCGCTCGCGCACCGAGCACGATCTCGAGATGCTCGAACAGACGGGGATCTGCGCGGGCATCGAGAACTACTCGGCGCACCTCGACGGGCGAAGTCCTGGAGAACGACCCTTCACGCTGCTCGACTACTTCCCCGAAGACATGCTCGTCGTCATCGACGAGTCCCACGTCGCGGTGCCCCAGGTGCGCGGTCAGTACGCGGGGGACCGCTCGAGGAAGTTGACGCTCGTCGAACACGGCTTTCGCTTGCCCAGCGCGCTCGATAACCGTCCGTTGAGCTTCGACGAGTTCATGGAGATCGTGCCCCAGATGGTCTTCGTCTCGGCGACGCCCGGTCCCTATGAAATCGAACACTCCGATCAGATCGTGGAGCAAGTGATCCGTCCCACGGGTCTCCTCGATCCCGAAGTGTTCGTCGTGCCCACGAAGAACCAGATCGACGATCTACGAAGTCGTCTCGACGTGGTGATCGCGAGAGGTGAGCGGGCCCTCATCACGACGCTCACCAAGCGCATGGCCGAGGACCTCACCACCTTTCTCACCAAAGGGGGCTACCGCGTCCAGTACCTTCACAGCGACATCGACACCATCCAACGTATCGAGATCCTTCGATCACTGCGACTGGGCGAGTTCGACATCCTGGTCGGCATCAACCTGTTGCGCGAGGGTCTCGACTTACCCGAGGTCTCGCTCGTGGCGATTCTCGACGCCGATAAGGAGGGCTTCTTGCGCTCACGCAGCGCCCTCACCCAGACGATTGGGCGCGCGGCGAGGAACTCCAACGGTCGAGCCATCCTCTACGCGGACCGGATGACCGACTCGATGCGTGCGTCTATTTCGCTCACCGAGCGCCGACGCCTGCTGCAAATCGCCTACAACGAGGAACACGGGATCGAGCCCCAAACCGTGATGAAGAACGTTGCGGACATCTTGAATCGCCTGCGCAGCGAAGCGCCCCGTGAGGTCACCTCGAAGGTGCACGGTGTCTCCTCGCTCGATGGGGTCCTTCCCGACGATCTCAGCCTCGAGATCGCCCGCGTCGAAGAGGCGATGTTGGTCGCCGCGAGAGACCTCCGATTTGAGGAAGCGGCCGTGCTCCGCGACACGTTGCAGAACCTGCAGCGCCAGGGCCTCGCCACGAGCGACGGCCTGATAAGTGTCGAAGAACCGGTAGATTCCCCCTATGTCTAAGTCGATTCGGGTCCAGGGAGCGAGGGTTCACAACCTTAAAAACCTCTCCGTGGAGATACCCCGCGACCAGCTGGTGGTCTTCACTGGAATCTCGGGATCGGGTAAGTCCTCGCTGGCCTTTGACACCATTTACGCCGAGGGTCAGCGTCGCTACGTGGAGAGTCTCTCGGCCTACGCCCGACAGTTCCTCGGACAGATGGACAAGCCCGACGTCGAGTTCATCGAGGGTCTCTCTCCAGCGATCTCCATCGATCAAAAGACCGCGTCGAGGAACCCACGCTCGACCGTGGGCACGATCACCGAGATCCACGACTACCTGCGTCTGCTTTTCGCGCGTATCGGCGTGCGCTACTGCCCGAACTGCGGCAAGGCCATCTCGAGCCAGACGCCCCAACAGATCGTCGACCAGGTACTGGCGCGCGGTGACGGGGAGCGTTTTCTCATTTTGGCGACGGTGGTGGAGGGTCGAAAGGGCGAGTACAGCACGTTGCTGAACGAACTCGCGGGACAGGGATTCTCTCGCGTACGCGTCGACGGCGTGGTGATGGAACTGTCCGAACGCGACTCCTTGACCTTGGCGCGCTACGAACAACACACCATCGACGTGGTGCTCGACCGCTTGACGGTGAAGAAGACCAATCGCCAACGACTGACCGAATCGGTCGAAGCGGCGCTCAAGCTCACGAAGGGCGTCGTCAAATTTCTCTTCTTGGACAACGACGAGATGGTGCAGTTCTCGGAGAAGATGGCCTGCAGTGACTGCGGCATCAGCTTCGGGGAACTTGCTCCGCGCGACTTCTCCTTCAACTCTCCCTACGGCGCCTGTCCGGTCTGCACGGGACTGGGCACGCGCTACGAAGTGGACCCTGACCTCGTCGTCCCTGACGACACGTTGTCGTTGGCCGACGGCGCGCTCGCGCCCTGGGCTGGCGCGCGTTTCAAGTACTTCGAGCGGCTCATCGGGGGCATCGCGACCCTCGGTGGCTTCGACGTCGACACGCCGTGGAAGAAGTTG